>ENA-OYYH01000549-OYYH01000549.1-human-gut-metagenome-genome-assembly--contig:-NODE-549-length-17941-cov-4.717712_pt1 | contig 17941 bp, 16 predicted proteins | sample MGYA00243245_ERZ653439 | MGnify/ENA primary metagenome ERZ653439 (study PRJEB26926, sample SAMN06165028) | human gut metagenome | biome: ENVO:00009003; feature: ENVO:2100002; material: ENVO:00002003... | reverse complement strand
CGAGATTACTACGCGTCTCGTGGGCTCGGAGATGTGTATAAGAGACAGGATCGTTGATGGTGGGGATGCCTGCATTGGGCTTGCAGATCAGGGGAATCTTCACACTGCGGCGAAGCTTTGACACCAGATGGGGTGTCAGTACGTCCGCCGCCACGCAGTTGAAGCCAACGGCGGCCGCACCAGCCGCTTCCAGATCGCGAAGCACCTTTCCGCCGTCCGCCCCGGAGAACAGCGCCCCGTCCGACTGCATGGTGAAGGTGTACATGGCGGCTCCCGCGCCTTCCAGCTCGGCGGCGGTGAGAATGGCCTCTGCCTCTTGCGCGTAAAGCAGAGTCTCGCCGATGAGCAGATCGGCCCCGCCGTCGATCAGACCGCGGATCTGGCGGCGGTAATTCTCCACCAGCAGGTCGAAGCAGTCCGGATTCCAGCTCTCGCAGTAAACGGCCAGCGTGGTCAGGTCGCCCGCAATGAGGCATCCGGGGGCGGCGGAGCGGGACAGAGCAACCAGCGCTTCGTTGATCTTCTCCGTTTGGGCGTCCATGCCAACGGTTTTCAGGGCGATGGGCTGCGCCTGAAAGGTGGGGGCGTAAATGATCTGGCTGCCCGCGGCGGCGTAGGCGCGCTGGAGCGTGACCAGAGGTTCCGGGTTTTCCAGCACCCACTGCTCGGTGCAGCAGTCCTTGGGCATTCCGGCGGCGCGGAGGTTGGAGCCGGTAGCGCCGTCCAGAATGCGGACACCCTCCTGAATCTTCTGCTGAAATTCTTCTTTTGTAAGCATAAGGATACCTCTCTTGATGACCAGCCCGGGAATGTGCATAATGCGGCGCGTCCCGGCAAAAACTGGAGAATGGATTTGACGTGATTATAAACGATTTTTGAATGGATTGCAACAGGCATTGACCTTTTGGGGGAAATCTGCTACTATAGCGAAAGTCTGGGAAATTTTTGGGAAGCCTTCAAGTTTGGCTTTCCCGGGATTTCAAGGAAAAGGAGACACATTTTATGAAGAAAACGGTTTTAAGAGAATATGCCCGCCTGATCGTCCGCAGCGGCGTCAATGTCCAGAAGGGGCAGGAGGTGCTGATTTACGCCGATCTTGACCAGCCGGAATTCGTCCAGATGGTCGTGGAGGAAGCCTATAAGGCCAAGGCGAAGAAGGTCACGGTGGAGTGGAACTACCAGCCTCTGCAGAAGCTCCATGTGCGCCACCAGTCCGTCAAGACGCTGGGCGAGGTGCCCGAGTGGCAGAAGGCCAGATTGCAGCACTATGTGGACGTGATCCCCTGCCGCATCCACCTGATGTCCGAAGACCCCGACGGCCTGAAGGGCATCAACATGGCGAAGCTGGCCAAGTCCCGTCAGCTGCGCTATCCCATCGTGAAGCCCTACAGCGACCAGCTGGAAAACAAGGATCAGTGGTGCATTGCCGCCGTCCCCGGCGCGGCCTGGGCGAAGAAGGTCTTCCCCGGAATGCGCACCGGCGCCGCCATGGAGAAGCTGTGGGAGGCCATTCTGTTCACTTCCCGTGTGACCGACGACCCTGTGAAGGCGTGGGAGGAGCACAACGCCGACCTGCATGACCGCTGCGCTTATCTCAACAGCCTGCACATCCGCAGCCTGCATTATACCGCAGAAAACGGCACCGACCTGACCGTGGGTATGATCCCCGAAGGCGAGTGGAAGGGCGGCGGAGACACCAGCCTGCAGGGCATCTTCTTCAACCCCAACATCCCCACGGAGGAGTGCTTCATCTCTCCCAAGCGGGGCGAAGCCGAGGGCATCGTCTATGCCAGCAAGCCCCTGAGCTATCAGGGTCAGCTCATCGAGAATTTCTCCGTCCGCTTTGAAAAGGGCAAGGCCGTGGAGGTCAAGGCGGAGAAGGGCGAGGAGCTGCTCAAGACCATGATCGCCATGGACGATGGCGCGTCCTATCTGGGCGAGTGCGCGCTGGTGCCCCAGCACAGCCCCATTGCGGAGAGCGGCATCCTGTTCTATAACACCCTGTTCGACGAGAACGCCGCCTGCCATCTGGCGCTGGGCATGGGCTTTGCCGACACCATCAAGGATTTCCAGAATAAGACGCTGGACGAGTGCCGGGCGCTGGGCATCAATGATTCCATGATCCACGAGGACTTCATGATCGGCTGCGACAGCATGAACATCGACGGCATCTGCGAGGACGGCAGGGTCGTACCCATTTTCCGCAGCGGCAACTGGGCATTCTGATCGGAAAAACCGCTGATGCACCACGATTTTTCGATTTTTTGAAAAAATCGAAAAAAGTGCTTGCATTCTCCGACACTTTATGATATGATATCCGGGCGATTAAAGATTGCCCGGGGCTACTATGCCCTTTAACTGATAAGAAAGAGGTGAACGAAATGAAGGAAGGTATCCATCCCAAGTACGAACAGACCACCATCCGCTGCGCGTGCGGCAATGTCTTTACCACTGGTTCTACCAAGAAGGACATTCGTGTTGAGATCTGCTCCAAGTGCCACCCTTTCTATACCGGCAAGCAGAAGCTGGTTGACACCGGTGGACGTGTTGATCGGTTCAACAAGCGGTTTGGCCCGAAGTAAGACCCGCAAATCCCGCACTGCGTGATGCAGTGCGGGATTTTTGTATTTTTGTGGTTGTTCGCGGCGCGGATGTGTGGTATAATAGAAGAAATGGTATGAGGGGAAGTGCCGTCGGAGGAGAAACCGGGGTTTCCCATGAGAAAAACGGAGGTAACATGGAAGAAAGATTTGATAAACAGACCCAGGAACGGGCGGTTCTGGTGGGACTGAATGCGGACTGCTTTGCTGAGGAAGATACCGCCACCGAAAGCACACTGGACGAGCTGGAAGACCTCCTGGAGACCGCAGGGGGCTTCTGCACGGGCAAGGTGCTGCAAAACCGCCATACCCCCGATTCCCACAGCTTCATCGGCGAGGGAAAAGCGCAGGAGGTGCGGATGCTGGCGGAAGCGACCCAGTCCACCATGGTCATTTTCGACAACGAGCTTTCTCCCGGCAACATCCGGGCGTTGGAGGAAATTATCGGGCTTCCCGTTCTGGACAGAAGCGCCCTGATTCTGGACATTTTCGCCCAGCGGGCGAAGACGAAGGAAGGCCGGCTTCAGGTGGAGCTGGCGCAGTACAAATATCTGCTGCCCCGACTGTCCGGCATGGGTACGAGCCTTTCCCGGCAGGGCGGCGGTATCGGCACCCGTGGCCCCGGCGAGGCGAAGCTGGAATCTGACCGGCGGCATATCCGGGAACGCATCAACCGTCTGGAAGAAGAGCTGGAGCAGGTGCGCAAGGTGCGCTTCGTCCAGCGGGAGCGGAGAATGAAAAATTCCGTTCCGGTGGTGGCCATTGTGGGCTACACCAACGCGGGAAAATCCACCCTGCTCAATCAGCTCACCGGCGCGGGAATCCCCGCCAACAACCGGCTGTTTGACACGCTGGATACCACCTCTCGGCTTCTGACGGTTTCCGACAATCTGGACGTGATCCTTTCCGACACCGTAGGATTTATCGCGAAGCTGCCCCACCATCTGGTGGACGCTTTCCGGGCGACGTTGGAGGAACTGGAATTTGCCGACCTGCTTCTGCACGTCATTGACGCTTCCGACCCCCATCTGGAAGAGCATATCGCCGTGGTGGACAGGCTGATCTCCCAGCTGGCCAAGCCGGAAACCCCGGTGCTGAAATGCTACAACAAGGCCGATCTGGTGTATTCCGACGACATTCCCGTGGGGAAGAATATTGTTGCCATCTCCGCCAAGCGGGGCATCAATATGGACGGGCTGCTGAAAGCCATCGAGAGCGCCCTGAACCATGCCCGGCACCATATCGTGGTGCGTCTGCCCTATGCCATGGGCGGCATGGTGGAGACGCTGCATGACGGTGCACAGGTCAAAAAAGTGGACTACACCCCGGAGGGCATCGAGATCGAGGCCGTCGTGGACGGAATCCTCTACGGCAGACTCCGGGAATATATCATCGGGGAGTGCTGAGGATTGGACGAGTATCTGATACCCACCCAATTTGGCGAAGCGGAATTCGCGGAAAAGAAGTCCCGCTTCATCGGCCGCGTCTGGCCTGTGGACACCGAGGAAGAAGCGCTGGCGAAAATCCAGGAGATGAAAAAGAAGCACTACGACGCCACCCACAACTGCTGGGCGTACATCATCAGAGACGGCGCGGTGCGCTTCTCCGATGACGGCGAACCCGGCGGCACTGCGGGAATGCCCATGCTGCAGGTTTTGCAGCGGGAAGGTCTTTTTAACGTGGTGTGCGTGGTGACCCGGTATTTTGGCGGCATTCTTCTGGGCGCCGGGGGACTGGTGCGGGCTTACACAAAAGGCGCGAAAATCGCTGTTGACGCTGCGGGCAAATCCATGAAGCGGGTCTGGACGGCGGTGTACGTGCCGTGCCCCTATCCCTTCTACGAGCGGGTCAAGCTGGAAGCCGCCGCCTTTGGAGGCATCCTCCGCAAGACGGATTTCGGCGCGGAGGTGGAGCTGGAGCTGCTGTTCCCGGAGGGACAGGTCAGCGCCTTTCTGGAAAAACTCACCGACCTGTCCAGCGGAACCGTGGAGGGCATGGAAACCGGGCAGGAATACCGGGCGTTCCCGGTGGAGACTACATAAACAAAAGCAGAAAAAGCGGATGTCATTTTCTACAAGGAATGAGGGAATTACCATGACTGTGCGGGAAGAACTGGAATGGCAGGAGCATAAGCGACTGAATCCTCTGGCGGCCTTCGCCGACCAGAGCAGGGGACGTCTGAGGTTTGAAGAACCCCGGGCGGAGGACGTGCGTACCTGTTACCAGAGGGACATTGACCGCATTGTCCATTCCAAGTCCTTCCGCCGCCTGATGCACAAGACGCAGGTGTTTTTGCAGCCTGAGGGCGACCACTACCGCACCCGGATGACCCACACATTGGAGGTCAGCCGCATTGCCGGAACCATCACACGGGCGCTGGGGCTGAACGAAGATCTGGCGGAAGCCATTGCCATGGGGCATGACCTGGGACACACTCCCTTCGGCCACGCCGGGGAGGACGTTCTGAGCCAGTGCCTTGGCAAGCCTTTCCGCCACAATGAGCAGAGTCTGCGAGTGGTGGACATTCTGGAAAAGGACGGTCAGGGGCTGAACCTGACCTATGAAGTCCGCATGGGCATTCTGGGCCACACCGGGGACTACTGGCCGGAGACGCTGGAAGGGCAGGCCGTGCGTCGCTCCGACCAAATCGCCTACGTTAATCACGACATTGACGACGCCATCCGGGCGGGCATCCTCACCGACGACGACATTCCCATCGACATCACCGACGTGCTGGGCCACAGCCACCGGGACAGGATCAACACACTTGTCTGCGACGCCATCCGCACCTCCCGGGAATTCGGGAAAGTCTGCCTGTCTCCCGACGTGGACAGGGCGCTCAAGGAGCTGCGCTCGTTCATGTTTACCAATGTCTACCGCAATCCGGTGGCCAAGGGCGAGGAGAGCAAGGCAAAGGATATGCTGAAGCGGCTGTTTGAATACTACATCGCCCATCCGGAAGCGCTGCCCGAGGATTTTCAGCCCCAGCTGAGCTTCGACGGCATGGAGCGCACGGTGTGCGACTACATAGCGGGAATGACGGACAATTACGCCGTCGAAAAGTTCCGGGAGATCTTCATCCCCATGGGGTGGCAGGTTCACGGCTAGAGAATACGTAAAGAAGTTTGACGAAGGGGGGGAGACCATGCCATTTCCACCGGCATTTATTGACGAAGTGATCGCGCGGAACCCGATTGAGGACGTGGTGGGGCAGTACGTGACGCTGAAGCGTTCCGGCTCCAACCTGTTTGGCCTGTGTCCCTTCCACGGAGAGAAGACCGCCTCCTTCTCCGTCGCGCCGGACAAAGGCATGTTCTATTGCTTCGGCTGCCACAAGGGCGGCGGTGTCATCAATTTCGAGATGGAAATTGAGGGGCTGAGCTACGGCGACGCCGTGCGGGCGCTGGCCAAGCGGGCGGGGCTGGAAGTCCCTGAGGACGAGCAGTACCAGTCCCGGTATCGCCAGCAGGAGCGGCTCTGGGCGCTGCACAAGGAAGCGGCGCGGTTTTTCCACAGCTGCCTGTACGCACCTATGGGCGCGTCGGCACTGGAATACGCCCGGGGGCGGGGAATGTCCCAGACGACCCTGACCAAATTTGGTATCGGCTACGCCCCGGACAGCTGGAGCGATCTGGTGGACGCCATGCGGAAAAAAGGCTACACCGATCAGGAGCTGCGGGACTCCGGCCTTGTGACGGTGTCCAAAAAGAACGGCAATCTTTTCGACCGGTTTCGGGACAGGCTGATGTTTCCTATCATCGACGTCCGGGGAAATGTCATTGGCTTCGGCGGGCGCATTATGAACGACCGGGACAAGAACGCCGCAAAATACTTAAATTCCCCGGAAACCCTGATTTTTAACAAGCGGAAAAACCTGTTTGCCCTGAATTACGCCAAGAAAAGCAAAATGGGCTACCTGATTCTGGTGGAGGGGTACATGGACGCCATCGCCCTGCACCAGTATGGATTTGACTGCGCGGTGGCATCTTTGGGAACTGCCCTGACGGACGACGGCGCAACGCTGCTGTCCCGGTATACCGACCAGGTGGTGCTGATCTACGACGGCGATACCGCCGGACAGAACGCCACCCAACGGGCAATCCCCATGCTGGAAAAGGCGGGTTTGCAGGTCAAGGTTCTGAAAATGCGGGACGCAAAAGACCCGGACGAATTTCTCAAAAAGTACGGCGCCGACCGTTTTAAGATTCTATTGGAGGAATCCTCCAACCGGGTGGAATACCAGCTTGCCGCCATTGCCCGGAAGTACGATTTGCAGGACGACGACCAAAGGGTGCGCTATTTGCAGGAATCCGCCGAGCTGATCGGCTCTCTGCCCAGCGCCGTCCAGCGGGACGTCTACGGCGGGCGGGTGGCGGAGGCCGCGAAAATCAGCGCCGACGCCATGCAGCTGGAAATCCAGCGGGCGTGGAAGCGGCGAGCCTATCAGGAGAAGAAAAAGCAGGAAAAAATCGACCTGTCTCCCGCCCGGAATTTACAGCCCAAGAGTCGGGACATCCGCTATACCAATATGAAATCCGCCATGGCGGAGGAAATGCTCCTGTCGCTGATCCTGCGGGAAAGCGCTCTGCTGGACGACACCGACGGCCTGGAAGCGGAGATGTTCTCCTCGGAGCTGCTGGGACGGGTTTACGCCCAGTTAAAGCAGCGACATGAGCAGGGACTGGAAGTCTCCCTTGGGGGACTGACGGACTTGACGTCGGAGGAAATGTCCCACATCGCGGGCATTCTGCACAGACAGCAGGGGCCTGTGAACGAGCAGGCGCTGACGGACTGCATCCGCACCATCCAGAACGAATATCAGGCGTCCAAAGTGGCGACGGAGGACGACCTGCTGGCGGTGCGGGAACGAATGAAGGAAAGAAAAGGAATGAAAGCATGACAGAGCTGTTAGAGAATTCTCCGGTGAGTGCCGGCGAGGACGATGTGCGCCAATACCTGAATGAGATCCGGCGGTATCCCCGTCTGACGCCGGAGGAAGAGCGTCAGCTTGCCATGCGCTGCGCGCAGGGAGACGAGAGCGCCATTCGCCAGATGGTCAATTCCAATCTGCGTCTGGTGGTGTCCATCGCGAGAGAGTACGCCGGACGGGGCGTCGCGCTGATGGACCTGATTCAGGAGGGCAGTATCGGCCTTCTGGTGGCGGCGCGGAAATTTGATTATACCAAGGATTACCGTTTTTCCACTTATGCCACAAAATGGATCAGGCAGGGCGTGACCCGGTGCCTGATGAACCACGGCAGCGCCATCCGGGTACCGCTGCACACGGCGGAGCGGATGCGGAAGATCGAAGCGGTGCGCACCGCCCTGCGTCAGGAACTGGGGGAGGAACCCACCGCCGCGCAGATCGCGGAAAAGTGCGGCCTGCCCGAGGAAAAAGTGGCGGAGCTGACCCAGCTGACGCCGGACATCTGCTCGCTGGACGTTCCCACGGGGGATGACGACGGCACGGCCCTGCAATCTCTGCTGGAAGACGCTCAGGCACCCCAGCCCTATGAGGAAGTGGTGCGCGGGGAGCTGGACAAGACAATGGACCAGCTTCTGAGTACGCTGAACGAGCGCCAGCAGCAGATCCTGCGGCTGCATTTCGGCATGGAGGACGGCAACTGCTATTCTTTGGAGGAGATCGGCAAAAAGCTGAGCATTTCCAAGGAACGGGTGCGCCAGATCGAGCGTCAGGCCATGGACAAGCTGCAAAAAATGGGTACCAGTCTTGGATTGGAGGATTTCTTGAATGAATGATCTGGATTTTTCCTTTGAGGACAGCCCTTGGGAATCCTTTCTGCGAACCAAACGGGCAGGGGATACGGTTTCGGCCGCGAACCTTCTGACCATGCTGGAGGAAGAAAACGAGCAGGTCGTGGAGGATGCCCTTCAGGCATTGGAGGACGGCGGCCTGAATCTGGATGTTTTCGACCTGCCCAAAACGTCGGGCAGCGGAGAGGCGGCTCTGCGGCTGCGTCAGGAAGCGCAGCTTGTGGAAAAGGGCTTGAACCCCAAGGAGCTGGAACCCAACGACCCCCTGCGGCTGTACTTGGAAGAGGTAGCGCAGCTTTCCTCCACCGGCGACGAGCAGGCGCTGGCGGCAAGGTGTGCGGCGGCGGATGAACGGGCCATGGAGGCGCTGACCAATCTGGGGCTGCACCGGGTTCTGGAAATCGCCAAAGATCACGTCGGCTGCGGGGTGCTCCTGCTGGATTTGATTCAGGAGGGGAGCCTCGGACTGTGGCAGGCCATTCAGGGCTACCGGGAGGGGGATTATGACGCCTACCGGGACTACTGGATTCGGTTCTACATGGCGAAAGCGGTCTTTTTGCAGGCGAGAGCCAACGGTGTTGGCCAGAAGCTCCGTGGGGCGCTGGAGGACTACCGCGCCGTGGACGAACGGCTGCTGTCCGAGCTGGGGAGAAATCCCACTTTGGAGGAGATCGCCGAGGCCATGCACATAAGCCCGGAGGAAGCATCCGTGGTGAAAAAGATGCTGGACGACGCCCGCCTTCTGGCGCAGGCGAAGAAGCAGCCGGAGCCGGAGGAAGAAAAGGAAGCCGAAGAGCAGGCCGTGGAGGACACCGCCTATTTCCAGATGCGCCAGCGCATCATGGAGCTGATGTCGGTGCTGGACGAGACCGACGCAAAGCTGATCTCCCTGCGATTTGGTCTGGAGGGCGGAATGCCCCTAAGCCCTGAGGAAACGGGAAAGCGCCTGAACCTGACCCCCGACGAGGTGGTCGCAAGAGAAGCAAACGCCCTGGGCAAGCTGCGCTCAGAGAGATAGAAAGAAGGAAATCTATATGGCAAAACCAATTTCCATCGCCATCGACGGCCCTGCCGGGGCAGGAAAGTCCACCATCGCCCGAAGACTTGCAAAAGAGCTGGGCTTTTACTACGTGGACACCGGGGCGATTTACCGCACCGTGGCCTATTTCTTTGACCTGTGGGGCGTCAGCCCCAAGGACATCGACGGCATCACCCGCTACATCGACGAGCTGACCATTGGCATTGAGTATGACGACGAAGGCGTCCAGCACATGATCATGAACGGCATGGACGTGACCGGCGATATCCGCACCCCCGACCTTTCCCAGAAGGCCAGTCTCGTTTCTGCCCACGCCATCGTCCGGGACCTGCTGCTGGACATGCAGCGGGAAATGGCCGAGAAGCACAACGTCATCATGGACGGCCGGGACATCGGCACCGTGGTACTGCCCAAGGCCACGGTGAAGATTTTCCTCACCGCGACCCCGGAGGTGCGGGCAAAGCGCCGCACGGACGAGCTGATTGCGAAGGGACAGAAGGCGGACTACAATAAAATTCTCAAGGACATTCAGCAGCGGGACTATCAGGACACCCACCGGGAGATTGCTCCCCTGAAAATGGCGCGGGACAGCATCAAGCTGGACACTTCTGAGCTGGACATCGACGGCGTTATCGCCGCGATGAAGGAGATCATTGCCCGGAAGGTGACGCTATGAGCGTCCGGGTCGCGAAAAGCGCCGGGTTCTGCTTCGGCGTCAGTCGGGCGGTGGAGCTGGTGGAGCAGGCGGCAAAAGCGGGGAAAAAGGTGGTCACGCTGGGGCCGATCATTCACAATCACCACGTCGTGGACAAATTCCGCGCCTTGGGTGTGGAGGTGATCGACGCCCCTGAGCAGGCTTGCCCCGGCCAGACGGTCATTATCCGTTCCCACGGTGTCAGCCGGGCGGTGTATGAGGAATTGCAGCGCAGGGGCGTGGAGATCATCGACGCCACCTGTCCCTTCGTCAAACGCATCCACGGAATCGTCAGCCGCGCCGAGGAAGAAGGGCAGCTGCCTGTCATCATCGGGACGCCCACCCACCCGGAGGTGGAGGGCATTGCCGGATGGTGCCGGGACTGCCGGGTTTTTGAGACCCTTGACGACCTGAAAAACTGGGCATATTCCAAAGAAAATCTTAAGAAATCGTCAATTTGCATGGTTTCACAAACGACTTTGACTGAATCTTTGTGGAAAATGTGCGGTGAATTTGCAAAAAAACAGTTTACTAACCTGAAAATTTTTGATACAATATGTAGAGCAACTGAGTATAGGCAAAGCGAAGCAGCTGAATTGAGTGAAATCTGTCAGGCTATGGTCGTTGTGGGAGACCCCAAAAGTTCCAACACAGGCCGTCTCGCTATGATTTGCCGGGAACACTGCGGCCGGGTCTTTCTGGTGGACAACGCTTCCGAGCTGCGTCCCGAGGACTTTCGCGGTGTCAGCGATGTTGGAATCACTGCCGGTGCGTCGACGCCGGCGTGGATTATAAAGGAGGTCAACAAGACTATGAGCGAAATCACGAATGTTGAGACTGTGCAGGAGGAGAACTTCGCGGAGCTTCTCGAGCAGTCCATCAAGACTTTAAATACAGGAGATAAGGTTATCGGCACCGTGACCGGAATCGGCAATACCGAAGTCCAGGTCGACCTCGGCACCAAGCATGCCGGCTACATCCCTTATGACGAAGTCAGCACCGATCCTTCCGTGAAGCCCGAAGACATCCTGAAAGTTGGCGACGAGATCGAGGTCTTCGTCGTTCGCGTCAACGATCAGGAAGGCACCGTGCAACTGTCCAAGAAGAAACTGGACGGCCTGAAGGTCTGGGACGACATGACTGCATGGGCAGAGAACAAGACCACTGTGGAAGGCACCATCACCGAGGAAAATAAGGGCGGTCTGGTCGCCAATGTCAAGGGCATCCGGGTGTTCATCCCCGCTTCCCAGTCCGGCATCGCCAAGGGCGGCGACATGGCCGGTATGGTCGGCAAGACCGTGCAGCTGAAGATCACTGAGGTCAACCGCGCCCGCCGCCGTGTTATCGGCTCCATCCGCGCCGTCAACTCCGAGGCTCGCAAGGCTGCGCAGGAGAAGATCTGGTCCGAGATCGAAGTGGGCAAGAAGTACCATGGCACCGTCAAGTCCCTGACTTCCTACGGCGCGTTCGTGGACATCGGCGGTGTGGACGGCATGGTTCACGTTTCCGAGCTGAGCTGGAACCGTATCAAGACTCCCGCTGACGTTGTGAAGGTCGGCGACGAGATCGACGTTTACGTCATTTCCTTCGACCCCGAGAAGCACAAGATTTCTCTGGGCTACAAGACCGCCGAGATGAACCCCTGGAATCAGTTCATGACCAAGTATTCCGTGGGCGACGTTGTGGACGCCAAGATCGTCAAGCTGATGACCTTCGGCGCCTTCGCTGAGATTCTGCCCGGCGTGGACGGCCTGATCCACATTTCCCAGATCGCTGACCGCCGCATCGGCAAGCCCGAGGATGTTCTGTCCGAGGGTCAGGATGTGAAGGTCAAGATCACCGATGTGGACGCCGAGAACAAGCGTATCTCCCTGTCTATCCGCGCTCTGCTGGAACAGCCTGAAGAGGACGCCGAGTAATTTGTGATGCAACACCGGGGCTGCGCATGTAGCCCCGGTGTTTTGCTGAATGAGAGACACTTTGTGTTTATAAGGAGGAAAACTATGGTAAAGCATATCGTACTGTACACCCTGAAAGAGGGTGTTGACAAGGCCGAGGCCGTGAAGCTGATCGCGTCCGTTCTGGAGCCGCTGGTGGGAAAGATTCCGGGTCTGCTGCATCTGGAGATCCGTCAGGCGTACAACGGCATGGATTACGCCCTGTATTCCGAGTTTGAAAGCCGGGAAGCGCTGGAAAATTATGCCGTGCATCCCCTGCATCAGGAGGCCAAGACCCATTTCTTCCACCTGCTGGACAGCCGGGTGGCAGCAGATTACGAGGTATAATCCCCATATGTGACAGTCCGGTGGACGGGCGCAGGCTGCAGTCTCGGACGGAAGGAGAAAAAGATGAAAGCAATCGTAACCGTAGTTGGAAAAGACCGGGTGGGCATCATCGCGGGTGTCTGCACCGCCTTGGCGGACTTCAACGTCAACGTTCTGGACATCAGCCAGACCGTCATGCAGGGCTATTTCACCATGATGATGGCGACGGAGGTCTCCGCGTGCAATGTGCCGCTGGGAGAGCTTGTCACCCGCATGGACGAGATCGGCAAGGAAATGGGACTGTCCATCCGCGTGCAGCGTGAGGACATCTTTGAAGCCATGCACCGGATTTGAGGGACTGGCCATGCTGAATCAGAAGGACATCCTGCAAACCCAGGATATGATCGACAAGCGGCATCTGGACATCCGAACCATCACCATGGGCATCAGTCTGCTGGACTGCTGCGACCCGGATTTGAAGACCTGCTGCGATAAGATTTATCGGAAGATCACCCGCTGCGCCAAAGACTTGGTGAAGGTCGGCGAGGACATCGAGAAGGAATTCGGAATTCCCATTGTCAACAAACGAATTTCCGTCACGCCCATCTCCATTGTGGCCGGCTCTTGTGAGACGGATTCCTATGTGGAAATCGCCAAAACACTGGACGCGGCGGCAATCACCTGCGGCGTCAACTTCATCGGCGGCTTTTCTGCTCTGGTGCAGAAGGGCTGCACCACGGGAGACTGGAAGCTGATCCGCTCCATCCCCGAGGCCATGGCTGCCACCGAGCGGGTGTGCGCCAGCGTGAATGTTGGCTCTACCAAAGCGGGCATCAACATGGATGCCGTTGCGGAAATGGGTCGAATCATCAAGAAAACCGCCGAGCTGACTGCGGATAACGACGGCCTTGGCTGCGCCAAGGTGGTGGTGTTCGCCAACGCCGTGGAGGATAACCCCTTCATGGCTGGTGCGTTCCACGGCGTGGGCGAGCCGGAGTGCGTGCTGAATGTGGGCGTTTCCGGCCCCGGCGTGGTGTACCACGCTTTGCAGAACGTGAAGGGTCAGCCCTTTGACGTGGTGGCCGAAACCATCAAAAAGACCGCTTTCCAGATTACCCGTATGGGTCAGCTGGTGGGCAAGGAAGCGTCCCGCCGTCTGGGCGTACCCTTCGGAATCGTGGATCTGAGCCTCGCGCCCACTCCCGCCGTGGGGGACAGCGTTGCCCGGATTCTGGAAGAAATGGGGCTGGAGGTCTGCGGCACCCACGGCACCACGGCTGCCCTTGCCATGCTGAACGACGCGGTGAAAAAGGGCGGCGTCATGGCGTCCAACCATGTGGGCGGCCTGTCCGGCGCGTTTATCCCCGTGTCCGAGGACGAGGGCATGATCGCCGCCGCCGAAGGCGGCACGCTGTGCCTTGACAAGCTGGAAGCCATGACCTGTGTCTGCTCCGTGGGACTGGACATGATCGCGGTCCCCGGCGATACCTCTGCGGCGACCATTTCCGCCATCATTGCGGATGAAGCGGCCATCGGCATGGTGAACACCAAGACCACCGCCGTGCGTATCATCCCCGCCCCCGGCAAGACGGTGGGCGACCGGGTGGAAATGGGCGGATTGCTGGGCAGCGCCCCGGTGATGCCGGTGCACGACAAGGCCAGCGAGGACTTCATAGCCCGCGGCGGCAGAATTCCCGCGCCGCTGCAAAGCCTGAAAAACTGACCCAAAGTCGAAAGGAGGGCGGCGTATGCAGACAGAGGGACAGATAGCGTCCCCAACCAGGACCGGAAGGGAAGAACAGCTGCAATTTCTGCGGTTCTGGGCATTTTTCAATGTGTTTGTGTGCCATGGCGAGCAATGGCTGTTTTTCAAATATCCGACTTCTCACTGTTCCACTGCGGCGGTCAGCTTTTTCTTCATGCTCAGCGGTCTGGTGACGGCGCTTGCTTCCTTTAACAAGGATATCCGGCTCAGCTGGCGGGAGGAAGGGAAGTACCTGTGGCGCAAGGTGAAGAAAATCTATCCCCTGTACTTGTTTACGACGCTGTACCTTTTCCTCTATACCAACACGGAGAGCCTGACCGCGCTTTTTGACGTTCAGAGATTTCCGGGGCAGCTTGTGCGGAATCTTCTGCTGGTGCAGTCATGGTCTGCGGAGGGCGCGTTCAGCTACAACGGTGTGGGCTGGTTCCTGTCCACTCTGATGTTCCTGTCTGTTTTCAATCTTCCCGTCATGTTTCTGCTGAATAAAATCAACCGGCGTCCCAAAGGACGGCTGCTGCTGTCGGGCGCACTGGCGGGAACGTTATTCCTGACGGCTGTTTACTGCTACTTAACGAAGAATCTCGACATGGATTACTGGCAGTACATTTTCCCGCCAGCCAGAATGGGCGAATACCTCGGCGGGATGCTCCTTGGAATGTTGGTCTGCACCCTGAAGCCGCACCTGAAGCAGGGAAACACGGTGCGGATAGTGTTCACGGTACTGGAAGTTGGCGCGCTCGGCTATTGGTTTTTCATGCTTTCCCGCGCCGGAAGTCCATGGAGAAGCAGAATTTTCACATGGCTCCTGCCAAATCTGGTGCTGATCGGCGTGTTTACCTGCGGTATGGGTTGGGCATCCAGCCTGTTCCGCTGGAAACCGCTGGTGTGCTTGGGAGACATTTCCTTTGAGTGCTTTCTGATCCACAATGTGTTTCTTGTGCAGTATGCGGTCGTTCACGGAAACGAGACACTTTCTCAATCCGAAAATGCGGCTGTATTCCTGTTCTGCCTTGGTATGTCGATTCTGCTGGCACTTCTGATTCACAAATTCCCGGAAAAACGAAAAAAAGTACCGCAGTAATGCGGGATTTATACGAAAAAAACACCGAACGATTCGACGTTCGGTGTTTTTGACTATTTCGGGGAAAGGTCAACGCTTCTCCTGAGCATACTCATAGGCGGCACGGTCTTCGGTAGTTGGATGGTGAATTTCATCTGGGGGGTTCGCGGTTCTTCTACCGGGTTGCCTTCCAGATCGGCCATGATCGGGGCGGTGATGGGGAAGGGGCGCACGTCGGGGCCGACAACTTCCAGCGCATCTCCCGCGCGGAATTTGTTGTTCAGGCGGCACACCGCCAGTCCGTTTTCGTCGCAGGATTCTACCTTCGCCACGATCTGCCACTCCCGGATGTACCGGGAGGAAGCTACGTATTGCCCCGGCTCGCCGTAATAGAAGCCGGTGGAGTAGATGCGGTGGGAGATGTGATCCACCTCGTCCCGCCAGATGGGGTCCAGCTCTTTACCGGCGGCAACATCGTCGATGCAGTGGCGATAGGCTCCCGTGACGATGGCGGCATAGTAGGCGGATTTTGCCCGGCCCTCAATTTTGATGCAGTCCACGCCTGCGTCCATCAGGTCATTCAGGTGGTCGATCATGCACATATCCCGGGAATTTAAGATGTAAGTACCCTTTTCGTCCTCGAAAACCGGGAAATACTCCCCGGGGCGCTTTTCTTCCATCAGAGCGTACTGATACCGGCAGGGCTGGGCGCAGGCACCGCGATTGCTGTCGCGTCCCGTCATGTAGTTGCTCAGCAGGCACCGGCCGGAGTAGCTGACGCACATGGCGCCGTGGCCAAAGGTCTCGATTTCCAGCGCGGGGTCTACCTTCTGACGGATGACGCGGATTTCTTCCAGACTGCATTCCCGTGCCAGCACCACCCGCTTCGCGCCCAGATCAAACCACGCCTGAGCGCAGACGTAATTGGCGATGGACTGCTGAGTGGAAATGTGCCGCTCGCAGTGCGTGGCATATTTCCCGGCGAGGGTGAACGCACCCAAGTCGGCCACGATCAGGGTGTCCACTCCGGCGTCGTCCAGCTGTTCCAGATATTCCGGCAGCCGGACGATTTCATCGTTTCTCGGCATGGTGTTCACGGTGACGTGACACCTGACACCATGGTCATGGGCGTACCGCACCGCCTTGGGTAGCTCCTCGGGGGAGAAATTCCCCGCGAAGGAGCGCATTCCAAAGCTTGTTCCGGCGAAATATACCGCGTCTGCGCCGTAGGCTACGGCCATTTCCAGCCGCTCCATGTCCCCGGCGGGGCTGAGCAATTCCAGCTTTCTCATTCGCCCTCCGACTGTGTGGAAGCGGCAGCGGCGGCAGCAAACTGTGCGCGGTACTGCTCATGCTCTTCCTGTGTGGTGGAGAACTGATGGGCGCCGGTAGCGGGATTCAGCACGTAGTAATAATAGTTGTGGGATTCGGGATTCAGCGCGGCCTGCAGGCTGGCAAGACCCGGGTTCGCAATGGGCGTGGGCGTCAGACCCACGTGAAGGTAGGTGTTGTAGGGGCTGTCCAGACTGGTGTCGATGTGGTCGGACACGCCGTCCTGCGCGTAGATGATGGCGGCGTCGATGTTCAGCAGGGCGGGGTAGTCCCAGTGGAACAGACGGTTATAAATAACACCGGCGATCCGGGGGCTTTCCGACGCGGAGGCGGTTTCCTTCTCAATGAGGGACGCGACAATGGTCACTTCCCGGACGGTGAAGCTGCCGTCGGTGACGGTGGCGTTCAGGGTGTCGATCTGGGCGCGCATTTCCTCGCTGAACCGGTAGTCGAAGTTGTCCAGCATCTTTTCCAGAACCTCACGGGGGGAGGAATTCTTATAGAAGTCGTAGGTATCCGGGAAAAGGAAGCCCTCAAGGCAGTATTTGTCGCCCCGGGTCACGTTTTCAAGGAACCAGTAGTCCTTCAGCGCGCCGTTGGCGGCGTAGGCGCTGAGATCCTGCGCGGTGCAGATGCGGTTTTCCTCCAGCAGAGCGAAAATCTGGCGGCAGGTGTAGCCCTCGGGGATCAGCAGGTCTTCCACGACCTCACGGGTGGAGCTGGCGGACATCATGTTGACCAGCGCGTGATAGTCGTACCGGGTGTTCAGGTCGTAAATGCCGGGGTCAATCTTCTTCTCGGCGTGGGAGATGTCGGCATAGAAGTTGAACAGGCTCTTGTAGCGGATCAGACCGGCGTTGTAGAGCTTGTCGGTGATGCTGTCCATGGTGTCGGACTCGTAAACGGTGATGGTGACGGGCTTGTTTTCCCGCCCGAAAGCCAGCACATCGGCGGCGCAGACCCAAATCATCCGTCCCAGCGTGACGCCGATGACCACGATCAGCGCCAGCCACACGATGGTGACCAGAATGTGGGGGATGCCCAGCAGACCCTCTCCACGGGTTTTCTTAGGACGTCCTTTTTTGACGGGGCGCTGACGACCGGACGCTTTTCTTTCCGGGGCGGGGGCATCTTCTGCGGCGTCAAAATCGCCGTCGCTGTCCCGGTATTCCTGTTCCGCAATTTCGTCCTTCGGCGGCTCTGGTTCCGACGGTTCCTCCGGCAGCTCCTGCAAGTCCGGGTCGTCCAGTATGCTGGGGTCAAAGGGCGGCTCTTCCTCGCCGTGCTCCAGCATACCGTGGGAATCCATGGCGCTTTCGTCGGGGATGATCTCGCTGCCGATCTCCGGCTCGGTGAGCCGGTCGTCGTAGGATTCCTCCATGCCTGTCTCTTATACACATCTGACGCTGCCG
>ENA-OYYH01000537-OYYH01000537.1-human-gut-metagenome-genome-assembly--contig:-NODE-537-length-18121-cov-14.346563_pt1 | contig 18121 bp, 23 predicted proteins | sample MGYA00243245_ERZ653439 | MGnify/ENA primary metagenome ERZ653439 (study PRJEB26926, sample SAMN06165028) | human gut metagenome | biome: ENVO:00009003; feature: ENVO:2100002; material: ENVO:00002003... | reverse complement strand
CGAGATTACTACGCGTCTCGTGGGCTCGGAGATGTGTATAAGAGACAGTTTCCAACAGGGATGAACAGTGCATAGCTCCAAATGTTTCCATACAGGAATTTATGGACGGAAACGGCTTGCGTCTGTACAACCATAGGGTCATCTCCTCTCTGCGTGAATTGTTGAAGTTTCTGTGTACAAGAGCATAATATCATGCGGATTGTGGAATGTCAAGAGGCTTTTTGCGGATTTTCGTTCACACAGCCTTGTTTTCAGCCAGCAGCGTTTTCAATTTCGATTCCATAACGGCATCACCAGAAAGCAGCTTCATCATGATACTGGCAACGTTGCGAGCTTTGGTCGCATAATTGCTGCCGTACATACCGGCGGCATCGCGGAAGAAGGACGGGTTCGTCTTCTGCATGAAGGGGATGAGGTTTCTGTCCACCTGTGCCATGAGCTGAGGCTGTTCTTCATAGATGATGGCAAGCGCTTTCATGATGTACTGGCTGTACCCAGCCTTGTATTCATGCCAGTTGGCCTGCCGGATGGTCTTGAAGATCCATTCACACTCCACGGGGTCTTTCTTCATCGTGTTGAGGGCGACCGTGATGGCGGAAACATGACCTGGGGTCTTTACGCCATAGGCTTTCATAATGCGGGAAAGCTCGGGGTAAGCGGCATATTCAGAATTTTCTTCCGCCGCGACAAGCCCGGCGTTGAACTTGTTGTGCTCGTTGACACGAACACTGTTCTTGTCCTGCTGTGCGAACTGGGCAGCTTCCTCGGAGCGGCTGATATTCACCTGAATGTGTTTGCGAGAAGGGACTGCAGACCAGCCAGCTTTGCGGCACGCCAGCGTCCCTGACCGTCGATGATGGCAAACTGCCCAACATCCTCACGATAGGACACCACGATCTGACCGGCCTTTGCATAATCGAAATGATTCGCCATATCCACGATCTTATCGGAACGTGTTCCGCGAATCTCACGCTGATAACTTTTGTCCACAAACAGAAGATCCAGCGGGATGTTGGCGACCAATTCGCCGTTCATAACGACAGCGTTTTTGGTGGCGGCATCCACGATCATCTGAGCGCGGAGCTTATCGGAATCGGTAGCGGCGGACTTGATGGTTCTTGCGTTGTTCAGTTTTTTCATAGTGATTGCTCCTTGTCTTTTATCGTTTTCGTTTATACTTCATCACGCGGGGATGCGTGAAGAATTCAATTTATAACCGTTCTCATCCATGTAAGCCAGCAAAAACTTTTCACTTACACAACACTTGTTTGCCAGCCAGTGCGTAGAGTTACGGCTTCCAATGTATAACGGATAGTATACTGTGAGCATATCTCGCATCCACCTGTTATCCGTTACAGATTTTTCGAACAATCCATACAATCTGGCGTCCTTGAGTAGGATCCATTTCGTTGTATGTAGGTTTTTGTAAACATCCTCGAGTTCATAATGCCAGTTCTCATACAGATTCCAACATCGTTTAAGCTCATTTTTTGTATAAGGACGTTTTCCTTCGTCATACTCCTTTAGAGTAAGAAGGTGGTTTTTCTTTATGTACTGGTAAATGGAATTGACACACTTCACGTTTAGTAATTCGGCAAATTTGACCAGAGTGATTTCTCTGTCAATATACTTGGGATAAAATTTGTCGAATTCCTCTTTTCGGATAATAGAAACATTGCGCTGGCCTGTGTATTCTATATCCCTTTTTGTTGGTATGCCGTGCTTTTTTATTATATGGGTAAACGACTCACCAGATTTAAGGCCAAGCTCCTCGGCAGCCTCATCGGAAGAAAGTTCAAGTGCCATATATTTGTGGTATACGTTCAGAAACTCCTCTTCCGTGTACTTTGCCTTGGGACCAGGTTTTAAGGGTTTTACATCCATAATGGCGCAGATTTTTAACGGTTCAAAGTCTACGCCGAGCATCTTATAATTCCTGTTCGCCGTGCGAACGGCATCTTCACAGGACTTATAGTCATTAAACTGCGACATCAAAACAGGCTTATCACCCTGCATCTGCACGGCGTAATACATTGCCATGAGTTTCACCCTCTTTCATTCATCATTGTATACGGCAGTCTGCCGTTGGCGGTGGGATGCTTTCGCCGGATAAATTGGGAGCAAAACAATTCACACGGCGGCAGGCCCACCAACTCCTGCTATGTATGGAAATGGAGGTGTCTAAGGACGCTATGGACTACGCCCCTATCCCCTTCCATAAGGGATAGCTGTTTACACGACCTTTTTGAACCAGACATTGATCCAGTCCAGGTCATCGAAATCCTCACGCTCGAAGCGGAGGGAATAGATAGCACGGTATTCATATCCCTGCTCAAGGCGAGCTTTTATGAATTTATCATGATCGACTCCGCAGTCGCGGAAGCCAAACATAAAGGTACTGTTTGCGATGGTATCGAAGTTTGCATCGCCGCGCTGCCACTTCAGGATGGGATACAGATCGATAAGCAGATCGCTTGCGTAGGACTCACATTTCCCGGCCTCTTTCATGAGCGTGGAAAGAATGCCGCTCATATTCACACACGCCTGCTGACCGTGGCAGTAGGGTCTTTCACGGTTGGTATCAATTTTCAGATCGCTATAACAAATCATAGTATTCACTCCTCATCGTCATTATTCATGCCATCCCGCATGGCCCTGCGGAAGGAAACCACCAAATCGGGATACTGTTTCAGCTCTTCCAGGGTGAACCCGCAGGCTTCCAAAGCAGGTTCGTAATCACCTGTGTAGCTGTATTCATGGTTAGCCAGTTCATAGCGGAAGGCATGGTATGCCCAATCGTCTTCATTGCGAACAAAAGCGTCACGCTCTTCACGAGTGTGACGCTCAAACATTTCCATCAGCGCAGGGCGGTCTTCCTTGCGGATAAACGCGCCATAAAATACACTGATGACCTTATCGGTTTCCGACGGGTCAAGGCCGAGCCTGCGCATCCCATCATTGAACTGCTGATCGCTGTAAGCAAAAGCAATCGGGAAGCTGTTCATTTCCTTCTGGTGACGTTCCTGCATCTGACGATAACTTTCCATATCCATTCCCCTTTCATGCGGGCTGGTTGATGCAGGTATTACGATTGATGTAGTAATCGTAATACTTGCTTACCTTCTTAGCTTCTGCCGGAGTCAAATCAACTTCGATGCAGAGTAAGTCATCACCGACCATGTAGATTTTCGGCGTGAAGAGGTTCTGTTCAAGATAATATTTGAACCATTCCGCTTCGCGGAGGCAAAGAGAGCCGAACAGGGTCTTATAGGTCATTTTCATACTGACTCACACTCCTTTGCAGGCAACACATTGTTGCAACAGGCATCGTATTCACGGACATACCACAGAGGAAGCTTTCGTTCATCACAGAATCGATTTCGATACTGCTTCGCCGCTTCTTCCGTCTGGAAAAGACGCGGACAGGTAGCTGTGATCTTACCGAAGTAATCCTTTTGCATCGTACCGATGTATTCAATGCACTTATAATCTCGCGGAATGGTTTGTGCAATATACCTTCCGGTGCCTCGCGGCGTGGAACAAATCATATATTCGGCCATTTCATTTCACCTCAATGTGCTTTTGTTTCCATATATTTGTCAATGAAGTCGTGGCCTTCACGGAACGGTTTTTCATTCACGGCCAGTACAATCAGGAGGGCGGCGGCCAGAACTGCGATTACAACAGGATGCGCAGCTGCCATTGTGCAAATTGCACAAATCATCATCAAAAAAGTGCTGACAACGGCAAGGCCGAGGATAATACGTTTCATGGTATGACACTCCTTATATGTATAAATCGTTGCATAAACATACATTATTCATCTTTATGCAACGGTGTATTCATTCTTACTCGCCGATGATGTATTCATCGGTCTGGTTCCATACGGTCACATAGGCGGTCTTGCCCACGATTTCAATGTGCAGGCTGCGCATGGTCTGCCAATAGGTCAGGAAAGCAGTTCCTGCGGCCAGAGCGGCGCACAGTGCCACGGTCAGGATGATTTTCATTGCGTTCTTCATAATTGACACCTCTTTATCATTCTTCCGTCAATTCATCGCTGCGATGATAGCGTGAAACTGGATCCACTGGGCGACACATTTCGCTTCCTCGTAGGTCGTGGGAACGACCTTGATGCGGAATTTCCTATCACCCATCTGTTCTTCCGTTTTGTGGAAAAGCTCAACAAAGGGAATTTCCATCATTTCAAGGAAAAGGCAGAAACTGTCTTTCATCTCACGGTATTCACTGCCGAATTCGTAGATGATCGCCTTGCAATCATACTGTGTTTCCATAGCACGAACCGGGCGGAGTTTGCCGTAATCGATGAAGTATGGATCGCTCCAACGCAGGTCGAAGAAGCCGCTTTTCACGGCGTGGTAGCGCTCTGCATGGGTGGCGATCCTCGAAAAGTGTTCCGCTTGGGTTGCGGAAATGGGTTTGTTTGCTCTAATCATTTTGGTTGCTCCTTCCATTGATTAGAAAAATAAAAGCGCCCTTTTATTGCAAAGGGCGCGAGGATACAGTATAATAAAAAATATATAGGACGAATTATTTCATCACTACGAAAGGAATTTCATAATGAAAAGACTAAACAATGACGATTTTCATAATATACTTGAATCGCATATTAGATTGTTTGAAAAAATTGTGATTATTCTTGATGCTGTGGAAAAGAAAAATACTAATGGTGAATTGATTGCATTACCATCATCAAACGAAATTCTCGGAAACTTAGGTTTTATTATTCATGAATGTTATTTTGATAAATGGACAGACGATGATGGAGAATGGTTTGCTGAAACGCCAGACTTTATTTTCAAAGACTACGAGAGATTATATCCTATCCATGAAACATTAGATGGATTCATTGAGGATTGCTATACAGAAGAAAAGTATAGTGGCTCATATATAGATAATTTACGAAGCATTTTGCCGTTAATAACAGCATTCTTTAATGATATATCGGCGGAATATTCACAAAATGGAGAGTGCGTTAATGGCTAGAAACTATCAGAAAGAATATCAAAATGGAAACACAAAAGTGCTTACGGTGAGGTTGCAAGAAAATAAACTTTCTGATTTTAAAGCAATTTGTGCTGATAATGGCATAACACAAGCTGATTTTCTAAAGGCTTGCATTGATGCTTATCTTGATAATACACTTGTCTATGAAAACGGAAAACTTAGGATGAATTAAAAATCAATTCCTAAACCATCTTGCATTTCTACACACTGTTGTGTTATAATAAGAAATCATAAGAGACGATGCGTTTGCATTGTGCGCTTGTGGTTTTGGTTAAAGAAAGGCCGACAGATGTGATTATCTGTTGGCTTTTCTTATTGCAAACACTTGGTAGAAAGCTCATGCGCCACGGCAAGGCGGTTTGCATTGCATGAGAACGGCAGAGTTATCCCCTGCCGCGTGGTTTTGGTTATAGTTTACATTGTGCGCTTGTGGTAATGGTTAGAGGTCAGAGAAGTTTTCACTTCTCCTCGGAAACGCGGTAGATGCGGGCCTTGCTGCCACGGGCATACTTGCCGCCGTTGGTGCGGGTACGGATGGTCACAAAGACTTCTTCCGTGAGGTTCTTTTCAGAGAGAACCTTGATAGTGCCTTTACGGGCAGTGTCGCAAGCGGTCAGCAGATAACCAACGTCGCTTTTATCCATTGCGGGCACGAGTTCTTCGGGGATGAGCGCAGAAACTACCTTGCGAAGCTGGTCTTTGAGCTTTTCCTTGCCGATGCCCTCAAAACCGTACTTCTTCTTAGCATCATTGCCGCACCCCGCCTCTTGCAGAGTGATGGTAGACTGGTCAAACGCTTTTGCGTTGTTAAGCTGAAGGTTGTCGAGGAACATACACATAAACAGTTCCCACTTAGGATCGACGGCAATCGTTACAGAACGATTAGCAATGGCTTTGCCGTTCGCATCTGTCTCGGTGCTCATTTTGAGCTGATAACGGTTCTCCAGTTCACGGAAAGACAGCGTTCCGTTTGCTTTAACTGCCTGCCACTCGTCCTTTTTTGTGTCAAGGTCGAGTTTGTCGTATGTATAGGTCGGGTTCGCAATGAACTCACGGAACATAGCAATATGTTCCATGGAAAGCAGTTCGTCAGCTCTTGCGTTACGTGCGGCCAATTTGATGGCCTTAGCACGCTTTTCGCAGAAAACGCTTGCTTTCTTGTTCTCGTTGCGGAGTTCGGCAAGGTCAGCAACCGTCAGTTCGGCCACCTCTTTTGCAAATTCCGCAGGGATTTCAGTGCCACTTGCGAACGCGATAATAGCGGACTTCAATTCTTCTCTAATCATGATAATTGCTCCTTTTTGACTTTTTTCGTTGATGTTTACAAGCACATGATTTTATGCGCTTTTCTATATCTCTAATTGTGCTTTAGGGACAAAGAAAAGCGCACAAAAGAAACTTGAAACAAGTCTTTTTGTGCGCTTGTGATTTTGGTTGAGTACAATTTTTGACTACCTAACACCATAAAAATTGTAAAATATAGATGTTTTGGCGACGCCATTACGCTGATTAGATAGTAAATGAGTGCTTTACTAAAAAAACCGTTGGTTATGGTCTTATACAGTCCCACGACTGTACATAGTATTTTCTGTATGGCCTAGCTTCACAGTTTTTCCCTTTACAGAATACCCTATGTTGGTATAGCTTGCTACTGCCTATTAGTGCTAAAGTATCTTTTGATTCTGCCGTTGAAAAGGGACACTTTTCTGGCGGAATTTACGGACTTTTAGCCGCTAGCTGAAGCGTATGGAAAGCATACGCGCGGCAACTCTACGGTGACTAACCGCGTTTGCCCTATGAAATACAGTAAACCCCGATTGCATAAAAATAATCTACCCTAGTCTCTCGACTATGCGCTATAATGTCAAAACGCGGCGGGCGCGTTTTTGCGACGTGTATTATATACGGCGGGCGCATACAATATGTTATAACGTGTATTTTTTTTGCGCTACAAAAATTGTAGCAAGGTGCTACAAAGTAGGTTAAACTTTGTGCCTACTGTTAAGCAAATAGGCGTGCTCTTGAACAGCTACACCTTGCGCGGCCCTTGCCCCTTGGCCCTTGGCCGTCTCGCTTGGTGTGCCTATATTATACACGTCCGTAATACGTATTTGCAATGTACAAAAGTTGTAAGAATATGGACAAAAAGCGCAAGAATAGGGCTATATGTAATAAACGACGATGCAACGCATAATTGAACAGATGTATAATTTTAAAATAAGTAAAATATAACGTTGCTATGTTAAAATAATGCTTTTGGCTGTATGTATTATATATTATATATATTATAATACCTTTAAAGGCGAGAGAAATATAAACCCTATAATGAAGTAGGAAAATAGGTTATAATAAACTATATAACTGTATATAAGCAATATATACAGTTAAGAACAGATTGAACTTAAAATATGCGCAATATAGCAACTATGTATTGCAAGATAGTCTATGTAGACTATACAAGCAACACGTAAAGCCCACGACGCCAACACGACGCCCACGACGACGGCCACGGCCGTACAAGTGTACAGGTAGTACAAAAGCACACAAAAAATACAGTGTGTTATATACCCGCCTTTTGGCACATAAGCGGCCTATTTTTATATAGGGGTGTATTTTCATTTTTTCAAGCATCCAAGGATCAAACGAGCCAGAGAGTACCTCTACATCACACTCAACCAATGCTAACCACTGCTATCGCAAACCGCTACCGCACCACACATACTCCACTCAACCGCACCAAATCCACACTCCCCTACCACATTCAAAACACAACAAACCTTATACCTAAGCCATTTTTACTCATTTTCACTCATTTTCGCCAGCCGCTAACAACTGAAATAATCTCCACCAATTCCACAAGCAATTCCACAAGGATCACCTTCATTTCTTTCACGTTTGATGGTGATTCTTTTTATTTTTGTCTCCTTTTCCATCGTATCCAACCCTATTTATATCCGTTTATCCAGACAAAATAATTTTGATATCAAATTCAAAAAGTGCTTATTATAGCCACGACACTTCACCAAGCTAAAGCAATTTTACTGCCACTCAACCACCACAAAATGTATTGATTTTCAGTCCTATAAATGGTATCGCACTCCATTGCCATTTCGGCAGCAAAGCAAATTGCCAGCAAGTTAAATCGCTCTTGTAAACCAATAAATATATCGAATTATTGTCTAAAATTATATCTATCCTGTTTTCTATAAGAGTATTTGTAGCACTACAATAATTAACGATACAACGTACAAAACATATGCCCGGGTAGTTTTACATTCAGAGAGCAAATCTGGCCCATACCACTCTCCTGCCTGATAACACAGGGTATAAAATGCCAACAAAGCTTATACCTATGCGGTTTTTTAGAAGTTTTCAAAATAATTGGAAATTCCGTTGTTTTCTATTTATATGTAGCATTCAGCAAGTTATCAGCAAATTAAATCATAGTAGTTGTTATTCACGACACAATTTGAAAATAATTTTGAAATACAACTTGTATTACCACCAGGCAATAGTGTATAATAGATATACAGAGAAACTTCAACAATACGTTGCTTGATTACACACCTTGCTTTGGATTACGATAACGCTGGTTAATCCGTTAGTCCGAAGCAATATGTTTACTTCCTATACATAGAATCTTCAACAATCCAGACTGCATTTTAGCACGAAAAGCGCCGCAGGCAAGGAAAAGCGCCGCAGGCGCTGTTCGCGTCGAAAGACGCGACCCGGGAGCAAGCTCGGTTGAGAGCGCAGCGTGGGGAGAGGAGGTGAATTGACGGGGACACGGCAAGAGGAACCCATCGCGGTGTAGGGGCGGAGGGTTCCTAAAGCGGAGACCATGAGCCACATTTGAGAGCAGACAAAAAGCGAATGAAGCGGAGCGATCTGCTTTTAATTTCTATTAGGGGTTTTTGGGGCCATTTTTTTGGTCTTGATTTTTAAATATTTTACAATAAGGAGGCTCGTATGAGCAAAGGAAAAAATCAACTTGTAATTGTGCCTTACAGTGTTATTGTTGACGCTGCGCGTGCAGCCAAGGACAGCAAGGCTATCGGGGTGTATTACACCATCATGAAGAATGCCAAGCTGGAGGACGAAACAAACTACCACATTGCGGACGTCAGTTTGAATGATCTGTTGGATGGTATCGGGCTTGTGCCAAAGAGAGGCAAGGGTCGGTCTATTGATAAAGTCATAAGTGCGATCTACTCGCTGGCAGAGTCTGGGGTGCTTATTGATTACCCTGACTACCAGGCGATGGATCGCAAGCCTTTAAAAAAGAAATACCTGTATCGCATCAATATTGCAGATAAGAGATACAGCTCGTACCGTTCTGCTGTTGTTACGGATTACGAGTTTGCTCTGTTAAAGCAAAACACAGGGCGAGGTGTTCATATTGAAGTTGATAAAGATGGCATCAAGCGTGACGACCTAGAGAATGAAATGACTGTGGCCAACATTGGCTATGGCGTTTCGTTTGATAATGTGCTGCGGATCCTGTGTTTGATTCGATCCTGTATCCCGAAAGAAGGTATGGGTTTGCCGCAAGCTATTACTATGACGCGGGCATATATGAATGAGTATACGGGGATTAACATCGACACTGTTGGCGATGCTGTGCGAGTGCTGAAAGCGCTACATATTCTTGAGGTGGAATGGTATACCTTCACAAACCATAGCGGCAAAGCGTACCGTCGGACTTTCTTTGCGAACAACTGGGAAAGCCAAAATAATAAAAAGGCCACCAAAGATGGCGCGGAGCGTGGCCATGCTGAGATTGAAAAGGCTGTTGATATTTACAGAAAGTGTAAGGCTATTACGTTTGGTTGATGCGTTCATAAAACCAATCGTCTATAAGCCGCCGCAGAGGCTCTGTGGAACGCGCTGTGCTGCATTAAACAACTTATATTCCTACGGTGTTACAGCCGCTCTGGGTGCTACTGGCGCTGGCGGCGGCGCAGTGAACGAATAGTACAAAGCGGTGCATTTACAATGTTTTGTAGCTATGAGAAGCCTTATTGTATTTGAAAGAAGTGATGCTACAAGCGTACATAAAATCAAACGTCTGTGAGCGGCCTAGCAAGCCGTATGAGGCGTTGTACGATGACGAAGAAAGTTACACTCCTGCATTGCAGGAGGCGCTCTGAGAGGCCGTATGGAAGCTGTGGAGTGATTGTAACCGTAGACAACCTATAAGATTGTGTATGGTAGGCAGTGATGCCGCCATCTGACCTGACTATTTACAGAAAGGAACGATGTTTTATGAAAATGAAAAACAAGAATTTAAGGAGAATTTACTACGATGAATCGAAATATGGAAGACACCCGTAAGTGGTATATTGAGCATGGTATGCACGCTGAGTTTGTGAAGAAGTACGTCTGCACGAAATGCAGATACTGCGATGCGTGCTATGGTCTGGCGGATAAGGCTGCGCGGCTGAATTGCAAAGACTTTACATATAAGAGTGTCCGCGAGCCTGCTAAATGGGATGTATCTTATAACCGCGTACCTGCTTACGGTGTATTGACCCAGGCACAGCGCATCCGCCGCGAGGGTTGATTGTATGCCGGGTGTACAGGGTACTCCGCAGGGGGTACGCATCCTGAGCCTGGATGCAAAGGATATCTACTTATCAAACCACTACAAAGAGCCGTCGCCTATTGGGTATAATATCCGAAATAAGGATGGCGATATCAGCGTAAAGCGATTTGTGAATGTGCTGGATTACAGTCTGGACCTTATCAAGTTGCGCGAGGTGTACCAAAGGGTTTACCGCAAGCGTGACTTTGGTTTTATGAGTGGGCGGTACGAATATACAACCCGTATAATCAATGTGACGTTTAAATATTCCGTCAAAATATACAATGAAATCCGTGGCGGGTTATACATAAAGAATGGTTACCGGATGGAAGATGTTGCCATTGATGACTGTGTTTATATCAAGGACAACGAGCTGGTTGCTATTAAAGTCGGTGAGGACGTCCACTCCCCTATTGGTAAAGATTTACTTGGCAAGTATTTCTATTTTACCGATGGCAAGTACAAGGCAAAGCGGAATATCAAAAATATTTTTGGCGTTGGTGATTTGCGCGAACAGTTGTATGAGGATGGATTCTATTGCAATGGTATCCATTATGTGCGGTTCAAGCGGTCGTCCGGTTCAAGCCGCGTTGGTAAATGTTTGTTTATTGACGAGAAGCTATACCCTGCTATGGCAAAGTGGCAGGCGTGCGGCATCAAAATAAAAGAGGGCCAGGATATTGATCTGGCCGCCTACGAGGCTTATATCGCGTTGACACTGAGCAGTATCATCGACACGATTGAGATCAATCCTGAAAACATCCTGGTTGTAGATGATTTCGAGAGTGTGTTCAAGGATCGCGTTATTGCTGTACGCGAGGATGAGAAGTTCAATTTGACCGCCGCGCCGGAAGAAATTGAAGTCAGCAATTCTATCTGGGATGGTCAAAGCCTGATGGACATTAGTCTGTTTGGCAAGTACAGCCAATACGGTATGCTGTTATTGCGGAACAGATTCTTTAAGAGCTGTTGTTTTAACTGCAATTTGGAATGGTTCTTTGCCGATAATGGCATTACAGACGTGAGCCAGTTGAATGGCTTTACGCTGGCGAAGCGCGTTGAGGATGTAAAGCTGATAACTACGCCGAGCAGTATCAAGTACCTGAAATTCGGCAAGCTGGAAGATTGGCTGCAACAAATCGATCCGATCTTTGGTGTGGTAAAGCATGAGAAGAAGACACACTTCTTTGACGGGCGTATGGTACAGAGCCATTATCAACTACTGAATACGCTGCAGCTTGATTACGATGAGGTCAAGGAGCTTGTGCAGCCGTCGCTGGATTATGTTGATTTACTGAACCATGACCCTGCGGTGTTGCGGCATCATATTAAATACCCAGCAGAGGAAGAATTCAGGATGCCTATGACGGCGCTGGAAAGCAAGAATGATATTGTGTACAAGCTGCTTGGGTTGAATGATGACTTTGCTAAGACAGCGCTGTACAGTGCGTTCCGCAAGGATCTGACGACATCGTTTGTGAACAACATGCGGCGCGGGCATATACTTATCAATGGCAACTACGAGACGTTGCTTGGCAATCCGATGGAGATGCTGTACCAGGCCATTGGTAAGTTTGATGGTACGAGTGATTTGGGTATTGGTCATGTACATACGAAGCGGTTTGAGTATGGGAAAACGCTGCTTGGCTGCCGCAGTCCGCATATCAATCCAGGGAATATTCTGTTGACGGAGAATGTGAAGGGCGGCGAGATTGACAGTTATTTCAATTTGACGCAGGAGATCGTGTGCATCAATGCTATCGGAGAGAATGTTTTGCAGCGCTTGAACGGCGCGGACTATGACAGCGATTCGATTATAATATCAGACAATCAAATTATAATTGATGCTGCGCGGCGGAACTACGCTAGGTTCCCGGTGCCGACGAATTTGGTGAGCAGTAAAAAGACGAAGCGACAATATACGAAACATCAGCAGGCAGATCTGGATATTAAGACGAGCGTAAACAAGATTGGCGAGATCGTAAACCTGAGTCAGGAGATCAATACCATGATGTGGGACGCCATCAATCGTGGCGCGGCCATTGAGGATGTGTATGATTTGTATCTGGATTCCTCGAAGCTATGTATAATGTCGGGTTTAGAGATCGATTCGGCAAAGAAAGAGTTTACTGTTTCCAACACAAAGGAGTTGAAGAAGCTCAAGAAGAAATACGAGCGCCGCGACAAGAAGGATGGACGGATGATTAAGCCGGGGTTCTTTGGATTTGTGGCTAAGACGAAAGGATATTATAATCCGCAGAAAAAGAAGTACCAGACGCACCATACCACGATGGATTATTTACAGCAGGTTATTCGGCGCGGGTACAAGAATAACAGCAATGTGAAAGCGCTGCCGTTCTCCAGCATTATCGACTCCAGTAAGTTTGATATTGAGCGGGTGCGGTACGAGCAGGTGAACCTTGTGCTGGACGCGGTGCGTGCGATGCGGGCGAACCAACAGCGCCTGTGGACGTACTACAAGCAGGATATGCTGGCACAGGATGGTGAGACGGACGCTGGCATTGTAAATACTGATGTGTATCAGATGACCACTGATATGGTGTTTGACCAGTACCAGGATTGCGTGGACTACATAGATTCGATGCGATTTAGTTACAGTACGATGTGCTGGTTGCTCTACTCCATCGAATCGGATGGATGTTCCGATATTCGGAGGGTGCTGTTTAACATTTTGTTTGGTGCCCCGAATAAAAATTTTTACAGGGCGATCCGTGACAGCGCGAAGCCGATTATGGCGATTGTACCGGATGAGAATGGCGACATCAACATCTACGGTGAGCGCTACAAACACGTAATGTTGGAGCGATAAAATAGACATACGACGCTGTATTGTACAAAAAATGACAACTTTTTAAGGTGAATTTTCAAAAAGTTGAAATTTTGATACGATACAGCGTCGTATTTTTTAATTTGCTCGGTTGTGATAGGGAAGAAGTAAATAAAATCCCAATTTAAGTATATTACTAAGCCATTGTCAAGTCAATGCGCCTGGTAAAATTTATATAAAAGGAATGAAATTGTACAAGTGATTCAAGTCACCATTGCAGAAGCGAAGGTTGTTCGCGCCAAGTACCCCGATGCTTGTATTGCCAAGACCCGGCACAAGCGTTATCTGGAAGAGAGCATGAAGTATCTGGTGTTGATCCCGAATAATTTTGAGGCCGCACAGATGATTGAGGCGCAGCGCCGCCGCGATGCACGCAAAATGAAAAACAAGACTACGGAGGATAATTAAAATGGCTCAGGCTAAGAAGGCAGTTGCTTTTAAGAATGCGGTGATTGATGTTAAGGACGGCACCATCACTGAGTTTACTAAGGATGAAACCAACGTGTACAAACTGGATGATATTCTGGCCGAGTGGGACGGTGTTGAGGGTATCTCACTGACGATTCAGCAGAGCTACGATCTGCTGCCTATTGAGGATTGATGCCTATGCAGAGTCCGCGATTGGACATTGGTACGATTGTCCGCCGTGATTATGAAAACCATGATGACTTTATGGTCCGTGTAGGGCAGATGGTCATGGACGGCAAGCTGACTTGGGCTATGGCGGCTGATATCTTCAACAAGGACACCGGCAAGGATTTTGGCGAGTGTGCATATCGAAAACATTTTAAGTCTTTCTGGCAGGGCGTGCAGTATCAGAAGAAAGTTGCTGCACAGCATGACGATGGTAAGGCAAAGACCTGCATCTTGTCTATATCTGACTTACATATTCCGTTCCAAAAGCCTGTGGAGACTTTTAGAGAGTACGCCGGGAAAGTTGACGTGCTGCAGATCAACGGAGATTTGCTGGATAACCAGGGAACCTCGCGCTTCTCGAAAATGTATCGTGTCTCCCCTATTGAAGAAATGGTTGTGGCACGCCAGTACGTGATCGACTTGATTGAGATGCTGCGCCCGAAGAAGGTGTTGGTAAACTATGGCAACCACGAGCTGCGGCTTGGGCAATACCTGGCGAAACACCTGGACAATGAATTGCAGGAATTGATGCCGGAGACAGCGTTTGATTACATCTTTGTAGATGGTTTTACCCACTATGACCGCAAGACACGAGCGAAGGTAAAATATCCGCCGCTGTGTGAAGTGTTTGATGATGTAGAGATAGAGTATTCCGGCACATGGTACAGTAAGTACGGTAATGTTTATTTTGTACATCCGCGAGCTTTTTCAAGTGGGCCAATGAAGACGGCAGAAAAGGCGTTGAATTGGCTGCGAAATGAGATGAATCAGCCGATTGGGGCTGTTATAATGTCCCATACCCATCGTCTTGGTATGTATAAGATTGGCAAGACGATGATTTACGAGCAGGGCTGCTGCTGTGAGACGGATAAGATGCTGTATAATGACGGCAATCTGATCAACTCACAGAAGGAAGGCTTTATGCTTATCTATCTTGATTTTGATGGAAATCTTATTGAAGATAAGACGAAGTTGATTTCTTTGAATTGAATTGTGACGGCACGTTTGGTAGACGTGTAGGCATATATGTATTCCTCCTTTTTAAGTGGGGCTGCTGCGAACAGCCCTGCTTTTATATGACGCGGCGTGGAGCAGTGGTAGCTCGTCTGGTTCATACCCAGAAGGTCGTGGGTTCGAGTCCCATCGTCCGCAATACATTCTCTTATTTTTGTTTTTCATTTTAAACTTAATATAAATTTTTGATTATCTTTTCATATCTTCTTAAATGTCCGCAAAGCCTTATTTTATCAGCTTTACGGGCATTTCTCTTTTCGGCTGATACTTCCAAACAGCTACGTTTCATCACGTTTTCTCACGGTCAATCGTGGTAAATATCGTGGTAAAACTTTAAGCTATCATGCTTCTTAATTCTGCCTTGACGTTCTCTATGGACGCATGGGCGTACAGGTTCAGCGTGATACTGATGTTTGCGTGTCCCATGATATACTGTAAACTCTTAGGGTTCATGTTCCTGTTCGCAAGTCTGGTACAGAACGTATGACGCAGGATATGGGGCGTTATCTTTGGTAAGCTGTCCTCATGGCTCTTGTTATATTTCTTTCTCAGATTAGCGAAAGTAGAAGTATAATAGGCATTCGTCATAGGAAAGCCTTTCCCGTTCAGAAAGAGGAAACCACTGTACCCGTCTATCTCTGTCGGCTCTGCCTTTGCCTTGTTTGCCATGACACGCTCAAATGCCTGTTTCACTTCCTCACTCATGGGAACATCACGCACACCGCTTTTTGTCTTTGGTGTTTCGATATAATAGCCCGTTTCCTTGCTGGATAATAGCTGGTGGTCTACATGGATAACGCCGTTTTCAAAGTCTATATCCTGCCTTGTCAGTCCGCACAGTTCCGAGATACGAAGCCCTGTCTTTAACAGTATTACGATTGCGTCATAATACTTTTTATATACCCTGTCCCTGCTGGCAAAGGACAAGAGCCTTTCTTCCTGTTCCTCGGTCAATGCCTGCCGTGGTGTCCTGTCGTCCTCTATGACCTCATTCAGCTTGAAATCAAAGGGGTTCTTCCTCACGAGGTCGTCCGCTATGGCAATGCGGAATGACGCATTTAACGAGCGTTTATAATTGCTTATGGTCTGATAAGCATAGCCCTTGTCTTTCATGCGTAACGCCCATTCCTTAGCGTCTGAAAGGCGTATGCTGTCAATGCTCCTAGCCCCCAGTATATCGCCCTCTAATGTCCGCATGAGCTTTTTCCTGCCCTGTCTTGTGCTTTCCTTTACGTTGGCTCTCTGGGCGTTCTGTTTGGCGTATAGCTGGCACAGCGTCATTTTTCCGCCTGTTGTGTCGATACCGTCCTGTAAATCCCTTTGTATCTCCGTTTCTAATTCCCTTAGGGATTTCCCGTCCCTCTTGCCTTTAGGTACGAGGTCTGTCGGCACAAGTTTCCATGAATAGGCATACCTTGTCTTTCCTGCCTTGTCCACATATTTGTATAAGTATCTTCCGTCTGCTCGCTGGCTCTCTCCTGTCTTTAAGAGGCGACCTTTACTGTCCCGTCTTTTTTCCGACATTTCTTATCTGCTCCTTTCGTAAGAAAGAGCCTTGATATGACTTACTGAAATAATATCACATACAAGGCTCTTTTGCATTAGATTGCGTCTGTTTTATCCATAAATTTCTCAAACTGTTTTTTCTTAATCAAGATACGGTTGCCGTTCATCACATACCAGTCGCCGTGTCGGTTTTCTTCTACCAATCGGCGTAGCTTGTTCTGTCCGATTGTGAAGTATCTTGACGCTTCCTCAATGGTAAGGGTGTATTTTTCCCATACAGGAATATCAATCTTTTCGTTCATCATGCCACCCCCCTACCTGTTCTTTGTGTCATACTGGACGTAGGGTATCAATTCTGTCCTGTCTATCCGCTGTAAATGGGCGGTCAGCTTGCTGGAAAGGGAAGTGCTGTACCTTGCCTTATCTACCATATCCCCGACACGTTCCAGCCCACCTAAAGCGTCATGGGATTCGAGGAAGTAAAAGCCTTTGACAGCGGATATGACACCACCCTCTGTAAGCCACTGTTGCGTTTCTTCAAGGGAATTATGCGGTGTGGGTACATGGAGTTTTAAAAGTTCCACAGCCCCTAAAAAGCGTTGCCAGAAACGGCACGTTTTCCACCTGCTCTTGTTGCTCTCATTCCTGTTTGCTACGACAAAACGCAGGTTGTCCGCCAGCAGTCCGAAAGCCAGTTCCCCAATCTCCAGCGGTCTTGCCTGAAATGCCATAGCAAAGGCATGAGCCTTTTCATCACGCAGTTGCATTTCCGTCCGTTTCCAACTCCCGACTTCATCAAGCGTCCTGTTGTATTTGCCGCACACTTCCTTGTCCTTGTCATAAAAGCGGTAGGAAAGCCCCGATTTTCCAGCCCCGATATAGACGGTCTTTGCGGTGTCAAAATCATCAAACTTGCTCTCGTCAAAATGGTAGCCCTCACTGTTGGCGATAAATTCCTCTTTTTCACATTTCTTCTTTATCTGCTCTATGGTAAAGAACGGCGTTTCGTTCCTGTCGTCAATGGCAACGTCCAGCCTTGTGAAATGGTAGTTTCCAGCCCCATATCTCCTTTCACAGCGTCCGAACATATCCCCAAAGGTCAAGCCGTTGTTATCGAGGATACGGAAAATATCATCACACCCCCTGCCTGTCATCACGAGATAACAGCCCAGCCCTTGTGGGTTGTCCTCTGTCTTTTTTGCGTCGCCCGATACATAAATATCTCCGATTTCCCAACGCGCCTGATACGTCTTAAATTTGACCGTTGCAGGATAGACATTAAAAATATCGGTCGGCAAGCATAAAATGTGCCGTATCACATCTTCTGCCGTTGCCGTATCAAAGACAATGCTGATGTAATCAATCTTGACGGATAAATTTTCATGTGTTGCGATAGTGCATTACTCCTTTCGTACTCCCCGTTTTTTTGCGGGGTAAAAATCGTGTTTTGTCCTTTATTTATCACAGTTTCTAGGTACTATGACATGTATGCGCAGGGCGGTGTT
>ENA-OYYH01000535-OYYH01000535.1-human-gut-metagenome-genome-assembly--contig:-NODE-535-length-18145-cov-6.084522_pt1 | contig 18145 bp, 15 predicted proteins | sample MGYA00243245_ERZ653439 | MGnify/ENA primary metagenome ERZ653439 (study PRJEB26926, sample SAMN06165028) | human gut metagenome | biome: ENVO:00009003; feature: ENVO:2100002; material: ENVO:00002003... | reverse complement strand
CTAATAGGCTATCTACAAGTCCTTTGATTAAGGACTGCAACTTTTCAATGATTTTGTTTTGAGTTGCTATACGCTCATCAAGTAACGATAGTAATTTGGCGATTTTTTGTTGTTCTTGCAAACAAGGGTTATAGGTGGAAATTGCTTTTAGGTGTTCGCCATAAAGGTGAACAACGGAAACACCTTGTGCTACTTTTGCAATATCGTATTTACGTTTACCATTTAATTGGTAGCTCATAAAAGCTCCATCATACTGGTATAAACTAATGATATTCAAATCCCCACCTAACAGAATATTGTCAAATGGAACACAACGAGCAGTCGCTATATCTACCTCTGTTTCACCAGAGCAAGGTATGATTACATCATTTGCTTTGCTTCTTTTTAGTTTTGAATTATCAATATTTGTCCTACTATCAACCTCTTTAATAATCTCCGATTTATACTTGGTATATAACTCACCGTATAAGATACACGGTTCACCATCATTAGATAGTTGCTCTTTTGATATACCGACTCCTTTTGACAGAGTAGCTATTTCGTCCAATCGTTCCTCCTTCCACTCCCCCGTAAACTCCGGGAATCTCAGATTTGGAACATTGCCCATTATATTTCTCTAATTATAGGAAACCCCTAAAAAAGTAATTATGACAAAGAAATCAATTAGAGAAATTGCGATGGCTTGGCGAGAAGACAAGCGTCCGTATGTGAAGCAATCAACATTTGCAGCTTATATGTTGATTCTGGAAAACCATCTTTTACCATATTTTGGTGAAAGTGATGCGTTAAGCGAGAAAGCGGTACAAGATTTTGTACTACAAAAACTCAATGGTGGTATGAGTGTAAAATCGGTAAAAGACATTCTTATTGTGCTCAAAATGGTGATGAAGTTCGGAGTAAAACACGAATGGATGAACTATTCAGAATGGGACATAAAATACCCTACAACTGAAACGAGTAAAGAGTTGGAGGTGTTGACTGTAGCCCATCACAAGAAAATATTGGACTACATTCGTCAAAATTTCACATTCCGAAATTTGGGCATCTATATCAGTCTAAGTACGGGGCTTCGTATTGGCGAAGTTTGCGCTTTGCGCTGGAGTGATATCAATGTGGATAGCGGAACCATCAGTGTTCAGCGTACCATAGAGCGTATTTATATTATTGAAGGTGAAAAGAAACATACTGAGCTGGTTATCAATACGCCTAAGACAAAGAATTCCTGCCGTGAAATTCCTATGAGCAAGGAGTTGCTTGCTTTGGTAAAACCACTGAAAAAAGTGGTAAATACGGATTACTACATACTCACCAATGAACCCTCGCCCACAGAACCACGAACATATCGCAATTATTACAAACGGTTGATGGAGCACCTTGGTATCCCAAAATTGAAATTTCATGGGCTTCGCCACAGCTTTGCGACTCGCTGTATAGAAAGCAATTGTGACTATAAAACAGTCAGTGTATTGCTGGGACACTCAAATATCAGTACCACGCTCAATCTTTATGTCCATCCAAATATGGAACAAAAGAAACGTTGTATCGCCAAGATGTTCAAGTCGCTTGGCAAATAGCATTTTACTGGTATGTAACTTCTGTGCGATCATTTGGAGAAAAACGGTCTAAGTTAGCAAGTCCAAGTGAAAATGCACTAAGCTCAGTCATTGTTAAATAAAACGTAGAAGATGCCCGACATGTACCCGACAAGTTCAAAGAAAATAGCTATGTTGATTGAAGTATAGCTTGTATGCACTTTTAGTTCAAATGTCAAATCGCAGAACTATACAACAATTCCGTAACCACCGTAACAATTACGGCGGTTACAGGATTGTTATAGCCTATGATACGACCAAACAAATGCCAATGATAGTTGCTTTCTAAAGATTCGTAAACTTTCAATTACGTCCATTTGCCCAAAATCTTCGGTATGATTATAGCCAAAACAGTCCCCGAAATTGCAATAAGGGCACAGATGGCAACAGCTTTCCAAATCAGGTTTGAATGCAATATCTCAACGTTTGCCACTATCATGCTGACGAAAAAAGAAGATAGGGCTACCAGTATTATAATGGTGATATAAAATGTGGTAGCCGGAATATGGATGGCATTGTCGGCTTTCTTTATTCTCCGCTCGGCTTCCTTGCATTTGCTTTCAATCTGACCAAGAAAATTGCAGAGAAGTGTTGCTCCAAATTCAACTGCCAACTTCTGCATTTCTTCAGAAATGATAGGTTTACACTCTCGTATAGAGTCGGACAGATTTTTAACATCCGTTCTCAACTTGAACACGTTGTCATTCAGCTTGACAAGTTCTTGTGCATTGATATCGAGTAGGCGGTTTTCTTCCTCCAAAGACTCATTATTCGGATTGGACTTTATGGCTTCCGCTTCTGCCATTTCTGCGGAAAAGTCGAATTTCTTTTTCATGTGGTTATCGTTTTAATCCTGATTTTGGTTTCTTTCCGAGCAGGCGACCGGTAGCACGAGCACATCTTCGTGCCCATTGCAAATCGTCTTCGTCCTTGTCTCTCCAAGGCAAATCACTTTGCGAACCTCCACCACCGCCTCCGGTGGTAACATTTGGCGTTTCAAGCAGTCCTACAAAAATAGCTACAGCCATATCGGTAAGTTCCTGACTGTTCTCAGTATCTCTGTAGTCAAACTCATTGTTGAAACATTCAAGCACTTTTTTAGGAATATAGAAATGGTGTTCCTGACTTTCATGATTGAACGTATAGGAAACCGTTCCCGGACGGTAAGTATTGTATTGGGTATAATTGGCGGATACCGATAGTTTATGCGTTTGCTCCGTTTGAGTTTCCTTAGGCTGATTGCTAACAGCGGTAACTTGCGGCTTATGATGCAGTTTGTCCCATGTTTTAGGAAGTTTTGAAATCATCAGATTCCGGGCAACTCCCAATTCGGAAGCCTTGTACTTGGTATTACCGTTTACAAGTGCGTAGCCCCTGATAACGTGTTGCGCATCCTTTCTTTCGTGTACGGAGTAACCTTTTCTTGTGAGTGCATTTTTATATTCTTCCCAAGACCATTCAGACATTGATCTCAGAGCATCCATACAATCACGATTCACCTGATGGATATTGGTGTATCGGATTTGTACAGCAGTAGTCCAACCTCGTTTCTTTGCTATTCGCTCGGCAGCACGTTGCGCACGAAGATGAATGTTGTGGTCGTTGTTGATGTTGCCGTTTTCATCCAAACGACAGACAGCAGCATGAAGGTGGGGAACTTCGCCATCGGATTCCTTATGCAGCCAGACCGTGTATTTGCTGTTAGCCAGATTGGTCTGGCAGGAACGGACTTTTCCGTCCTTACCGGTAAACACTTGTTTGTCAAACTCCGTAGCGAAATCCTGCCATAGCTTTTGCCAGTCTTCTATGTCGAAGAAACGGGTGTGTTCGGCGGAGGGGCTTAGCTCGATTCTGATGACTGAGTTCTTGATGGGTTTGAAACGAGATAAGGTCAGTTGCATGGAGCTCCATATCCCCAGAGTGTCCGGTTGCGACGGCATCAGATTGTCCAATACCCGATAGATTTTCTCCGGGTGTTTTTTCTTCAGAGATTCGCCGGTAATATAACGGATGGCGTTTATGCCGTGCGATATTGCCTTAGCCTTTGCTATCATACTTCTTCGGATTTTTCGTTAGACGGAATCTTGTTTCTCTCTTTTACGGCATTGAGAAATTGGCAGACGCTTTCAGCAATATTGCCAAGTTCTTTGAGCCAGCCTACCATGAACGGCACCTGATTGAACAATATCATTCGTTGCTTGGACATTCCACGAAGTGCAGAAGTGTATTTCACAAGGTCTGACCGACAGTTGTCCAGATTCTGCAACAGGTCTGTTTCTTCTTTTGTGAGCCTCGGTCTGGGGCGGTAGTTGTATGCACAGGCAAGCAAGTAATCGCTTACCGTCATACCGCATTGATCGGCCTGTGACTTTATATACTCCTTCTGACCGGGAGTTACTTTTGCTCCGATAAAAACGGATCTTGTTTCTTTTTTCTCCTCTGGAGATTGTGTTTGTTCCATATAAATCATTGTTATAATAGTGAATAGGTGCGAGCTTGCGAGTACCGCACCGGCGAAGTATCTGAGCAGACAAGGGCGCCAATGTACAACCGTAACGCAGTGAGGTTATACCTTGGCATATCTCGCAACAGTTACCTGTTGATGCTTCACGGCAAGCCGTATAGGATGTACATACAGAATCGGCAGACGGATTGGAATCTGGATTTGACATATCCTACTATAAAAGGGTAGGGAATGAATACTGCATACTGCAATCCTTGACCACTTTGCTTTATTCTTATATATACGCCCTAACATTAAAGTAAAGTTCTACGGCTGTACTAATTGTAAACTGCGGCGTTATTTTCGGAGTTCGGACTTAGTCATTTACGTTAGTAATCGACGACAAACCGAATGTAATCAAACTTGTTTGAATTACAGAGGTGCGAAGGAGAAAAAAACACGAAGTGTTTTAAACTCCTGTCGTCCTCATCCTCAATGCCTTGCATTTTATCAATTATTACACACCTTATTGGTCATTAATAATGGTAGTCAGGATTGAACAGGTATTCTTTCCCTTCTTTTATCACCATCCGTTTATTGCTGAGAAAGGTAGCTACTTTGACCGCTTTGTTATGACCGAGTTTTACGCCTTGTAACCCATAGCCGTCTTTCAGTCGCTCCAGATAGTTGTCGTAACCGATAATATTGCTATCGGCAAAAATGGCATCCAAAGCAGCACGATGTACGCTCTCCGGGATTTCCTTGTATGGCTCAAAAGGTTCTTTGGCCGGTCGTCCTAGTTTCTTCTCTTTTATATAGGATTCCATTAGTTCAGGCAAGGCACATTCGTTTATGCGGAAAGCGAAAGGTTCAAATTCCCGGTCTCGGATATGAATGGCTTCAACACAACTGACAGTTTTATCATCTCTATCAACTTCCACCTGCATGATGGTTTCCGCTTTGTTGTTGAGTTCCGTGCCGATGTGACCACGGGCATGTTCATCATTCTTGTTCTGATGCAAGACGGTATGAATATGGATTTGCCTGTCATCCGTCCACTGCATGAATTTGGAGATTATATTGGTGGCTTCATTCGGAGAATTGATGTCATACATAAAATCCCTGATGCCATCTATAATGACCAGACCCAAATTCGGAATTGTGCCAATGGCCTGTTCGACTATTGCAAGTCTCATTTCGGGAGAATATTTCCGCAGACCTAACATAACCAGATTGTCAGAATCGGCATCCTTTGGTAGTCCTGCCAAACATAGAATGCGTTGTAGCACCTTTTGGCAATGAGGTTCTCCTTGTTCGGTGTCGATGTACAATATCGTCCGTTTATTTTCCGGGAACGATGAACGGTAATGGAGTACTGTGCCATTGGCCAATGCGGAAGCGGCAATGGCTGAAACATTGAAAGTCTTCTTGCTTTTGGCTTTACCGATGGATGCACTGAAGTTGCCCAATGTTCCGATAATGGAGTCATCCACCATCAGCACCACAGGCGACTGTTCGTATGTGTTGGTTACACTCACGGTAGCCTCCTTTATGTAAATGGCCAGTTCCTCAGCGGATGGAATGTTATTGTTCGTCTTCTCCATAGCCTACCAGTTTTTAGAGTTTGGTTTACGGCGATGGGAAGCGAGCAGTGCATCATTCTCTTCCTCGAAACTTTGCGGAACGGTGGTCTTACGGGATGATTCTAACCATTTATCCAGCTCATCACGATAGATGTAGAGGTGCTTGCCTTGTTTTATAACCGGAATATCGTCCTTTTTAACTTTGTAATAAAAGGTCGATAGCGGCATTTTGAGATAGGCGCAAGCCTCCTGCACGGTCATGGGGACGTGCGTGTTCTCCTTGACCTCGTTCTGCTTGGAAAGTTTCTCTGTCAGCAGACTTTCCATACTTGCGATTCGGTCGCATAACTCTCCCAGTACTTCGGGAAGGTCATTGAATGTGAATTGATTCTTAGACATGATTCAAATGTTTTATTTGTTAAACATGCTGCAAACCAACACAATGATACTATGCAGACCTTCGTCAGCAGAGGGTAATTTTTCAGTCAGCGACGGAATCATTTCAGTCGGTCAAAACCACTGTCTCATCGTCTGCTTTTTTGAGGCAATTGAAATAATACTCTCCTTTTAGGGGAATATCAAGTGGGATTTTACAAATACCTGTAGTCCGTAGATTTTTTGATAAATAAAACAGAGTGGCATTTTTCAATTCGTGTGGGAATATGGTTTTTATGAATTCTGCGCATTTTTCCACCGAGATATTCAACCTTATACCGATATTCCATACAAAATGCCGTATATCGAGAGTGTTTAATGGGTTGTCGAATTTGGAACGTATGGACTTGTATAAATCACATTGCCCATGGGCAAAGCACTCTATGTTTTCGTGAAGTGTAATAAGGTCGTCTTTTGAAAGGAACTCAGCCATACTATATGTGGTATATTCGTGCATAACACGCATAATGTCAGCTTGCTGCTCTGCCTTTACCCGTTTTATTTCAGCTATACGTTCGTCATAACCATCTGTGTAATCATTCTTTACAGTCGGCACTTCTATAACTTTCATAATTTCTACTTCCGGGGTAATGGCATCAGATGGCTGCTTGATTTCAAGTGGAATGGATTCTTTTTGCTTGCCAAAAGAAATACATACGTTATTCTTGATAAGGTAGCGATAGAAAAATCTTTGAGAGAACGTGCATGAAAGAGTTAAGAGTACGATACTCAATATAATAGGTGTGGTGTATTCCATCAGGTTTATTTGATGGCAGTTATAAAGATAAGTGGCGATTACCGAGTATGAAGTAACGCTTACAGCAAGTATGAAACTTGCCTTTTTCCTGTGAATTTGAATACTATCTGTCATAATCTATTGTTGTTTAGATGAAATGATAGTGCAAAGTTATAAGCACATTTCCAGATAGTTATAAATAAGTGCAGTAAATAGGTCAATTTTTAAGAAAATATAGGCTTAGAGTATGATAATCCATCGGAAATCATACTCTAAGCCTATGTAATGGGGCAAAATAGGGGAGTTCAACCCTTGCGTATCAGAGTGATTTTCTTGCTGGCTTCACGCTTGTTGCTGTCCACGACTTTCATGTAACGCATCGTGGTGGTGATGCTTTTGTGCGCCATTATGCTTTGTATGGTACGGATGTCTGTACCGGCAGCCCCTTGAAGGGTTGCGAATGTTCTACGATATGAATGGAATGTTATGTTCTTGGTTATTCCGGCAGAATGAATCCACTCTTTCATTGGTACTTGTGTCCAACTACGCATAAGTCCCTTGAATACCAGACCTTTCTTCTCAGAACTGTATCCTATCAGCCCTAATGCCTCCTCGCTGATGGGAATGATGTCTTCCGCTTTGTTTTTCTGTGTGATGATATGCACACATTTCCCTCCGGCAGAGTAGTCCACTATATCTTCCCAACGTAGGACGAGGATATCGCTGATGCGCAAGCTGGTCATACAGGAAAACAGCGATGCGATTTTCACAATAGGCTTTTTACATGGCGTTTCAGCTAACTGGTACAATTCTTCAACAGATAAAGCTTCTTTCATAGTGTCTTCTGTTTCAATCTTTTCCAAGAAGTCATTGACATTGGTCTTTATCATCCCATTGCGATATAGTATTTTCAAGAATCCTCTGAAAGTAGACCAGTATCCTGATGCAGAGTTTCGTGTGATACGTCCGTTGCGTCTTAGTTTTTTTGCGCTCAGAAGGTATTCCCGAAACTTGTTGCACAGGTCGATGTCTATTTCTTCAAAGGTACATTTGCCGTGTACGAAGTTCTTGAAATGGAGATAGACGAACTCCCATTTCTGGTCGTGCTTGCGGAGTTGCTGACGATAGTATTCCAAGAAATCACCCTTTAGTTTGTACCGGTCGAAGAAGTCATACCGTTCATTTACGACAGATTCAAATCTGCGGCAACGGATGGCTTCGGCTTTCTCGGTCATTACATCGTTGAAATTCTGCTCCCGTTTGTTCTTCGGATTGGCATAGATATAAATGCCAAGCGATTCGTGACGGATTACTTTCATCGTTTCCTTGTCTCTATATCCCGGATAATAATCCAGATAGAACGACAACATTTTGTTCTTTAGAGGTCTTGTCCTCAATGTTACAGTTTTACATTCGTGCATAATGATATGTTTTTATAATTGGTGATTAATTTGTTGCAAACCAATACAATGAAACAATGCTGATGACTGCCATTGCTGAAAATGATTCTTGTCTGTGCGGAATAATTCTCAGATACCGGATTTTTCAGCCATCACCTTGTCAAAATCCTCTTTCAACAGGAACATGGACTTTCCGTGATGCATCTTCCGTATCTTGTTATACCTCGCATAATTGTAGACATCATCCCTGCGCAGGCTATATTTTTCCATTGCTTCGGTTACGCTGTAATACATTTCCCGTCGGTCGAAACCTCCGCTTTTGATAATGTCGATATGGTCTTTTGAATATTGGACTTTGCCATAAACAAAACGGGACGGGATTTTATGGCGATGTACAAATGAACATCTGGCATCTTTGCTCATACCATAGATTTCCTCCATTTGCTCCGCTCTAATCCATTCCTTTATATTGTCTGCAGCCTTGTATTTGGCGAAGAAACGGTCAACTGCCAATTGTTCATAGTAGTTGAATCCACCATGACTGATTTTAGGAATGTCGTTTTCACGGCATAGCTTGCAAATGGTTTTCCTGTTCATCTGATAGGTTGCCGCAATTTGCTCGGATGAGTAATAACCTTCAGGGATTACAAAGGTCTCTTTCGGCAGGTCGCTTTTCTTTTCCCGTTTCTTGGGTGTATATGTTCCATCACGATGCTCTATATAGACTTTGTCAAACTCGGAACGTAGCACCATTGTCCGGCTTCCTTGCTTGAACCGTTTGATGTCGTATTTGTTGACATAGTAGCTGATGTTTATTTTGGAAAGCCCGTATTTCTCGGTGATTTCCGCATAGGTATAATAGTCGGGATTCAATTTATCCTGCTTTTCTTTGATGGCATCTATATGGGCACGGGAATAATACACCTCGTGGTGGCGGTTGATTCGGGGGATATTGTGCCGCAGGGCAAAGGTGACAACGGCATTACGGCTCATACCGTACTTTTCCATGACCTGCTCCGGGGTATAATAACAGTCCGGATTGATTTCTTCGGCAAGGTCGGCAAAATACTTGTCTATAAGGGTGCGGTTGTAGAACACATGATTGCCTTCTTCAACCTTAGGGATGTTATATAACTTGCATCGACGATACAGTGTTTTCTTCTGAATTTGGAACTTCTCCAGAATCTCATTGGTAGTGTAATAAAGAACGGTCTGTTTTCTTCCATAACTCCGTTTCTTATAACCGGGTGCATCATCAAACATTTTTTCAATGTCCGACTTGCGGATAATGGTACGTCCGCGAAGTTGCAACGCCCGAATGATACCGGAAGCCATGTGCCGATAGATGGTCGCACGGCTAATACCTAAAAGGGTTGCGGTTTCAGCAGGGGAGAGATACAGCTTGCTTCCTACGATACCGACTTCCTGTATGGGCTGCTCATTTTGCCGTTCCTCGTATTCCTGTAACCTCTGCTTCCGCTTCTTCTCTTTGTACGCTTTTTCATTGCACGATTTACTGCAATAGCGTGTTACCATCGTGTGTGCTATAAATGGTTTGCCGCACCACTGGCATTTTCTTTGGATTTCCATATATTAGTCACCTTTAATTTCGCCTATTCTGTCTCAATGCGTCTCACAATTTCTCACAGCGTCTCACACTGTGTCTTCTATAGCGGTTCCGCTCATTCTCATAGCGTCTCACATCGTGTCCAAGATGTCGCTATGATGAGTGCGAAGTGTCCGCTTAATTGTTCGGCGGTAGAATTATGGTACAAAATAATGCTGGAAATCCGCAACCAGTCAGATTTGACTGAAAACCATATAAAAATAAAAGTCGCTGAAATTCAGCGACTTTCTTCTAATTGGCTATGGTTGCTTATGGCTGCTTACAAGCCATCACTTACCGATGCAGAAATGTTGAAATATATTTTGTAGCACCATATCATTCGTCACCTCCCCCGCGATGTCGCTCAAATGGAAGATGCATTCCCTGATGTCCTGGGCCACGAAGTCCCCTGAAAGATTGTTTGCCAATCCCTGTTGTACGCGTCCGATGGCTTCTAAAGCATGCGTAAGGGCTTCGTAATGGCGGGCATTGGTCACTATCACGTCGTTCTGGGTTATCGTAGGCAGATTGGCGGCGGCTATAAGTTTCTTCTGAAGCACATCCGTATTTTGCCTTTTCTTGGCGGAAATAAAAATACATTCGGCGTCAGGAATGATGGAAGAGGCCGCAGACAGCACCTCATCAGAATGAGCCGTGCCCAACAAATCCGCTTTGTTGAATACCAATATCAAATGCTTTCTTTCCAGACGCGGAAGTATCTGCCCCGATAGCTGATTCATTTGCGACGTTGCGTCCGTTGCATCAATCATCCAAAGCACGATCTCCGCTTGTTCCAGTTTTTGGAACGTGCGCTCTATGCCCAGACTCTCAATCGTATCATTGGTTTCGCGGATACCTGCCGTGTCAATGAAACGGAAAGTAATACCGCCGATATTGGTCGTATCTTCAATCACGTCGCGCGTAGTGCCGTGAATGTTGCTCACGATAGCCTTGTCCTCGTTCAGCAATACATTGAGAAGCGTTGATTTCCCGGCATTCGTTTCGCCGATGATGGCTACCGGTACGCCGTTTTTGATCGCATTTCCTACACTGAACGAATGTACCAGTCGGGAAATGACCCCCTCGATATGATCTGCCAATCGGCAAAGCTCCGTTCTGTCCGCAAACTCCAACTCTTCATGGTCGCTGAAATCCAGTTCCAGCTCAATCAGTGAAGTGAAGTGTAGCAACTGGTTGCGTAGCTCCGTAAGCTCCTTGCTGAATCCGCCACGCATCTGGCTCATGGCAAGGCGGTGGGTGGCGGCAGATGAAGAAGCAATCAGGTCCGCCACGGCTTCGGCCTGGCTCAAATCCATCTTTCCATTGAGAAAGGCGCGTTGCGTGTATTCCCCCGGTCCCGCCAGGCGGCAACCGTGCTTGATGAGCAATTGTAAAACCTGTTGCAAGATATAACTCGAACCGTGGCAGGTGATCTCCGTACTATCTTCGCCCGTGTAAGAGTGCGGGGCGCGAAACAGGCTGACAAGAACCTCGTCGATGATTTCTTCTCCATCGTGTATCTTCCCGAAAGTCAGTGTATAAGGTTTGCAATCCGCCAGCGTTTTACCGGATTTTGCCGGGGTGAAAATGTGGCTGGTGATACGAATGGCGTCCGCTCCTGAGACGCGAATGCTTCCGATTGCTCCTCCTTGGGCCGTGGCAATGGCACAGATGGTATCCTGATTCATCATAAAAATTGTTATTTGAGTTGCAAAGATAGCCTTTTGGGGTAAAAAAAAGAACGCGATTGTATATTACTTACTCTTTTTTATTACATTTGCTCAATTTTCGTAGCCTTTACATGATACACTTTGTTATTATGGCGCAAGACAAAATAAAAATGCATGATTCCGCTTCTCATACTACCGAGAAAGACGAGAACACGGAACTACTGAAAGAGAAATTATTGAAGGTCAACTCCGTTCTGGCTGCCCATCAAATTGCTCTCTGGGAGATAAATATCAATACCCTGGAGTGCACTTTCACTCAGGAATATTTCGAAAGTTTAGGCTTGGATAAAGTCGGCATCCGTTATCAGAATTTGGAAGAGTTCTGTAGCTTTGTGCATCCCGATGATAAGCATTTGGTGTCGTTGGAAGGCTTTCAAAAGAAATTGGATGGCTTTGATGAGTCCAATGTCTTACGGGTGCGTTGCGTAGGCGCGCATGGCGAAATAGTCTGGTTGGAGGACCACCTCTTATCTGTAGAGAAAGATAAAAGTGGAAATCCGGAAAGCCTCTTATGCTATACCGTGAACGTCACCGGGCAGTGCGAACGCGAAACACGCATATCGCGCGTGGAAGAGCGAAACCGGAAGATAATACAGGCATTGCCTGAATTCATCTTCATCTTTGATGAAAATTTCTTCCTCACCGACGTGTTAATGTCTTCTGACACCATTTTGCTCCATCCCGTTGAACAGCTACGGGGAGCGGACGGGCGCACCATCTATTCTCCCGAAGTCAGCGACCTGTTTCTACGGAACATACGTCAATGCCTCGAAGACGGGAAGTTGAAGGAGATAGAGTATCCCCTGGATGTGGATGATTGCGAAAGGCATTATTTCCAGGCACGCATCGCGCCGTTCGAAGATAATAAAGTGATGGCATTGATACACGATATCGGTGACAGGGTGCAACGCTCCAATGAACTCATCGAGGCGAAGCAACGGGCAGAAGAGGCCGACCGCATGAAATCGGTGTTCCTGGCCAATATGAGCCACGAGATCCGCACTCCTTTGAATGCTATCGTGGGATTCTCTGAAATCATAGCTTTGACGGAAGATGAAGTGGAGAAAGCCGAATACCTGAACATCATCCAGAAGAATAGCAACCTGTTGTTGCAACTCATAAATGACATTCTGGACCTTTCCCGTATCGAGTCGGGAAAATCGGAAATGAACTTCCAGTTGGTCGAAATGACCGGACTGATTGACGAAGTGGAGAAAGTGCATCGCCTGAAAATGAAAACGGGCATCCGACTGAATGTGATGCGTCCCGATGAGGAAATCTGGATTATGGTGGACCGGAACAGGATTACGCAAGTGCTGTTCAACTTCCTCTCCAATGCCATTAAGAATACCCATGAAGGGGCCATCACCCTGGGGCTGGAGGTCTGCGGAGAATGGTTGAAGGTTTATGTAACGGATACCGGTTGTGGTATTGCGAAGGAGAAATTGCCCTTGATTTTCAACCGTTTTGAAAAGCTGAACGATTTTGTTCAGGGCACGGGTCTGGGGCTCCCCATCTGCCAGAGCATCGTGGAGAGATTGGGAGGAAAGATTTCCGTAGAGTCCGAAGTAGGAGTGGGGAGCACTTTCGTGATGACCCTTCCTTACCGCCAGTTTGTGTTGGGAGCGGATGGTGAACCTGTTGAAATCAATGCCCACGTAGAGCGAAGATCAGACGGCAGGAAGAAAATTCTGATAGCCGAAGATACGGAGTCTAACTTTATGCAGATAAACATTTTGCTGAAGAAGGACTACACCATTTCGTGGGTTACCAATGGCGAAGAGGCCGTAAATAGTTTCTTGCGCGAGCGTCCCGACCTGATATTGATGGACATCCGCATGCCGGTGATGAACGGTATTCAGGCTACGGAAAAGATACGTACCGTGGACATCGATCTGCCTATCGTTGCGGTGACGGCCAATGCTTTCTTGATAGAACAACAACAAGCATTAGCCGCCGGATGCAATGATATTATTGCCAAACCATATACTTACGAAAGATTGAAGGAAACAATCATCAAGTATATTTGAGTGGGTGTTTCTTAGATTCTGTCCAGTACGGTTTTTATCAAAGTGTCAATCGTATTCTTGTAGCCCGTATTGGCTTCTTTAATCAACCGGTTGGCTATGACCATGCATACCGTGGTCGCCTTATGTCCCATCAGGCGACTCAAACCGGCCAGTGCGGAGCTTTCCATCTCGAAGTTCGTAATGCGATAGCCATTGTATTCAAAGTTCTCGATTTTTTCATTCTGCTTCGGGTCGGCCAGCGGAATGCGTAGTTCGCGTCCTTGCGGGCCAAAGAAACCACCGGCGGCAATCGTTACACCGCGTACCATATCGTCTCCGGCAATGCGCTCTATCAGTTCGGCATTGGCGTCGATCACGTACGGAGCAGGTGCGCACATATTCCCTGACCATCCCATGTGGTTCAGGAATGCACGTTCGAATGGCAGGTCGCACACTTCATTGCGCCCTGAATAGAAGTTCAGCAGGCCATCGAAACCAATGGACTTTTGCGAGCAAATAAATGTACCTACGGGCGTATTCGGTTGCAAACCGCCACAAGTACCGATGCGTACCAGTTCTAACTGGCGAAGTTGGGGCTTTTCTTCACGTGTGTTGAAGTCGATGTTGGCCAAGGCGTCCAGTTCGTTCATCACAATATCGATGTTGTCGCAACCAATACCCGTAGAAACCACCGTGATGCGTTTGCCCTTGTAAGTACCTGTAATGGTTTTGAACTCGCGGCTTTCCACTTCACATTCTTTATTCTCGAGGTGTGAGCCTACCAGTGCCACTCTGCCCGGGTCGCCCACCAGGATTACTTTGTCTGCCAGCCACTCAGGCTTTACGTGCAGATGAAAAACTGAACCGTCATCATTGATAATAAGTTCGGAAGATGCAAAATACTTTTTCATATTCTGGATTTTTTGGTTGATACGTTTATAAATAGAAAACGCCGGAACGGGATTACTGTTCACCGGTTCCGACGTTTTTCTGGGGCAATAATATTCTACCGGTTATTTACTCAACGGCTGGTTTGAGTTGTTTCCCGATGGTTTGGCTATGGTTTCGCGCATGGAAGTATCAGCTTCGATGTTCTTCATCCGATAATAATCCATGATGCCCAGGTTGCCGTTACGGAATGCTTCTGCCATGGCCTTAGGTACTTCGGCTTCCGCCTCGATCACCTTGGCGCGTGCTTCCTGAGCTTTCGCCTTCATTTCCTGTTCGCTGGCCACGGCCATTGCACGGCGTTCCTCAGCTTTGGCCTGGGCGATATTCTTATCGGCATTTGCCTGGTCTATCTGCAAAGCCGCACCGATGTTCTTACCTATATCGATATCAGCGATATCAATGGACAGGATTTCGAAAGCCGTACCGGCATCCAGACCTTTACGGAGCACAAGTTTGGAGATTGAATCTGGGTTTTCCAATACTGACTTGTGGTTTTCGGACGAACCGATGGAAGATACGATACCTTCGCCTACACGGGCCAGGATAGTGTCTTCACCGGCACCACCCACCAACTGGCGGATATTGGCGCGTACCGTTACACGGGCTTTGGCTATCAACTGGATACCATCTTTTGCTACGGCGGTCACCGGAGGAGTATCGATCACCTTCGGGTTTACCGACATCTGAACGGCTTCGAACACATCACGTCCGGCAAGGTCGATTGCGGTAGCCATCTGGAAGGATAATTCAATATTAGCTTTAGAGGCGGATACCAAGGCGTGCACCACTCTTTCTACGTGTCCACCAGCCAAGTAGTGAGCTTCCAGCTCGTCGCGGGTAATGTTGCTCAATCCGGCTTTGTGTGCTTCAATCATACCCGGTACAATGATGTAGGGAGGTACGTTACGGATACGCATTAAAAACAATTGCACCAATGAAATCCTGACTCCCGAAACTTTGGCGGACAACCATAGGAAGAAAGGAACATAGTGGAAGAACAGTACGATGAAGATAATGCCTCCTATCACAAGAAAGGCAGTTAGGTACATAGTGTCTACGTTCATGATTTATAAGATATTAAGTGTGAATATTAGTCTTTTTTCTTTTCTACCATGATAACGCCGTCCGCAATACGGTTTACAATGATAGGGGTTTTTTCATTCAGAAATCCGTCCATGGATTTCACTTCCACGATGTTGCCGTCTATTTCGGCATTGCCGATCAGTGCCAGGCGTGTAATGGCCACACCCGTATCGCCTACTTTTACTTGATCCGCGGCCGTACGGTCCACCTTCGATGTGATATTCTTTTTCAACGCCACTTTATCCAAGGTCTTGGAGCGCATGAAGAGTATCAATGAGCCTATGCAGGCTATTGCCGATACACCGAGCGTGATGAAACCAGCCGTTGTACCCAGATAGGCAAAGGCATAGTAGTTGGCATAGATCATGCAAGCTCCGGCCAGAATTCCGGCTATGCTGATGCCCGGGATGACGAACAGTTCTACCAAGAATAGGATAACCGCCGCAACAATGAGTACAATGATGATAAGTATGTCCATAGTTTTCTATTTAAAGGATTGTTTTTCTGTATTACGCACTTCAATGGCGGCCTTCTCCAATTCACCTGATAATCGTTGTATCTGTTTTTCCAGGTCGAGTATGGCGGGAGCCAGTTTGGCTTTATCGCTTTCCTTGGCACGGGAGTACAAGGAACGTTGCTCTTCCAATTTGTTTTGCTGCTGTCTGAAGCTTTTCTCCAATTGGCGGTATTTGCTGAATAAGCTCTTGGCCTGAGGAGATTTGAAATCACTCCATTGATAATACGTAGTGTGGTCATCAATTACAAATTCAAAGTCATAGCTCCGTTCGGCTTGTGGCTTTTCACTGATAGCGGCTTGCAGGCGGCGTTTGGCATCAGATACTGTATTTTGATCTACCCATGTATCTTTCAGGGAGTGAATTTGAGCAAGTCGGACAACTTTTTTCTTGTCCATAGCTTCGTAGTTATACACCCGTTTGGAAGAGTTGGGAATAAATACGTAAATACATACTTTCCCTTCCGGTTGGTAGCGATCGGAAGCAAACCATCCGAGGTTGTTAAACTCGTCGATGGCAAACATATAGTCGTTATAAGGAGAATTGAATGGCATGCCCACATTCTCCGGAGTCAGATAAGTATTGGTATTCGTATTGTAGCGGGTAACAAATATGTCATATCCACCTATTGAATTCTCACCGTCAGCGGCATAGTAGATAGTTGCACCATCCGTTAATACGTACGGATAATTGGCGTTGATGGAGTCGTTGATGCTACCGGGCAATAGGCTGCCTTTACTCCATTCGCCTTGCATCTTGTTGCGGGCAAGGATGCTGAGTTTGCCATCAGGCTGGCGTTCACCGTAATAAATCTTATTACCGAGTTCAGTTTCGTATACAGTAGCTTCTACTTCTTCTTTATTCTGGAAGAAATCGTTGTACGTGAATAATTTACCGGATTCTGGACTGATTTTATAAGCTTCCAAAAAGCGGTCTTTATCCACTACGATACTATCGATAATGCACACTTCTTCAATACCTTTCAGCATGCGGAGATTGGTCTTGCTCTTTTCCAGAAGTTTTTCAGCTTCTGCGGTAGACCTTTTTCGTTTGGAAAGATCACTGATATACTCTTCGTAACACTTGATGGCATCTTCAAAACGATACAGGTCGTTATAATTTCGTGCCAGATACAGTTGTCCGCTGGGGATACGTTTCTTAACGGCTGTTTCCAGGTATTTCAGGGCTACGTCAGGTTCTCCTGTTTCCAAGCAGCATACACCGTACCATAAATTATAATTTCCGTTTGCCGGTTGTGTCCTGACGAATTTTTTGAAAACGGGTTTGGCTTTCTCGTACTGCCCCTTGTTGTAAAAAGCTTTAGCTTGTTCCAACGTCTGTGCCGATGCACCGACTAATACGAGACTAAATAGAAGGAGTAAAATATATCTCTTTTTCATGCTAGTTATCCAACTTACAAATTCGAATGTTCAAAAATACAAATTAATCGGGAATAATGCTGATTTCCGTTATTCTATTATGTTAATTCTTCTTTAAATCATTCTTTTCTCTTACTTTTGCAGGACAAAGAGTAAAAGAGCTATAAGCTACATGAGCTACGAGCTACAAGTAGTTGCGTAACGTCCGCATGGGACTTGTAGCTCTTAGCTTGTAACTCGTAGCTTTGAATTATTATGGCGCAATTTACTGAAGAAGAGAAGACCATCCGCCGCATAGAAAAGCGGTTTAGTAAGGGACTGGTAGAATATGGGCTGATAGAGGATGGGGATAAAATCCTCATCGGGCTTTCCGGTGGCAAAGACTCTTTGGCGTTGGTGGAATTGTTGGCAAAGCGCGCCCGTGTCTTTAAGCCCAGATTCTCCGTGGTTGCCGTTCATGTGGTTATGAAGAATATACCTTATCAGAGTGATTTAGCATATCTGCGTGAGTATGTTGAGTCGTGGAATATCCCTTTCGTACTGTATGAGACGGAGTTCGATGCAAGTACGGATACGCGTAAGTCACCTTGTTTTCTTTGTTCATGGAATCGGCGTAAAGCGTTGTTTACTGTTGCCAAGGAACAAGGTTGTAATAAAATAGCATTGGGACATCACATGGATGA
>ENA-OYYH01000527-OYYH01000527.1-human-gut-metagenome-genome-assembly--contig:-NODE-527-length-18340-cov-14.105332_pt1 | contig 18340 bp, 19 predicted proteins | sample MGYA00243245_ERZ653439 | MGnify/ENA primary metagenome ERZ653439 (study PRJEB26926, sample SAMN06165028) | human gut metagenome | biome: ENVO:00009003; feature: ENVO:2100002; material: ENVO:00002003... | reverse complement strand
TACGAGATTACTACGCGTCTCGTGGGCTCGGAGATGTGTATAAGAGACAGAACGCCTGCTTCGCAGGCAAAAGCTACTTTTTCGACAAACTGACCACCTTTCCTGTCCGGAAAGGTGGTTTTGATTTATTCGCAGATCTGGCAGACCTGATTACTTCTTCTGCGGAACCGGCTGACCCTGCGGGAGCTGCGCCGGCTGCTGCGGCTTTGCAAGCTCCGTGCCAGTGCTGAGGGTCTTGCGGAGGATACGCAGCTCGTTCACGTCCTTGACCATCAGCTCCTCTACGCGGGAGAGCATTTTGTCAGTGTAATCCTGCGTGGAGCTTCTGATAAGGTTGGAGCGCTGCTGTGCCGCGCTGATCTCCTCGGTGGCGCGGCGGCGCGCTTCCTGGAGTATGGAGTTCTGGTCGATAAGCTCGCGGCGCTGCTGCTCAGCCTTGCTGATTATCGCCTCGGCCTCCTTCTTAGCGTCGCTGATTATGCGGTTCTTATCCGCGACGATGTTCTGCGCCTGCTGTATCTCACGTGGCAGGACAAGGCGCATTTCAGTCGCTATCTCGTCTATCTCGGTGCAGTCCACAAGGCTCTTCTTGCCGATGGGGAACGGAGCCGCCTTCTTAACTACCTCTTCAAGGGCTGCGATAAGGTCTAAAAGATTGTATTCCATTATATTCAGTTCCTTTCAGTAGAATTTGACTTTTCGTGATATTTCGTTCTTGCAAGCTCCCTTGCAGCGTCGAAGTCCTGCGTCAGCCGGCTGCGTATCTGCTCGTGGATACACGCCGGGACATACTTGCTGAGGTCTCCGTTGAACATCGCCACCTGCTTTACCATGCTCGACGAAACGAACGTAGTCTTGAGGCTGGCGGGTATAAACACCGTTTCCGCACGGGGATTCAGATCCTTGTTAGTGTGCGCCATCTGGAATTCATACTCAAAATCCGTGGTAGCGCGCAGCCCCTTCACGATAACATCGACGTCGCTGCGCTGATTGAAATAATCCGCAAGCAGCCCGTCGAAGCTCGCTATCTCGACATTCGGGATATCCTTAGTGGTTTCTTTAAGAAACTCGCAGCGCTCCTTCATGCTGAAGCTGTAGGTCTTGAGCGGATTTATCAGCACCACGACGACCAGCTTGTCGAACATCTTGGAAGCACGCTGGATTATATCGAGATGTCCGTTAGTCACCGGGTCGAAGCTGCCTGGGTATATCGCTGTTTTCATGCTTCCGGCTCCTTTCCGGAGTCCTCGTCATCGGTCTGCTTCGGGCGGTAGATAGTCACCGACGTGCGGGAATGCCGCAGCACCTTTACTATCTCATATCTCCCGATATCATGCGGGAGCACGCATTCCTTCTCGTGCTCGCAGATTATAACTCCGTTCTCCGACATCTTTTCAACAAGATGCGGAAGCGCCTTCTGAATTATCTTGTAGTTGTAGGGCGGATCGAGTATCGCTATGTCGAACACCGCCCGGGTGCTTTTCAGGAACGCCGAAAACGGCATGTTCACTACCCGCGCGTTCGCCTCCAGCCCGGTGGACTTCAGATTCTCGCGAACCGCCTTGATGGAAACCGCCGCGCTGTCGATAAAGTACGCTTCCTTCGCGCCGCGGCTGAGCGCCTCTATTCCAAGCTGCCCGCTTCCTGCGAACAGGTCGAGCACTGTTCTTCCCTCTATCTCAAATTGAATAGCGCTGAAAATAGCTTCCTTCACTCCGTCGGTGGTGGGTCTGACTACCTCGGTGCCCTCAACGGTGACAAGCTTACGTCCACGCGCTGTTCCGGTAATTACTCTCATATGTCACTCCTGTATGTCTTTTTCGCTCAGAAACGCTCCTGAATGAACCTATACAGCTCCTGAGCCTTTTCCTCGCCTATCTTAGCCGCCGCGCGGAGTTCCTCCGGCGTGGCATTTTTCATATCCTGCTTTGTCTTGAACGCCTTCATCAGCGCCTGCGCCTTAGCCTGCCCTATTCCGGGAACCTCGGTCAGCTCAAGCTCGTAGGTCTTTTGCTTGTGCTTCACACGCTGGAAGTTGATGGAGTAGCGGTGCACCTCGTCCTGTATATTTGTGAGCAGCTTGAAAAGCGGCTTGTTTGCGCTTATCTGTATCTCCCCGCCCTCTTTTGCGATGGCGCGGGTGCGGTGCTTGCTGTCCTTGACAAGCCCGAAAAGCGGAACGTTTATCCCCATTTCGTCGAAAACCTGCGATACCGCCGCGACATGTCCCTGACCGCCGTCCAACAGTATCAGATCCGGCAGCGGAGCGAAATTCTCGTCGCCGTCAAGGTAGCGCTGCATGCGGCGCCGGAGCACCTCCTGCATGCTGGCGTAGTCGTTTATTCCAACCACGTCCTTGATGTTGAACCTGCGGTAGCCCGGCTTGAAAGGTCTGCCGTTGCGGTAAACTATCATGCCGCCGACACGCCCGGTCTCGCCGAAGTTCGACATATCATAGCTTTCGATGATGAGCGGTATCTTCTCAAGATTGAGAAGATCGCGGAGATCCTCAAGCGCGTTTATTTCCTTTGCAGTTCTTCCGACCCTCAGTGCGAGGTACTCGCTGGCGTTGTTCTTCGCGAGCACTATCTGCGACAGTCCGTTTCCGCGCTGCGGAACCACGAATTTGACAGCGTGCCCTGCCTTTTCCCGCAGCAGCTGAGTCACAAGCTCCATATCGTCGAATTCCTCGTCAATGTAGATCTCCTTCGGGATATCGTCGCGGTCGGGATAGTAGCTCAGCAGGAAATCCCGCCGCATTTCCCCGGGGTCGTACTCGTCGCCGATGAAGAAATTTTCCTTGTCGACCAGCCTTCCGCCGCGGTACTTCACCGCCGCGATACTCGCAAGGCTGACGTTCTGCGCGAGCGCAACTATGTCGTAATCCTCGGTTTTATAGTCGAATATCTTCTGTGAATTCTTGAGCCTTGCTATCGCCTGGATACGGTCGCGGAGCTTCGCCGCCTTCTCGAATTCCAGGTTTTCTGCGGCTTCGTTCATTTCCTCCGTGAGCTGATCAACTGATTTCTGACTGCCTGTTTTAAGGTACTCGAGAGCCTCATCAATTATCTTCTTGTACTCCTCGGAGGATATCTTACCACGGCAAACGCCCATGCATTTCTTGATATGCATGTTAAGGCAGGGACGCTCCTTGCCGATATCCATGGGGAACCTGCGGCTACAGGTAGGCAGCATGAAAATGGTGTTGACCTCCTCCACCGCCTGCTTAACTGTGAAGCCGCTGGTGAACGGCCCGAGGTAATCCGCGTTCGGGTCGCTGGTGTTCAGCGCGTAGGATATCCGAGGGTAGGCTCCTTTGCTTATCTTGATGTAGTTGTAGCCCTTGTCGTCCTTGAGCAGTATGTTATATTTCGGCTTGTGGAGCTTTATAAGGCTGCATTCCAGCACCAGTGCGTCAAGCTCGCTCGGGCAGACGATAAAGTCGAAATCCGCGATATTGTCGATAAGCTTCAGGGTCTTGGCGTTGTGGTTGGAATCGTGCCGGAAGTAGGAGGTCACGCGGTTTTTGAGCGCCTTCGCCTTTCCGACGTAGATTATCTTCCCGGTCTTATCTTTCATGAGATACACGCCGGGGCTGAGGGACAGGCGGTTCGCCTTGTCGCGCAGATAGTCGATATTCGGATTCAACACTAAAGCCCCCCAGATGATTATACACATTTTATTGTACCATTTTTTTTGCTGAAATACAAGAGCCTGAGTATATTTTTTTGAGAAAGACCGCAAATTTTGCAAAAGAAATGTTCCCGGCGGATAAGCTGTGAAAAATCGGGCATAATCATACCAGCCTCAGATTTACACGACACAGGAGGGATAATATGTCACTTTACGGAAAAATGGCTGGAGGTCTGATAGCTCTGACCCTTGTGGGAGGCAGCGCGGCGTATGTTGCTTCGGCTGCCGGGAGCGTCCTGGAAGCCGCCGAGCAGACCGCGGCGCAGCTTTCCTGCTATGTGCTCAGGGAATACAACGGAAGCATAGCGCTTTTCTCGGACGACGGCACAGAGCCTATCGCGCAGTACTCCACCCCGATAGCCGACGTAAACCCCGCAGACGCTGCCCTGCTCAAAGAGGGTATCCGCCTGAGAGGTCTTACGGAAGTCAGCAGGCTTCTAGAGGATCTGGATATTGAATAAAAAGCCGGCTATCCTGAAGATTCAACCAAGCAATTCGCAGCAATTTGAAATTCCGCGCGAAGCGCACACCATAATTCCACATTCCGAATTAAAAAAGTCCCCCGCTCCTAATAAAGCGGGGGATCAGTTATTCTCTGTGAGCGCTTAGCGAAAAGCCTTATACAGCCTTGTTTACAGCGGCAACAGCCTTGTCAACGGAGGTCTTGTAGGAGCTGAACTCAGACTTGAATCCGGACAGGTCATTGTAAGCCGCGTCGATGAATACGCCGAGCATACCGTCAAGGTCGGAAGCCGCCTTTGTAAGCGAGGACTTCGCGGAGGAATACTCAGCCGGAGCGCCGGACATCATCTCGTCGTAGTTGGAAACTACCTGCGCATAGCCGGCAGCCTTCATGATGGCGGAGGTCTTATCGTTGTAGATAACGCCCATTACATCCGACTCATACTTGCTGCTCTTGAGGTCAGCAACGGAGTTCTTTACAGTGTTGAACTGAGAAGCCGCGTTGGAAGCCGCAGAAGCCGCATTGGACAGCATATCCGCATACTGGCGTGACTTATCGGAGCTGGTCTGGTTTCCGGTCTGGAGACTCTTGAAGCTGAGACCACTCTTTGCCGCAGAGTTGAAGCTGCTGAGCTTGGAATCCGCAGTGGAAGTATACTTGCTGCCGGAATCGCTGGTGCCGGTCACATAGGTGTAGTAATCGGTATACAGGTCGTACAGCTTCTGGAGCGAGGAGTACGCGCTGGAAAGCTCGCTGCTGGAGGGCTTGGCGTTCTTCACCAGGCTGGAGACATTGCTCTTGCCGCCGGAAAGCACGCTGGTCATTCCGGAGGTGAACTTTGTCTTTGTGAATCCTGCGTCGATTGCATAGCTGGTAGCCTGAGAATAGAGGTGCAGCTTTCCGACCTCGGCGGAAACAGCCTCGAACGCGTCAAGTATCTTTTCGCGCTGTTTATCCTCGTTGGTAACAGTCGCGGAAGGCTTTGTGGAGACAACCGCCGGTTCCCTGGCAGTGACAGCGGGCTTCGGAGTGGTGGTAACAGCCGGACTTGTAGCAACTGAATTCGGTCTGGTTGTAACTGACGTATTAGGTCTGGTGGTTACAGCAGGAGTTGCTGCCGGTGATGAAGAAGTGTCAGAGGGTCTGCTGCTTTCAGCACCGGAAACTTCCGCAGTCGCGGGCTTGGCTGCTTCCTCAGTAGCCGCAGGCTCCGGCTGGCTCTCGTTCGTAACTATAGGGTTGACTTCCTCAGGAACGCTCGATACATCGGATACGTCAGAAACGTCTGGTACATCAGGCACATTTACCTCTGCGTTTTCGTCCGCTTCAACGGGCGTATCAGGCACTGTGGAAGCCGTGGTAGGAGTTGCAGGCTGGCTCACCAGATCCTCAGACTTATTGGCTGTAGAGGTCGCAACTATCAGCGCGATAACTCCGACGACAACCACAGCGGCTCCGATGACCGTCGGTATCGGGAATATACCGAACAGCTTAGTCGGCTGCTTCTGGATCTTTGTCGCTGAACCGGAAACATTTTTCTTGAGCGGCTTGATGTTCCATTTATTCGGAGAGCCGCAATTCTTGCAGACGGCTTCCTTCTCGTACATATCCTGACCGCAGTTACGGCAGTAAACAAGCTTGCCGAGATCAGCTCCGTCATTCTCAGAGCTTTCAGCGGCAGGCGCAGGCTCCGGTTCAGGGCGGCGGGGCTGTGTGAATTCTGGTTCAGTGTATGCAGGAGCTTCCGGCTCGGTGTACGCGGGAGCTTCCGGCTCGGTGTATGCGGGGGCTTCCGGCTCGGTGTATGCGGGTGTTTCCGGTTCGGTGTACGCAGGAGTTTCCGGTTCGGTGTACGCGGGGGCTTCCGGTTCGGTGTACGCGGGGGCTTCCGGTTCGGTGTACGCGGGGGCTTCCGGCTCGGTGTACGCGGGAGCTTCCGGCTCGGTGTACGCAGGTGCTTCCGGCTCGGTGTACGCGGGGGCTTCCGGCTCGGTGTACGCGGGGGCTTCCGGTTCGGTGTATGCAGGTGCTTCCAGCTCAGCGACCGCCGTGGGAGCGGGTGCGGTTATGTCAATATTGATATCATCGTAATTCTGCTCGAGCTGCATCGGCTCGTCAGGCTCTGTCATTTCACCGCCGTTTATTACCGGCAGACCGCTCTCTGAAAGGAACTGGGTCTCAGGCATTCCGGCTTCCATGCTGAAATCTTCGACACGGCGGGATAAGGTGCCAAGATCCGGCTCCTGCGGAACGGGCTCAGGCTGGGGTTCAGGCTCGGGAGCAGGCGCGCTTATTGCAGGCATATCGCTTGAGGTCGCGTTTAGATTGGCAAACTGCTGGTTGAGCGCTTCGATCTCACTGTTGAGATCTCCGCCGCCTAAACCGCCGATACCGCCAAGACCTCCGCCGAGGCCTCCCATATCATCAGAGCCGCCGCTCACATCGTAGCTGATATCTCCGCCCAATCCGCTGTTATTGACGAAATTGTCTATTCTGGCGAGGTCGCTGTCGGAAATTCCGCCGAACTCGCCGCCGAGCGGGTCGGTGTTGACCAGCGGAACCCCTGAGGAACCATTCGCGTTCAGCTTCATGCCACACTTTTCGCAGTGGTCGGTGGACTTCTGCATTCTCATGCCGCAGGTCGGGCAGAAAACAAGAGTACCCTCCTCGTTACCGATTGGCTGGATACCCGGCATTTCCCCGCTGGGCTGTTCACTAGCAGACTGCTCGTTTGCCTGAGCATCTTCGTTCTCTTCCTCTTCTTCCACTTCCGGCGGAACAGGCGTGCCGCACTCCATGCAGAATTGATAGCCGCGGATCAGTTTCTTGCCGCAGTTTTCACAATACATTATGTAATCCTCCCAAATGGATCGTAATACTCTCTGTAATCAAATCTGACGCAGACATTTGATGATAGAAATATCCAAATTAAGTATACTATACTGCCTAAAAAAAGTCAACTTACAAAACGCAAGATTGTTAAAATGAAATAATACGAACCCGGGGTTTTTGTGCATAATCATACCAAGAAATAACACCCCGCCGGACATAACCGGCAGGGCATTAAAAGCGTGTTGAAATGTAGTATCAGAGTATCGTTGAAAAATACAGACCGGCGAAAATCCCGGCTGCCGCCGCCATAACTCCGGTAACGGCGAGACATATCGCGATATGCGCGGCTGTGAAATAGCGGCGCTCCTTTTCGGGCTTCTGCGCGGAAGCCACCGGGACTTCATTATTAAATGACAGCAGATTTGCAGCACTGTCCGGAGCCGCCTGAGCATTCAAAGCGCCGCTGGCAGAGTTCTGTGCGGCTGTGTGCTCCGCGCTGCTCTGCGGGATCACTCCAGGCGTGGGGACGCTGTACGCGGGCTGTTCGGTCGGCTCGGGTTTTACCTCCCCGGCTGACTGCGCCGCCTGGGAATTCTCAGCAGATACAATGGGCGCAGCAGAAACCGTCTGAAGCTCCGGCTGCGGCGCGGAAGCCTCCACAGGAGCAGAAGCCGCCGGAGCGGCGCTCAGGCTCTGCGTGGATACCGAACCGAAACCCGCGCCGCACCATGTGCAGAACAGGCTGTTATCATCATTTTTCTTGCCGCATTTTGGACAGAACATATGTATACTTCCTTTCATGAATCAGTCATTCGTGACCAGCAGACCTCCGCCGTTGCGGACGTAATCGAACAGGTACTGCTGCGCGATGCCCTCTATGCCGAGGGTGCATTCCGGCAGACCTACGGGGTAGAACTGCGCCATTAGCCGCTTTACCCACACGTCCTTCGGGAAGGCGTCAAGCTTATGGAACGCGAACAGCAGCACGCAGTCCGCGACCTTATCGCCTACTCCGACTATAGTCTTGAGCTGCTCCCGCGCCTCCGCGAGCGGCAGCCTGTCGATTTCCGCGAAATCAACAGCACCGGAGTTCACCTTCTCCACCGCGTCGCATATGTAGCGTGCGCGGAATCCCGCCCGAAGCGGCGCGAGATCCTCCGGAGCTATCCCGGAAAGCTGCCGAGCCGTCGGGAATGCGTATCCCCCGCCCGCCGGAGTTCCGAAGCTCTCGCACAGCCGCCCGATTATCCCGGAGATTCGCGGAATATTGTTGTTCTGGCTGATAATAAAGCTGATGAGCGTTTCGAACGGCTCCTGCCGCAGAATGCGTATACCCGGCGAGAATTCGCAGGCTTTTTTCAGCGTTTCGTCCGCTGAAAGCGTTTCGATGTACGCGGAATAATCCGTGCCCAGGTCGAAATAGTTTTCCCAGAACGGGATATCCTGCTCGGATACGCCGTGCAGGGTGACTTCATCGCCGGACTGCGTTACAGTAAGGCTTCTGCCGCCGGCAATGCCGGAAAACGCGCCGTTTTCGTCCTCGCTCCAGCGAAAGCACTGACCGCACAGGAACGTCCGGCGGATATCAAAATTTTTATTTTGTATGGTGTAATTCATAGAAATTTTCGTAAACCCCTTGATTATTTGTCTTAATTATAATACAATAGGAGTATAATTTCAAGAGTATCCGCTGTATTTTCAGCGACTTTTCACCTTATTCACGCAAAAGGAAAGGACTTACAATGAGAGAAAGTATTCTGACGATACCGATAAACGAAGTGTTCGAGCCGCGGGAGGGCTGCCCCATCTGCGCCATGCGTAACACTGTCGAGCAGCATATCAGCGAGTACATAATGGGCGCCGCGATGATGGAGCCGGACGTCCGCATGGAAACTAACCGGCTTGGGTTCTGCCATACGCACTTCAACAGCCTGCTCAAGCAGAACAACCGCCTGTCGCTGGGACTTATGCTCAACACATATCTCGGTACGCTCCGCGGAGAGATATTCGAAAATAAAAGCATATTCTTCACAAAGGGAGCAAAGGCAAAGAAGTGCAGCGAAATAGAGAACACCTGCTTCGTGTGCAGCAAGGTAGACTGGGGCGTTGAACACATGCTGGAAACGGTATTCACGATGTTCCGCGAAGACGCGAAGTTCCGCAATCTGTATTCCACGCAGAAATACATCTGCATACCGCACTACAATCTGATAATGTCGCATGTTCCCTCCAAGCTGCCGAAAGCAGACCAGAAGGAATTCATCGCCGCCACCGACAAGCTTGTGGAAAACTACATCAAGGAGCTTAACAGCGACGTAAACGAGTTCTGCAACAGCTTCGACTACCGCAACGCCGGAAAGCTCCACAGCGAGGACATGGAGCACGTCAGAAGTTCCATCGAGCGCGCGATAGAATTCATAACCTCAAGGAAACCAGACGTTAAATAAAATCCGGAATCAAGCTGTTCTGCTTTGTGGGACGGATTTAAAATAACCGCCGAAGGCGGCACCGAAATTCCGAATTCCGAATTCATAATTCCGAATTAAAATAAGTGGGTGTTTAAATGGATATTTTAGCAATAGAAAGCAGCTGCGACGAGACCGCAGCCGCAGTAATACGCGATGGCAGGGAGATAATCTCCTCAGTCGTAGCAACGCAGATAGAGGAGCACAAGCTGTACGGCGGCGTAGTCCCCGAGATAGCCAGCCGCCGCCACTGCGAGAGCATAGTCGCGGTAGTTGACGAGGCGCTCCAGAAGGCGGGCATGAAAGCGCAGGACGTCGACGCGATAGCCGTAAGCTACGCACCGGGGCTTATCGGCGCGCTGCTGGTAGGAGTCAACTTTGCGAAGGGGCTTGCGCTGTCGCTGGATAAGCCGCTTATCCCGGTGCACCACATTCGCGGGCACATCGCGGCGAATTACCTGGCTCACCCGGAGCTTGAACCTCCGTACCTCTGCCTGGTGGCCTCCGGGTCTCACAGCCATATCGTGAAGGTCAACGACTGGACGGAGTTCGAAACGATAGGTCAGACTGTCGACGACGCCGCAGGCGAAGCCTTCGACAAGGCGGCGCGCGCTATGGGCTATCCGTACCCAGGCGGAGTCCACATCGACAAGGCGGCACAGACCGGCGGCCGTAAGAAATACCAGCTTCCGCACCCGCACACTGCAAATCCGTACGATTTCAGCTTCTCGGGGCTGAAAACCGCGGTCATAAATCTCATACACAACGCCAGGCAGAAGGGCGAGGAGATCGACGTCAACAGCCTTGCAGCGTGCTTCCAGTATACCGTTGCGGATATCCTCACGCAGAAGTTCATCGCGGCGGCGAAGGAGGGCGGCTACAAGACGCTGGCTCTCGCAGGCGGAGTTGCGGCGAATTCCGGGCTGCGGAGCATGCTCCAGCAGCGCGCGGACTACAACCGCATGAAGGTATACTACCCGCCGCTGGCCCTGTGCGGCGACAACGCGGCAATGATAGGCTGTCAGGCGTATTATGAGTACAAGGCGGGTCACATCGCCGGTTCTGACCTCAACGCCGTTGCGACCATGCGCCTCGACCGCGTAACATGGTAATTCAGTAGAAGGACGCGTCAGCATGAAAAACATAATTTTAATAGGAATGCCCGGCTGCGGCAAATCCACCATCGGAGTGCTGCTTGCAAAGGCAATGGGATTCCGGTTCATAGACACTGATATCACTATCCAGAACCGCACGGGAATGCTCCTTCAGCAGATAATCGACCAGAAGGGGCTCGACTGGTTCTGCATTGAGGAGGAGCGGGCAATAATGTCCGTTGAGGAAAGCGGCGGCTGCGTTATCGCCACCGGCGGAAGCGCGGTGTATTCCCGCAGCGCGATGATGTACCTGAAGGAACACGGCTACGTATACTATCTCGCCCTTCCGGTGGAGCAGGTCGAGAAGCGCCTGCACAACATAAAGACCCGCGGCATAGCAATGCGCCCCGGTGATTCCATCGAGGACGTTTTCCGCAGGCGCCGCACGCTTTACGAGGAGTACGCTGACATCACCGTGGACTGCGCCGGCAAATCCATCGAGGAAATAGTTGAGGAGATAGTCGGCGAGCATTCCCTTATTGCGGGAAAGTGACCGTTTTGCTTTGACGAAAGGAGCGGAAATGGAGGAAAACACGATAGGGATAATTCCCGGGGACATGTCGAAAATGCCCGGATTCAAAAGAGTCTGCATGAAGCTTGGCGCGATGATGATAATTATTTTCATATCCCGGGGGCTGGAAACCGTGCTGCTGTCGGCGGCGGTGAATCTCGGAATGTTCGACGGAATGGATCCGAATATGTCGTATCTGCTTCAGACCGTGGTGAGCTTCCTGTTTCTGTACATCATTCCCATTGTCTGCGCGGCTGCGCTTCTGAAGCCTTCTGGAATGTGCGCGAAGGTCTACAGGAAGCCGCAGTTCTTTGGCAGCGCCATGGGAATGTTCCCCGCGTTCTACGGGCTGTCGCTGTTTGTGAACCTGCTGACCATGCTGGTTTCAAAGCTGTTCGAAAACACCGATCTGTACAAATCTTTCAACACGGTGAACGACCTTGCGCCGGACAATCTGTTCTGCGCCGGGGTTCTGCTGTTTCAGCTCGTGATAATCGCACCGCTGTTTGAGGAATTCTGGTTCCGGGGAATCGTCCTGGAGTCGCTCAGACCCTACGGAAACGGTTTCGCGATATTCGTTTCCGGAATATTGTTCGGAATGACCCACGCGAATTTCAGCCAGTTCTTCTATGCTACGGTTCTTGGAATATGCCTCGGATATATCGCGGTTTCCACAAATTCCATCGTGACGACCACGATAATGCACGCGATGTTCAACGGGATTTCCGGGCTGCTGCTTCTGTTCATCACATTTGACGACGTAGGAGACTACCTCCTTGCAAAAGAACGCGGCATGGAAGGCGTACAGACCCCTGCAGTCGTATGCTACCTGATATTCTGCTTCTTCGTGATAATGCTCATGATAATCGGAGTTCTGATGGCTATTGTGAAACTGCGGAAGATAAAGCGCTACAAAGTCCCGAAGATGTGGGACGTCCCGGCTTCAAAGCGCTGGGGAGTATTTTTCACCCGCGCGACCGTTATAATCGCGCTCGTGCTCGCCGCGGATACGTTTACGTTCCAGTTTGCGGCACGCGGAGTGCTGAAGCTCATGAATCTGGTCACAGGACAATAATTTCACGCCCCGGAGCCGTCTCCGGGGTTTTTTGTGAGATATCACCAAACAAATTTTCTTTGGTTATCAAAAACATACAATTTTCTTAAAATTGAGAGTTACGTATTGACAGAATCAAAATCACATGATACAATTAAAGAAAAGCAATAATTGTCAACGGAGGTGTTCATATGAAAAAACAAGAACCTATATTTTTGACGCACTTGTAAACCTGATCGCACAATCGGTGCTGTTCTTTATAGGAATGTTCGTGTGGGTCAATCCGGTATACGAAGTTATATGGGCGCTTGCCGCCGCCGGATTTGCGGCGTTCCTGGCATTCATGGAGCGTGGCGCTGAGAAACGGAGCGGCGCGGATTTCCGGCACTATCTTATGTTTTCGGTGCTGCCGGTGAATATTATCGCGCTGATAGTCGCGGCAGTCCGCGGCGCTGCGGAGTACAAAACATGGAGCTCGGGAACGCTTATCTACGTTTATAATCCGTTATACCCTATAGGCATCGCGGTCGGAACCATCTGGATAACGTTAGCGTTCATCGCCATAAACCGCCTTACCCGCAGAGAGGCTTAGAGCATGTCTCAATTCGGTGTTTGTGCATTCGACTGGTCGATCTGACAACATATGCTTTTTCGCCGTCAGGCTATTATGGTCTATTCCGAATTCCGGAGCAGTCATCCGCAGTATATGGCGAACACGCAACAAGATGTTGTTAATATTTCGTCAATCTTCGCATATGATGTGTCGGGAGCTTTGCTCCCGATTTTTTTGTGCAAAAGGGAGAGAAGTTTTCCACATTTTCAACGGTGAAAATAGTTGAAAGTACGGTTAAAACTGTTGAATGGTTGATTATTTCGACAGATTTTTCAACAGAAACGTTGAAAAACAGGCTTATCCCGCATGAAAACTAGTCCGGCAAAGTTGAAAACTATGTTAAAACCGTGGAAAACTTATTCTGGAAATTCCCTTGATTTTACCGCGCCATGTTATGAAAAAATCGCGGAAATATGGAGAAAATCCGCGTTTACCCCTTGACAAAGCCGCATCCACATGATATAATATTAACGTTGCTGTAAAGCGTTTTTACCTGACACCTGAATGAAAGTGAGCAATTAAACACCGATGGAACGCAGCCTTGATTTTGTGATACTGCTTGATATCTACGGCGAGCTGCTGGCGAATTCCCAGCGCGAAGCCCTGGATATGCGGTATAACGCAGACCTCTCCCTGGCGGAGATCGCCGAAGAAATGGGCGGAGTTACAAGGCAGAGCGTGGTTTCCGCGATAAAAAAGGGCGAGCAGCGTCTGGAAGAACTGGAGCAGAAGCTTGGCTTCGCGGCAAGGCTCAGAACTCTTTCGGTGGAGCTGGATCAGGCGTCAGACCTTGTTTCCTCAATGAAGCAGGAAAACAGCGACCAGCGCCTTGAAAGGCTCGGCGGGATACTATCAGATATCCGGCGCGGCCTGTGAGGCATTCCCAAAAGAACGACTTCCGAATTATAAAGGGGTGAGTACATGGCTTTTGAAGGACTTTCCGGCAAGCTGAACAATGTTTTCGGCAAGCTAAAGGGACGCGGCAAGCTCAACGAAAAGGATATCAAGGACGCTATGCGTGAGGTTCGCATGGCGCTGCTGGACGCGGACGTAAACTACAAGGTCGCTAAGGACTTCGTGGCGAAGGTCAGCGAGAAGGCGGTCGGCGAGAAGGTCATGGACAGCCTGACTCCTGCGCAGCAGGTCATCGACATAGTTCACCGTGAGCTTATCGAGCTGATGGGCAACACCACAGCGAAGCTCAACTTCCCTTCAAAGCCGCCGTGCGTTATCATGATGTGCGGTTTACAGGGCGCCGGTAAAACCACCCACTGCGCAAAGCTCGCAAAGCACCTCATCGCGCAGAATCACCGCCCGCTGCTGGTAGCATGCGATATCTACCGACCTGCGGCTATCGACCAGTTGAAAATAGTTGGCGAAAAGGCAGGCGCGCACGTGTTCGAAATGGGTCAGACCGACCCGGTGAAGATCGCTAAGGAAGGTATCAGGTACGCAAAGGACAACGGCTTCGACATTGTTCTGCTGGATACCGCCGGACGTCTCCACATCGATGAAACGCTGATGGACGAGCTACGCAACATAAAGCGCGAGACAAATCCGAGCGAGATACTCCTCGTTGTCGACTCCATGACCGGTCAGGACGCGGTGAACGTCGCACAGAGCTTCAATGAAGCCCTCGACATCACGGGCGTTATCCTCACCAAGCTGGACGGCGACACCAGAGGCGGTGCCGCACTGACAGTCCTGGCGATAACCGGCAAGCCGATAAAATTCGCGGGCATAGGCGAAAAGCTCGACGATATCGAGCCGTTCCACCCGGACAGAATGGCGAGCCGAATCCTCGGCATGGGCGATGTGCTGACCCTCATCGACAAGGCGAAGAACACCATTGATGAGAAGGCAGCCGCCAAGACCATGCAGAAGATGCAGGAAAACAAATTCGACCTGAACGACCTGTACGCACAGTTCGAACAGATAGAGAAGATGGGAAGCATTCACTCCCTGCTGAAGATGATCCCCGGAGTTGCCGGAAAGGTAAAGGAAGAGGACATCGACGAGAAGAAGATGCCCCGCACAAAAGCGATAATCTCCTCTATGACGCCGAAGGAGCGCGAAAAGCCCTCCATCATCGACGCAAAGCGCAAACGCCGTATCGCGGCGGGAAGCGGCACAAGGGTCGAGGACGTCAACCAGCTTCTCAGACAGTTCGAGCAGATGCAGAAAATGATGAAGCAGATGGGTCTTGCAGGCAAGGGTAAGGGCAAGAAAATGCGCATTCCCATGAACATGATGAAGCAGATGGGCAACATGGGCGGCCCCGGCGGATTCCCAATGTAAGTAAACAGCGGCTTTGCCGTTGAAATAAAACGATATTGCCCGAAAAGGGCGGAGCTGATATGATTTCACTGCGCTTAACGCGCATGATGAATATATCAATGCTGAAAGGAGAAAATAAAATGGCAGTTAAGATCAGACTCAGAAGAATGGGCGCAAAGAAGGCTCCCTTCTACCGTGTAGTTGTAGCTGATTCCCGTTACCCCAGAGATGGCCGTTTCATCGAGGAGATCGGCACTTATGATCCTACCAAGGAGCCGGCTCTCGTAAACATCGACACAGCTAAGGCTGACGAGTGGATCAAGAAGGGCGCACAGCCCACTGATACTGTTAAGAGACTTCTCAAGAAGTAATCACGGCAGTAACGCGGGCGTCGCAGCCCGTTAAGAACGTACCGGGGATTTCCCCTTTATCCCACAGGAGGGACTATATATGAAAGAGCTTCTGGTAACTATCGCCTCTGCGCTTGTAGAGGACAAATCGGCAGTCCAGGTAACTGTTGACGAGCCGGACGCCGAGGGCGTTGTCGTTTACCACCTCCATGTTGCACAGGAGGATATGGGCAGAGTCATCGGCAAGCAGGGCAGGATCGCTAAGGCTATCCGCACTGTAATGCGCGCGGGCGCTGTCAGAGCAGACGAAAAGATCTCCGTAGAGATCGACTGATACAAAAGGACGGAACAGAAATGTTCCGTCTTTGGTTTTAAGGAGATATTATGAAGGTTACAGAAAACGAAAACAAGGAAATCGTAAAAAAGATACGCGAGGGTCTGGAAAAGACCGGCGGCTACTGCCCGTGCAGAATACAGCGCACGCCTGAGAACAAGTGCATGTGCGAGGAATTCAGACGCCAGATAGCCGACCCGGATTTCGAGGGCTACTGCCACTGCCTGCTGTACTACAAGAGCAAGTAAAGCCGCTCTGGACTATTTCCCGTTGACATAATAAGCAAACCGTGCTATACTTTAGTTATTAAAGCAGCACGGTTTGCTGCATATACAAGCGTATAGGGAAAACGGAGAGATCGCATGAGAACATACGAATATATTAACAGCGGCTGGCGGTTCAGCAAGATCGGCGGACTTCCCGAGGGAAGGCAGACTGAGCCGAAGTCCGACGACAGCGGCTGGGAACTGGTGGAGCTTCCGCATACATGGAATGCCGCCGACTGCACCGGGGTTTCCAGCAGGGCTCCGGAATACTCCGAAGGGTACTACCGCGGCGCAGGATGCTACCGCAGGAAGGTAAAGCTGCCGCACGAGCAGTATCACGGAAAGCATGTGTTTATTGAATTTGCCGGAGCGAATACCACAACGGTGCTTTTTGTCAACGGAAAGAAGGCAGGAGTGCATGTCGGAGGGTATTCCGCATTCAGATTTGACATCACGAAACTGGTAAGGCCAGGAGCCGACAATCAGTTCACGGTGTATGTCAGCAACGCAACGTCAGAATTCGTGGCACCCATAGGCGACTGCGGAGATTTCACGAAAATGGGCGGAATCTACCGCGCCGTAAGGCTCATCGCCGTTGACAAGCTACGCATTGCACTGCGTGACAACGGTTCTTCAGGCGTGTACATAACAGCAAAGCCGGAAGCTGACGGCGGCGCGGAAGTACGCGTGCTTGTAAAGCTGGAGAATGATTCCGCTGAGGAAAAAAACGTAACTGTCCATGTGACGATATCCGGAGGTGCAGCGAATATTCAGAGAGAAGCAAAACTCACGATCGCACCTGGAGAAGCGCCTGCTGAGTTTTCACTGAAACTTCCCGGCGCGCACCTGTGGGACGGAGTTCGCGACCCGTTCCTGTACTCAGCGAAGATAGCTGTACTTTCCGGCGGAAATGCCCTGGACGGCGTTACGGAGCAGTTCGGCGTGAGGGAGTTCAGCATTGACCGCGAGAAAGGGTTCTTCCTGAACGGAAAGCACACTCCACTGCACGGCGTGAATTATCATCAGGACTCTCCGCGCGCTGGCTGGGCTATGACCAACAAACAGCGCGAACGGGATTACGCAGTAATGCGCGACATGGGCTGCAATGCGGTCAGAATGGCGCATTATCAGCACGCCTCCGAGGAATACGCGCTTTGCGATAAGCTTGGCATGTGCGTGTGGACGGAAATCGGCATAATAGGCAAGCTGTGTCCCGGCGAGCCTGCGGAGCCGCAGCTTTCCCGGGAATTCACCGACAGCGCCATGCAGCAGTTAACCGAGCTTATCGCGCAGACCTACAATCACCCTTCTGTGATGTTCTACGGAATGTCTAATGAGATCTACCAGATGTCGGACAGTATACACTCGCTCTATGAGCAGATGTACGATTATATAAGCGAAAACGGCGGCGGAAGAGCCGCAGTCTACGCTGACGCACAGTTCTGGGGAAAGTTTCGCACGCTTCCCGCGGACGCAGTGGGTTACAACCGGTATTTCGGGTGGTATAAGGAAGCCGGAAGCGTGGAGCAGTTCCGTGAGTGGTTCGATAAGGCTCACGAGGAGCAAACACGTCCGCTGTGCATTTCGGAGTACGGCGGCGGAGGAGCGATATCCCAGCACAAGGACAACGTCAACTGGCTGACCGACATAGACCCGAATGGAGAGCGGCACTATGAAAACTATCAATCGAGGCTTCATGAGCAGATCTGGGCGCAGATAGGCAGCCTTGACTACCTCTGGGCGAAGCTGGTATGGTGTATGTTCGACTTCCCGGCGGCGGGTCGCAGGGAGGGAGACACAGCCGGAATAAACGACAAGGGGCTCTGCACCCGCGAGCGGGTAACGAAGGACGCCTACTGGTTCTATCGCTCTGTGTGGAGCGGCGAAAAGACCTGCCGGCTTACAGAGAAGCGCTTTACGGAGCGCCCAGCGAATGTTCCGGAAATTCGCGCCTACTCCAACGCGGAACGCGCTGAGCTGCTGCTGAACGGGAACTCCCTCGGATTTGGAAAAGTTCCGGACAACAGATTGCCGACTGTGTTTGTCTGGAAGGACGTTAAGCTCCGACCGGGGAAAAATGATCTGCTGTTAAGGGCATTTTATTCTGATGGAACTGTGCTTGAGGACGGCGCGTCATGGGAGACAAGTTGTTAGTTTTATTGCGAAAAATGTTGTTTAGAGGCAAAACGCTGCTTGTGATAGAAAACTATAATTTAGCTGTGTAGTGTGCTTCCGAAACAGTCCGCCGGACTGTTTCGGAGGACAGGCTCAATAAAGACAATGTGTTGCTTGTGGGGGAAAACTCTTGTTTTCCCCCACACCCCTTTA
>ENA-OYYH01000518-OYYH01000518.1-human-gut-metagenome-genome-assembly--contig:-NODE-518-length-18579-cov-9.110451_pt1 | contig 18579 bp, 18 predicted proteins | sample MGYA00243245_ERZ653439 | MGnify/ENA primary metagenome ERZ653439 (study PRJEB26926, sample SAMN06165028) | human gut metagenome | biome: ENVO:00009003; feature: ENVO:2100002; material: ENVO:00002003... | reverse complement strand
GTCTCGTGGGCTCGGAGATGTGTATAAGAGACAGGATTAGAAGATATAGCTAATGATTTTCTTTTGATAAGTTGTTTGATTTCTTGTGCATTTAACTGAAGTGTTTCCATATATTCCATACCATTTTGTAAACTTATATTTCAATTTTTATTAATTATAAGAATATACTACTCAGTATACTGAAATATGTCAACTTATATCCTAAATACTTTTAAAATATCTTATATGATAAAAAATAATGTTTCTTTATTAATAGGGATGAGAAGAATGACAATAGCCGAAACTGCAAGACTAGCCGGCGTTTCTTATAATACTATTTATGCGCTTTATCACGACCAGACTGCAGGTATTGAATTTGCGACATTAAATAAACTATGTGAAGTATTAGACTGCACAACAAATGATTTACTTAAGTATATTCCTGATTAATTTTATTAAGAAATATTTCAATATTTTTATATTATAGAAAGTATTAACTATGTATAACAAGTAAAGTCGCTATATATCATAAAATTTAATAATATTTAAATACTATGATAAGAAACAATGTGTCAGCTATTATAGGTCAAAGAAGAATGACAATTGCTGAGACGGCAAAACTCGCAGGTCTCCAATATAATACCATATACAATTTGTACTATGATAAAACTGCTGGTATTGATTTCAATACCTTAGACCGGCTGTGTTTTGCTCTTGACTGCACGCCTAATGATTTGCTGAAATACTCACCAGAAAATTAGTCACATAACTTTTCTGAAAGTTCTCCCAACTGTGCAATAGAAAGCTTTTCACCTCTTATATTTTCATCAAGCCCCAGTTCTTGAATAACCTTAGAGACCTTGTCTCTATCAAACCCTGCACCTGAAAGACAATTTTTCAAAGTTTTACGCCTCTGAGAAAATGCAGCTTTTATTGTTTTTCTAAAATGTTTGTAGTCATCAAGCTTCAAAAGCGGTTCTTTCCTAACCTTTAAAGACACCAGTGCAGAGTTCACCTTCGGCGCAGGATAAAAAGATTTTCTGCCTACAAGCCTTATAATTGAGCAGTCAGCCCAGAACTGAGACAATATTGTTAAAAGCCCGTACTGCTTGGCCGCACTGTTTTCTGTCGCAACAATCCTTCTCGCCACTTCTTCCTGAACCATAAGAATAATATCAATAATTTTGGCTCTGTTTTTGTTTTCTAAATCATCTATTTCACCCAGCAGGTGGGCAATAATCGGAGAAGTTATATAATATGGAATATTTGCAACTATTTTAATTTTCTCATCCGTAAGTTCAGATAAATCAGTTTTCAAAATATCATTATGTATAATCTGCAAATTATCGCATTCAAGTTTTTCAAGTTCCTTAATAGCCTCCTCATCCAGCTCTACCGCAATAACTTTTTTGGCATGCTTAACCAGCTGTTCTGTCACAAACCCGACACCCGGTCCGATTTCAAGAACAACATCCTCTTTTGTAATCTCTGCAAAATCAATAATATCAGAGATTACATCAGGGTTAATCAAAAAATTCTGACCCAACCTTTTTTTAGTTCTAAAAAACTTTGCCCGTTGTAAATAATCCACCATGGTATCAATAATAGTACAAACAGGGAAATGTTAAAACTTTAAACTTCTTCTAAAATTATTAATATCTTGTTTTAGATATAATAGGGAAAGGAGAATATCGTGAATTATTGTGAAACAAAAACTAAAGAACATCTGGAGTATAATCAGCTGCTGGAGGAATTTGTTCTGGGCTGCAAAACAGATAAAAAAATTGGTTTAGAATATGAAAGAATTCCACTCATCAAAGTTACAAATCAAGTAGCAAAATATGACGGCGAGTATGGAATTTGCGAAATGCTCAGAGAATTTGCAAAAACAGACAACTGGGATTATATTTTAGACGATGTCAACATAATCGGATTAAAGAAAATTCACGATACAATAACTCTTGAACCGGGCTGTCAGGTTGAATTAAGCCTTGAACCGCAAGAGTTTATCAGAGATTTAAAAAAACGTGTTGAAGAAATCGACTCCGTAATGCAGCCTATACTAGACAAGTTTGGAATAAAACTTATTAATAAAGGTGTTTCACCAACTACGACCTACAAAAATATAAAGCTCCTTCCTAAAAGAAGATATCACCTTATGGCAAATTACCTCTGGGGAATTTTATCTGATGTAATGATGAGAGAAACTGCAGGTATACAGGTCGGAATTGATTACAAATCCGAAGAAGATGCAATGAAGAAGTTTAGAATTGCAAACATAATGATGCCTTTTGCAACTGCAATGTACGCAAATTCAAGATACAGAGGCGGAGTTGATACCGGCTACAAGTCTTTCAGAGCACTAGCATGGTTAAATACGGATAATGAAAGATGCGGTTTTGCAACAAAATTTCATGACGGCATGAGCTTTAAAGATTATGTAGAAACCCTTCTTGACACACCAATGATTTTCATTAACAGAGAAAACAGAACCGTCAACCTTAACGGCAGACTAACATTCAGACAATTTATGAACAAAGGATTTGAAGGTTTTGACGCAGATATAGATGATTGGAAGCTGCATGCAAATCTGTATTTTCCTGAGGTAAGACTTAGAAACTTTATTGAAATAAGAAACCACGACTGCGTTGGAGGAGGACTTGAATATTCAATTCCGGCATTTTATAAGGGAATTATGTACAACTCTGCTGCTCTCGATGAAGTCAGCAGCATGCTTCTTAAATATTCTTATAATGAAATTAATGAACTTAGATATAATGTTGCCAGACATGCAACCGCATCTAAACTAAGAAAGCATCCTATTTTAAACATCTGTAAAGAGCTGGTTGAAATTTCCTATTATTCACTCAAGAACCAGTGCGAAGATGAAGAAATATTCCTTGAACCGCTTATGGAAATGCTTAAGAAAAATAAGGTTCCGTGTGATTTTTCCTGATTTTAAGAAGTCTTCCTGAATTTATCTCCGCAAAACCATCAATATGAGGCGGGATAAATTCAGCGGCCTCAAGGACTTCAATCCCCTGTGCCTCTTTTAGAAACGCGTTAAAATCCTTTTCCAAAAGGTTCCGGTAAAATTCGTATCCGGTAATTACAATATAATAATCGCCCGACGGAAGATTTTTAAGAGTTTTTTCCGTGTTATTTATCAATACAAAATCGCAATATTTGAAGTCTTTATAAAACATTCTGTAATATAAATTTGTATTGAGAGAATATCCAAGCAAAACAGGAGTTTTACCGTCATAGTTATCCGCAAGATACTCCCAGACATCCCGTGCGGCCTCCGGTTTGGTAACAATATTTTCTATTGGTAACGGGAAATTTAAACACCCGTAAATTAGAAGAATAACGAGCCCGGAATATAATACAGCAAATCTTCTAGTAATAAGCGTGAAAGGATAGAGCAGAACTATTATAACTATTGGCATTATAAACAGCATTAACCTTTCATCAAGCGGATAATGCTTTGTAATCACCCCGATATATGCAAGCAAAACCGGAATTGCAGTAAAACAAAATACTTTAAGGTTTCTAAGCATAAGCAATACAGAAACAAAAAATAAAATTGCCGCTAAACTTATTCCGGCATAAGTTCTGAATAAATAAAATAATAAAATTTTTACATAGCTAAATATTCCGGAAGCCATTGAAAAACTTGCGTTCCAATAATCCGACATGTCATGGTAATATCTGGAATGCACCGGGATTAAAAATACGAATGTATAAAAAACAAGAACAGCCAGAAACACACCCGTGCCGTATGCCAGATTTCTGGAGCATCTTTCTTTAACCCAAAGATAACAAAACCCTCCTGCTAAAACAAAAAATGAAGATAAAGATAAAAACGGCATCAGCCCGAGAAGTAAAAAAGGCTTAAAATTCCTTACTTTTAAGTCAATTTTCGAGAATAGAATCAATGTAAGAATTGAAACCAGAAGTTCTGTTGAATACTGTTTAAAAATACATGAATAAAGAACCGCAGACGGCGCAAGCGCGAGTATAAGCATTCCGGCAGCAGTAACAAATTTATTTTTAAAAAGCCTTTGAAGCAGAAAGCCAAAAGCAGGTATAGCTGCTATACCTGATACCAGAGGTATCAGGCGGAGCATTAAATCCGAAACACGCGGAGTAAAATTAAAAAATGCAAACTGATAAAAAATCTTTGACAAGACAAGGAAAAACGGCGGTGCAACCTGAAGCCGCTCCAGAGGCTGGAAAAGTTCCGGATAAGAACGGCTGATAAGATTTAACGCAAGATTTGCCTCATCACAATGGAAACTTAAATTCAGAAAATAAAGCTTTAACCTGAAAAATAAACCTATACAAAATATAAGTATAAAAAAACAATAACCTGTATTAAACTTCAGCTTAAACATTTTTTTATTTTATATGAAATGATTACGTTGTCAATTGAAATTTTATATTATATAATAAAGGCACGAAGAGAGAATATTAAAGAGGGGAAATAAATGGAGACTCTTAACAAAAACGAAGGATTAATCACACAGATTATCGGACCTGTAATTGACGTAGAATTTGCTCAGGGCGAACTTCCTGAGATTTACAATGCATTAAAGATATACAAAGAAGACGGCTCATATATTGTTGCCGAAGTGCAGCAAATGCTTGGTTCAAACAGAGTAAGAACCGTTGCAATGGCATCAACAGACGGCTTGAAAAGAGGTATGAAAGTTGAAAACACCGGCGAACCTATTAAAATTCCTGTAGGTAAACCGATTTTAGGCCGTATACTTAACGTAATCGGCGAACCTGTTGATAATGCAGGCCCGATTGAGACAAACGATTATCTGCCTATTCACAGACAGTCTCCATCACTAACTGAACAAAATACAGATATTGAAATTCTTGAAACAGGTATCAAAGCTATTGACCTTTTACAGCCGTATCAAAAAGGCGGTAAAATCGGTCTGTTCGGAGGTGCCGGTGTTGGTAAAACAGTATTAATTCAGGAATTAATTCATAACATCGCAATGGCGCATAACGGCGTTTCTGTTTTCGGCGGTGTTGGTGAAAGAACAAGAGAAGGAAACGACCTCTGGAACGAATTTAAAGAAAGCGGAGTTCTTGACAAAGTAGGCCTTATCTACGGTCAGATGAATGAACCGCCGGGAGCAAGAATGAGAGTAGGTCTTTCTGCTCTTACAGCTGCAGAATACTTTAGAGATTTCTCTAAACAGGACGTACTTCTATTTATTGATAACATTTTCAGATTTACTCAGGCAGGTTCGGAAGTATCAGCACTGCTTGGCCGTATGCCGTCAGCAGTAGGATATCAGCCTACTCTGGCTACTGAAATGGGTGAACTTCAGGAACGTATTACTTCAACTAAGGACGGTTCAATCACTTCCGTACAGGCAATCTACGTACCTGCGGATGACTTGACTGACCCTGCTCCTGCTACAACATTCTCACACTTAGATGCGTCAACAGTACTTTCAAGACAAATTGCATCACTCGGTATTTATCCGGCTGTTGACCCGCTTGCATCAAGTTCAAGAGTTTTAGACCCGAATATTATCGGAAATGAACACTACGATACTACAAGAAAAGTACTTGAAATTCTGCAAAAATACAAAGAATTACAAGATATTATCGCAATTCTGGGTATGGATGAATTATCTGATGAAGATAAAGAAACAGTTAACAGAGCAAGAAAAATCCAGAGATTTTTATCTCAGCCATTCTTCGTTGCAGAACAGTTCTCAGGCATTGCAGGTAAATACGTTAAGCTTGAAGACACAATCAGAGGGTTCAAAGAAATCATTGAAGGTAAACACGATGATTTACCTGAACAAGCTTTCTACATGGTTGGTACGATTGAAGAAGCTGTTGAAAAAGCAAAAACGTTGAGCTAGTAAAGCTGGTAGTCCGCACCTAAGGTGCGCAGGAAACCGGCAATAAAGGTAAAAAATGAAACTAAAGATTATAACACACGAACGTATAGTATTTGATAGTGATGTTGATGAACTTGTTATTCAGACAACGAGCGGACAGATGGGTATTTTAAAAGACCACATTCCGCTTACAACAGCCCTTGCAATAGGTGTTACAAAAGCACGTATCGGCGATTCATACAAATACTTTGCTACAATGGGCGGAATATTCCAGTTTAAGGATAACTGCGCAACAATTCTTACTGATGTCTGCGAAGACGGCTGCGATATTGATGTTACACGTGCAAATGCAGCTAAAAACAGAGCAGAAGCAAGATTAGCAGACGCCACTGCAAAAGTAGACGCAGACAGAGCTCAGGCAGCATTAGCACGTTCACTGGCAAGACTTAAAGCCGCTTTGAATAAATAAGAAAGATTAACAATGATTAAGAAGAATTTAATTTTTATTACAGCAGCTATTATGGTTACAAGCCTGCTTGCATTGGCAGACGAGACTGCGTTTACAAAGGCTTTTCGCAGCTGCACACCATTTACTGACAGCGGTAAAGTTACGACGGGCGGAATGGATGTTACATCTTCAAAGAAAATCGTAGGCTGGCAGGGTGACAGGTGTGTCTACCGTGAAGATATAAATATGATGGACATTAACTCTACGATTACATGTAAATTTACAAAATCGCAGATTAATGAACTGGCATCAGTAATAGAAGCATATGAGCTTGTACAGCAATATTCAGACAGCACTCCTGATTTGTCTAACCTTGAAGAAGCACAGAAAAATCCGGTTTCCAAAGCCTGGGGCAAATACCTTCAGGACAGCTCTGTCTGCACAATTGTTACTGACCAGCCGCAACAACAATGAAAAACTACGATATAACAAAAACTAAATTAATTATCTGGGATTTGGACGATACTTTCTGGAAGGGAACTTTGTCAGAAGGCGGAGTTGAGTTTTTGCCTGAGATGATTAATTTTATTGAAGAGCTGACGCTCAAAGGAATTATAAACTCTATCTGCTCAAAAAACGATTTTGAGAGTGTTAAAAACGAGTTTATAAACAAAGGTTTCAAACGTATATGGGATTTGTTTATATTTCCTTCAATCAACTGGCTCCCCAAAGGTGAAAGGGTTAAAAATATTATTCAAAACATGAACCTCCGCGCTGAAAACGTAATCCTTATTGACGATAATATTTCTAATCTCAATGAGGCAAAATTTTACTCGCCTGAAATTATGACAGCTCATCCGGATGAAATAAAAAAGATTTCAGAAGAACTCTATCTGGTTAATGATTATGACTTTGAACATACAAGATTAAAGCAATATAAAATTTTGGAAGAAAAATCTGCAGCCAGAGGCGAAAGCTCTAATGAAGAATTTTTAAGAGCCAGCGGGATAAAGATTTGTATAAAACATGATTGTCTTGAAAATCTTGAGCGTCTGAAAAAACTCATCTCAAGGACTAACCAGCTCAACTTCACAAAATTCAGAGATGAAAATTTAGAAGAAACTATCAAAAATAATGAATCTGGATATGTTATTGCAGAGGACAAATTCGGAAACTACGGAATCTGCGGATTTTATGTACTCGGCGGGAACAAATTAATCCATTTTCTATTCTCCTGCAGGATTATGAACATGGGAATTGAACAGTTTTTATACAATTTTCTCGGGAAACCTGAACTCAATATTCAGGGTGAAGTTGCTTCAAACCTTGAAGGAAACCCTGATTGGATAGAAGTTGTTGATAACCTTGAAGTCAAAAAAACAGAAAAACCGCAAAAAAGTGATATCAATATTTTGTTTAAAGGGCCGTGTGATTTGTATTCGGTTTTGAGCTATATAAAGACGGATTTTAATATTGATACAGAATTTCCGTACTGGAATAAAAAACTGATTTATATCTTAGCGCATACACATACGGCATTTATAGAACAGACTCATAAATTTTCGGCAGAAAAAATAAATCAGCTTACCAGCCGTTTTCCGTTTCCAAGTCCTGACGAATTTAAAACAAAATTCTTTGACCCTAAATATAAACTCATTTTCTTGAGTCTTTTAACAACCACCCACAGCGGACTCTATATTAATAAAGAGGACGGAAGTTATGTTTTGTTTGGTTTTGCAGACTGTGATATTACAGACGAAAATAACTGGGAAAAAATTCTTGCGCCGCTTCCTCCTGAAGCAAGAGAGCCTAACATAATTATGCTCAGAGAGTTTAAAGAAAATTACACTTTTGCAGGCAATCCTCCTGTTGAAACAGTAATTAAAAATCTGGATTACATCAGAAAAAATTTATCACCGGAAACAAAGCTTGTGTTGATTTTAGGAAGCGAAGTTCCGACAACAAAAGTTCAGGCAGGTTACGAGAATATGGCAGAAAGACATAAGATTATGAACCAATCCGTACGCAAATGGTGTGCTGCAAATAATGCTCAAGCAATTGAGCTGACTGATTTTATCAAGTCGGATGAAGATTATACAACCTGTATTAACCATTTTTCAAGAGAAGTTTATGCAAATCTTGCCGGAGAAGTCCAAAACATCATAAACAAAACTTTTTGTGATAATATTAAATTATAAAAAAGGAGAAGTTTTTTATGATAATGCTTGCGGTAGCTTTGTTAATGAGTATGGTTTTATGCCTATTGTTCGGTGTACCATATATAGATTTTTTAAGAAAAAAAACCATAGGGCAGTATATTCTTGACGTTGCACCGGAAGCTCACGCAAAGAAAGCAGGCACCCCGACAACCGGCGGTGTTTTCATAATCGCAGCAATAATCATAGCATCAATTATAACTCTGCTGATGGCTCAGCAAATGGATAATTCTGCGTGGATAATAATTATTACACTTTTGTTTATGGCTCTTGCAGGATTTCAGGACGATTATCTTAAGATAAAAGGACATGAAAACAAAGGTTTAAGCCCTAGAGGAAAGCTCATCCGCCAGATTTTAATTGCTCTTATACCAACAGTTTATGCAATGCAGCACTATGGCACAGTTATAACACTCGGCAGCCGCACGTTTGATTTAGGAATTTTATATCCGATATTTACTGTTTTTGTTGTGACAGGCGCATCAAATGCTTACAACCTGACAGACGGTCTTGACGGACTTGCTGCAGCAACAGGTATTCCTGCATTTGCAGCCTGCGGTATACTTGCATTTACCGACGGACACAATGCAGCTGCAATAGTTGCAGCAACAGTAATCGGTGCTCTTATTGGTTTTTTAAAATACAATAAGCCTAAAGCACAGGTGTTTATGGGTGATACCGGCTCTCTTGCACTGGGCGGTCTGCTTGGTACACTTGCTGTAATAGGAAGGTGTGAACTTCTGCTCGCTGTTTTCGGTGGAATTTTTGTTGTAGAAACTCTGTCTGTAATCCTGCAGGTAACAAGTTTCAAACTAACCGGAAAAAGAATTTTTAAGATGTCCCCAATTCACCATCATTTTGAATTAAGCGGACATTCTGAAATAAGAATAGTTAAAGAGTTTGCATTTGTATCAACATTGTTTGCAATAACAGCACTGATTTTAAATTATATGCTCTAGTTCGCAACATCAAGAATATCCAGAATTTCGGTGTATTTTTCCTTGACACCTATAATGTATTCTTTCAGCAGATACGCATAACTCGATAATTTGAGAGCGTTATCTTGAAAAATTTCACCCTCAATAGAATCACAAAAGTAAGAATATCCGTGCAGAAGTATAAAAAGTTTTTCAGCAATATCTTGCATCTTTTCTTTTGTTTCATCATTTACGTAGTTGTCCATACGACCTCCTTAACATTTTTGAATATATTAATTCAATATTACATTATTTAGTTCAATATTGTCAAGATAGCCGTAGAAATATTACAAAGCCTAAAAAATCCTCTATAATGGAAAAATGAATACAGTTAATGAAGTAAAAGCACTGGTTGCTCAAAAAGGTTTAACGCTCACATACCTAGCTAAATATTTGTCTGAACACACAGGCAAACACTGTTCTATTAATAATTTATCCAACAAATTACGCTCTAATACAATCCGATATTCAGAAATGAAGCTTATTGCAGAGGCTCTGGATATGGAATTAGTATTTCGCGAAAAGTCGTAGAATTTTAATATATTTTCCGATATAATACAATTACGGGTAAACTTCCTGTTTACCACCCTCTGGCACAAACTTTTTAGGTGAACAAAGACAGAAAGGTGGTGATGAAAAGTGGAGTTCAGTATAACTGAAAAAGCGCTATGGCTTATCTTTATGATAATCATAGCACTTAAAATCACTAAGTAGGGAAGTTATGAAAGACCTTAAGAGTTACGACCTCTTTGGGTCTTTTCCCTATATCTTAATTCTAGCATGTTTTTATGTTTTTTCAAGCCTGTTTGAGTTACAATTGTAACCGGACGGAGAGTAAAGTTATGGCAGAAAAAGTTTTAATACTCGGGTTATCAAAAAGCGGTATCGCAGCAGCGAAATTCGCTGTAAGCAAAGGTTATGATGTTTATGTCACAGAGAAAAAAAACGAGGTAAATCTTGAACAGGTCAAGGAACTTCAAAATCTAGGTGTAAAAATTGAGCACGGTTCACACAGCGAAGAGTTTATATCCGGCGCGTCCTTTGCAATTACAAGTCCGGGCATCCCTCCTAAGTCAGAAATCTTTAGACGCTTAAATGAAAAAAATATAAAAATCATTTCAGAAGTCGAGTTTGCATATCTTAATACAAAAACTCCTTTTATCGCAATAACAGGTACAAACGGCAAAACGACTACTACAGCGCTTGTGTCGCATATTTTGAGCAAAAAATTCTCTGCGCCTGTCTGCGGAAATATAGGCGTTCCTCCGACATCTTTAATTGAAGAAAATCATGATTTTTTAGTCTGCGAGATAAGTTCATATCAAGCTCAGATGACAGAAAAATTTAAGGCTAAAATTGCCTGCTGGACAAATTTTACTCCAGACCACATTGACTGGCACGGCGGTTTGGAAAACTATTTTAACGCAAAGGCTAAAATATTTCTTCCGCCTCAGGAACCGGAATTTGCAATCCTTAACGCACAAGATACAAAGCTCAAAGAGTTCTCAAAACAGTGCAAAAATGTTATATTTTTCGATGATGGGAATGACTGCGGCATAAAAAATAATTCAATTTTTTATAAAGGTGAAGAAATAATTTCTCTCAAAGACTGTCCGCTCGTAGGTCATCACAATTACCAAAACATTATGTGCGGAATAATTATTGCAAAACTCGTTGGTATGAACAATTCCGACATAAGAGAACAAATTATGTCATTCCGTGCGCCAGAACACAGGCTTGAGAAAGTTCGCGAAATGAACGGAATAACCTTCTTTAACGACTCAAAAGCTACAAATCCTGAGGCTTCAATCGTTGCAATAGATTCGTTCAACAATCAGAACGTTGCGCTTATACTTGGCGGCAGGGATAAAAATACTGATTTAACTGAAATGTGTCATTCAATAAACAAACATATCAAGACCGTTTTGTTAATCGGAGAAGCAACAGAAAGGTTTGAAGAAAATCTGAAAAAAAATGGTTTTAGTAATATAATTAAAGAACACACAATGGAGGAGGCAATTGATAAGGCAATCAGCTTAAAGCCAGATGTAGTATTGCTTTCACCGGCGTGTGCAAGTTTTGACATGTTCAAGAGTTACGAACACAGAGGAGAAGTTTTCAAAGATTATGTCCTATCTAAATAATGAACATACTGAGAAAATGAGCAGCCAGAATATGCAGTCAGACCGTCCGCTTATGATTGCGGTAATTTTTCTTGTAGTAATTGGTTTGATGGCAATTTTTTCTGCGAGCGCTCCCAAGTGTATTGATATGGGGCTAAATCCTGCGAGATTTTTAATCCAGCAGATTTTTGGGGTTATTGTGGGATTTGTCGGACTGAAATTCTTATCAAATTTTCATTACAAAAAACTCATCATGTACACAGTTCCGTTTGCAATTTTTGTAATCATAATGCTTATTCTCGTAAAAGTTATGGGAACAACTGTTAACGGTGCGCAGAGATGGATTAATATAGGGCCTATGAGCCTCCAGCCTTCCGAGTTTGCAAAACCTGCTGTGGTAATGCTTCTGGCCGGCGCTTTTTACAAAAATACAAACCTGCTTGATAATGAAAAAATTATCTGGGCATTTGTACCTATACTTATTATGGTAGGCTTGATTTTCACCCAGCCGAACTTAAGTATGGTACTGCTTCTGCTTGCTACGTCAGTTGCAATTTATATCTGCGCCGGCGGTTCTATTCAGCTCATATTGTACGGAATGTGTACAATGATTCCGCTTCTGCTCCTCAAGGGTTTAAAAGGCTACCAATCATCAAGAATTACAACATGGCTGCACCCCGAAGCAGACCCGCTCGGTGCAGGATATAATATTATCCAGTCACTTGTTGCTTTCGCATCCGGCGGATTGTACGGAGTCGGGTACGGAAGTTCTAAACAAAAATTAGCGTGGCTTCCTGAAGCACATACCGACTTTATCTATGCTGTTATTGGCGAAGAGCACGGGTTTATCGGATGTCTGCTCATTATCTGTTTATTCTGGACAATTTTGCAAAGAGGTTTCCTGATTGCGGTCAAGTGTCAGGATATGTACGGGAAACTCCTTGCTCTCGGGCTTACGTTCTCAATATGTTTTCAGGGGTTTCTTAACATGTGGGTTGCAAGCTCGTTTGTACCTGCAACAGGTGTTCCAATGCCATTCATAAGTTACGGCGGTTCATCCATTATGGTATCATTATGGATGGTTGGAATTTTATTAAATATATCAAAAGACAATGTAAAAAGGGTAAGGTTTGGCAATGTCAGAAGTATACAATAGCACATATTTTGTAACCGGCGGAGGCACCGGAGGACACATTTATCCTGCATTAGCAGTAGCAGACTCATTAGCTGAAACAAGCAAAGTTTATTATGTCGGCAACAAACGCAACATGGAATTTGAACTTGCCTCAAAAAAGGGATATAAGTTCTTGCACGTAAGTGTATCAGGTATGCCGAGAGGTTTGAACCCTAAATTCTTTGTCTGGGGAATTAAGCTCGTTAAAGCAATTTTACGCTCTATACGCTACATCAAAAAATATAAACCGGATGCTGTTTTTGCAACCGGAGGTTATGTTTCAGCACCTATGATTTTTGCCTGCATAATCACAAAAACGCCTTATATGATGCATGATTGCGATGCCATGCCGGGGCTTGTTACAAGAAAGTTATGCAAAAGGGCAAAGTATGTTTCTCTGGCTTTTGAAAAAGCAAAAAAATATATTCCCAACAAACACGCTGTTGTAACCGGCAACCCTATTAGAGAAGAGTTTGCAACATTGAGTAAAACTGCAGCGCGTGCAAACATGGGACTGAATAACAAATTAACTTTATGTATTATGGGAGGCTCGCAGGGAGCTAAATCTATTAATAATACTACTATTGAACTTTTAAAAGAATTTTCTCAGGAATTGAATTTACAGGTAATTTTCCAGACAGGCAAAAAGAATTACGAAGATGTTATTGAAAGAGTACGTCAGATTTATCCGGCATTTGAGCAGGACAAAAATCTCATAATTAAACCATATTTTATGGATATGATATCAGTTCTTAAGTCAAGCGATATTGTAGTTTCACGTGCAGGTTCACTGAGCCTTTCTGAAATCTGTGCGTCAGAAACAGCACCAATCTTAATTCCTTTTCCTTATGCAGCTGCAAACCATCAGAGAATTAATGCAAAATATCTTCTTGAGATGGGTGCATGCATATATATAGAAGACAAGGAACTTGACCCTAACAAGCTTAGAGAAGCTGTGGTTGAACTTCTTGAAAACCCTATCAAGATGAATTACCTTAAACAAAATACTTCACATCTCGCAAAGTTTGATGCTACTGAAAGAATTGTCGAACTTCTCAAAAACTTATAAATTAGTTTTATTATCGAGTTTAAAATAATCAATAAGTATTAGAAGTGACGCAATCTCATCATAAAAACGACTGATTTTTTTAGAGTTTGTTACAGTTGAGAATAAACTTCCCAGCTCAAACATATTCCTATTTGCTGGTATAGCGAGAATTAATTTATTCTGCGCAAAAGAGCAGCGCAGGCGATTAGTTTTAAAAACTTTACCAACGTGCAAAAATCTATCTATAAAGGCTGTAGTGAGAAGATATCTGCCTTCCACCTGATCATATGAATATGCCTGATATAATTTGTTAAACTCTGTATCTTCCAGATTAACTCTCTGAAAATTTCTTCTGAATCTTAGTTCCTTCAATACAAGAATATCCATAAACTGCCAGCAGGCAAATGCAAATATGCCAAGTCCGCCCAAAATCCATAAAGAAACAGGCAGAGAAAATCCGCCTGATATCATTGACTTAATACCAAAACCAAGCACCGCTGCTGCAGCGGCTGCAACCAGTAATATAAACATCATTACTACAAGTTTGCTGTAGCTCAGTTCAAAGTCCACTTTGGGCTTAACAATTGTTGTACTTTCTATTTTCTTGTTTGCTTCAAAAAAGCCAAATACACCGTGAAACTGCTTCGGAACCAAAGTTTCAGTCTTTTTGTCGCCGGTGCAAAACGCTCTGTCAGCAATGTCAGCTTCTGCTATTTTAAGCTTTACACCATTATAATTCCCATAGAAAATATCGTCCTCACGCATACAAACTTTTGCACTAAACAATTTACTCTTTTGAATGCTTGAAGAGTATGTATATTCAAAATCGCCTTGAAGCCATTTTAATCCAACTGTTTCAGCTATACAATCATAGTATGTATTTTTAAATTTAGCAGCAAAACTCTTCGATATGTTGTTATATACTAATATAACTAAACTCAAACCGACTATTAATACTACTAATGCTTCATACAAGTTTTGACTAAGCAGCACCAATCCCAAAAATATAATACTTGTAAGAGGTACTGCAAAAATCAGATAGAATAAATAGCGCTTTCTCTCTTTTTCAAAAAATCTTATATTAGTTTTCTTGTAAATCTCTTGATAATATTTTGTCTGAAGAGTCCGGCTTAAGTCACGAACCTGCATTTCAATATTATTAGCTCTCATATGAGAATTATAACATATCGCGTTGATTTTTCAAAAACTATCCTTAATATTTATACAAACGACTAATTTCTATACTTAATCGCGGGCTGGATAATAATCGTATGAAAAAAGTTTTGAGTTTGGTGATACTTAGTATATTTACACTGCTGCCTATAAATGCCGCAACCTTTCAGGGCGGAGTTGCCGAGCAGGGAAGCGGAAATGCAAGCAGAATTATTGACAAACAGACAGGTGAAGGTGTAGGCGGGGCTGATATACGCCTGCCTAAACAAAACTATTCTACCAGAACCGATTCCAGCGGCTTCTTTGAACTTGATACACAAATTAACGGCCCGAGCATCATGTCGGTTCAAAAAGAAAACTACAAGCCTTTTACAATGACAATTAACGATAAAACATTTGATGCCCCTATTGTTGTTGGTATAGAAAAATCTAACGCTTCTGATTTGGCACTTGACGCCAACATGTACCATTTGGGTGATGACAGTTACTCAGATTTATCTGCTAACGCAGGCGAGTTTAGAATGCAGGCAATCGGCCCTTTTTACACAAAAAGGTTTACGCTGAGAAACCTTAATCTTTCAAAACCGATTTATCTTGTAATTGGTTCTATTATTGGTATTGATACAGCAATGGCACGTTCTATGGGGCAGAACAAAATTCCTAATGCTTTTGCTTCACCGCCGGAGGTTTATTTCAACGGTAACAAGATTTCTGAAATACAACTTAACGGGGATGGTCAAAAAATTAAACTGCCTTCAAATCTGATTAAGAAAAATCAGGTGAATGAAATTACTATCAAAACAGGCCGAAATCTTATGCAGACAGCATATGTTGATTATGATGACATAGAGTTTATGAACCTGATAATCGAAAACTAGTGGTCTGCACAGGGATAAATTTTTACAATAATTGTAGCGCTATAGCAGGTGTTTGATTTGCTGTAGACATTAGGGTGGCCGCGGCTTGCTGTAAAATCTGATTTCTGATATAAGCGCTTGATTCCTCAGCAATATCAGAATCACGAATGGTTGATTGTGTTGAGGTCAGATTATCAATACTTACACCAATAGTTTCAAGTGCAGACTCGAGCCTATTATAAGCTGCTCCATAGTCCGTTTGCTTTGTATTTACACGTTTTATAAGTTCGTCTATTTTTTCCAAAGATTTACGGGCATTATCAGAAGTTGACAAATTTATCTTTGGAACGGTCAAGGCAAAAGATATATTTAATGAAATACGAGAACTGTCTGAAGAATCAACTCCAACTTGAAACTCTGTAGGTGAATATGTCAACAAAGAATCTGCAATCTTTGGCAATACACCATTACTTATCATTTCATTAAGCTCTTTTGTACTTACCCCGGCTACCGTTCCAGTAGAATTATTATACCCTACTGGAGGATATTTATTAGAAGTTTTTTCGTTATTAACATACGAATTCAATATTGTTGAATCACTATCAGCCTCACATGCGAATCCATAATAAAAGCTAGAAGATGTTACTGAGCTGTAACAATTTTCAACCACTGCATTGTCTATTTCTCCTATAAAACCTCCAGACATACCAGAATGCATTCCATACATATTTCCTTCTGAATACGAATTCTTTATGCTGCCACCCTTGAACCTTCCTATCAAACCACCGTTAGCTCCTGTTGGAACAGAAATAGAAACATTGGTATAACAGGCTTCCACTGTTCCACGTAAATATGAAGCCAATCCACTAACATATGCTCCTCCTTTTAGCTTCCCTGTAACATAACAATTTGTAATTGATACGTTACTACCAGTACCTGCGAGCAAGCCGGCCGTATATTCATTACTGATGATATCAACATTTTCTAGTCCAACATTCTTTATTATTGCATTTGAAGCATTGCCAAAAAATCCTTGCATTGTTTCTGAAGGTCTATTAATTGAAAGATTTTTTACGACTTTTCCGTTACCATTAAATACGCCCTTAAATGGCCCCATATCATTATTGCCTACTGGAGTCCATTCATATCCAGAAAGATCTATATCATTCATAAGAATATATTTACCACTCAAGTCATATTGCATTGCCTGAAGCTCATCTGCAGTTGTTATGATTGTGTAACCCTGAGCAATTGCTTCGTCCTCTGTCAATGGCCTAACAGCCTGAATAAAATCCCCGGTGCGCTCTGGTTCTCCATCAAAGAGTTTCACATTATTAAACTCTGTATTTGAAACTAATCTAGTAATCTCGTCTGAACGGGCATTTATTTCAGATTGAATAGATTGCAAAGAGCTTGCATCATAAGTTCCATTAGCAGCCTGCTCTGCTAAATCACGCATTCGTGATAGATGACAGGAGATTAAATCAAGACTATCCATTGCAGTCATAACCATATCTAAGCCCATATATACATTATCCTGAGCGATTTTATAGGACGACAATTTACTTGAGAGCTTTGTATTTATTGAATAATTAGCAGCATTGTCTTTCGCATGGTTTATCTTAAAACCTGTGGTCATGCGCTCGATTGCTGTATTTAATCCGTTGGTTGATGCTTTTAAACCGGATTGAACTATTAAGCTTGATAGATTGGTGTTAATTTTCATTTTAACACCTCGCTTAAAAAGCCCTGTAAATTAGGGTATTTAGCCCCCCCCCCCTACAGCCGTAAGGGTTTCAGGGGTATTATTTGCACCTGATTTAAACATATCCATATATATAATATATTCCACATACAACTAATTTATAACAATAAATTTACAAAATGTTACAAATCCTGCATTAACTCTTGCCATTCACTAAAGTAAAATCTATGTTATATTATTAGTATGCAAAGAAGGACGTATCTTAACGGAAGTGTAAAAAACGGGAATATTATGCGATGGCCGATAAACAACCTCGTTGTTTACATTGCACCAATGAAATTTTACTCAAAACCCGGTGAAGATGCCAAATATAGAAAAATGGTTATGGATGCATTCTCTGTCTGGGCTGCAGCTACAGGCGGGAAATTAAGGTTTAAAATAACAAACGTACTCCTTGAATCAAATATTAACGTTGATTGGAAACGCGTAGACCGTCAGGCTCTCGGTCACTGTTATTTCAGCTGGGATGCACAGGGAAGGCTGTACGGAGCAGAAGTTTCTATCGGTCTGACAGACGGCAGAATTCACCAGAAATATGACAGTGACATTGAAGTTTACCACACAATACTACACGAAGTCGGACACGCATTGGGGTTAAACCACAGCCCTTACAAAGAAGACATTATGTACACCCCGCACCAGTATGGAGTGGCTTCGCTTTCTGCTAATGACAAATATTCCATAAACTGGCTCTATAAGCTTCAAGCCGGAGCTTCCGTGAAACAATTTGCTGCAAAATATGGAATTTCTACTTCTTCTGACCTTGATTCGGTTATTAGAAAGATTGATGAGAAAAATAACAGCGAACCGGAAGCTCAAAAAATGCAGCTTTCCACAAGACGCGATTTATTGGAAGAAGCCTCTAATATCGGGGATTTAAAGAAATATAATATGCTTTTGCAAAATATTTCATTATCATCAAATGTTAAGACTGTCTCTTATA
>ENA-OYYH01000515-OYYH01000515.1-human-gut-metagenome-genome-assembly--contig:-NODE-515-length-18617-cov-45.064702_pt1 | contig 18617 bp, 17 predicted proteins | sample MGYA00243245_ERZ653439 | MGnify/ENA primary metagenome ERZ653439 (study PRJEB26926, sample SAMN06165028) | human gut metagenome | biome: ENVO:00009003; feature: ENVO:2100002; material: ENVO:00002003... | reverse complement strand
TTTCAGGGGTCAAATCAACCTTGGCCCCAGGGGTCATCCGAGCCTGGGTTTTCCAGCAAAGTCGAGGTATAGGTTGACAATGCGATTCAACATATCGACTTCCTCTTCCGAAAGATAATTCTTCGCAATCTCAGCCTCATGCTTTGTTGGCATGGCTCCTCGCCACGAGGTCAGGCCCATGAAATCTTTCTCCGCATTAGCTCTATCATAGATTACCTCTGCGGCGGTATGTCCGTGGGCGGCAAAGTGCATCTTGTTCTGAACCGTCTTGAAGAATTGTTGAGTGATGGATGAGTGAGGGTCATAGTCTATGCTGAGGGCGTAAATCTCCAGTACTTTGCGATAGAACACCTTCTCCGAACTGCGGATGTCGCGGATTCGGGCCAACAGCTCGTCGAAATAGTTCCCTTGTCCGGCATTCTTGAGCAAATCATCATTGAGCGCAAACCCTTTGATCATGTACTCCTTCAGCACCCGAGTAGCCCATTGGCGGAACTGCACACCACGATGCGAGTTGACACGATACCCCACACTGATAATCATATCAAGATTATAGAAATCAACCTTATGAGTCTGAGTTTTGCCTTCAATAGCGCCATGTTGAGTGGTAGTTGCATATTTTGCAACTACCACATTTGGTTCAAGTTCTCCTGACTCAAAAACATTCCTGATATGTCTCGATATAGTCGACTTATTGCGCTGAAACAGCTCCGCCATCTGATCGGCCGTGAGCCATACAGTCTCGTTGGAGAGCCGAACCTCAATCTTCGTCTCGCCACCCTGCGTCTGAAATAATATAATCTGTCCGTTATCCATATATCTTTCTTAATAATGCTTATAGTAATTGCCGGCCTTCATATAGTCCGGTTCATCGGTGATAGCGCGCACCACATCCGTAGCAGAAAACCACCAGCAGTTGTTCTCGTCATCTCAGACCGCCCTCACCTCGCGATTATTGAAAAACCGTATCGACTTATTACGCATTACGATAGATGTTTTTGAGCAGTTTTATGGTTACTTTATTGAATCGATATAGCCAGATTCATTGACTCGCAAAAATCGACTTAGTTTCAACTTCAGTCTACTGCGTCTTAACACAACCTAACTGCAATATCTTATGTAAAATGTCGAAAATTGGTTTAAAATTATTCCAACTTTCCATAGCGATTGCAATTTCTTCATTCACAACTGCATTGGCAAAATCATTTTTCTTTGCTAAATGATTCTTGTCGTCGTTGTCGTATACCGCTTGTCCCCCATTATTTTCAATAATCTTGTCTTCTCCTTTGCCTTTAGGAACTTTAAGGGTCAAGGATTCGGCGTTATGAAACATTGATTGTTTAGAAAATTCTGTTCCAAAGAATAATCTGCAACCATTGCTCAGAACTCGGGTGATTTCATTATCTGAATATAGGTATTCTATAGAAATACGACGTTGTTTCCTTTCTAATCGAGATTTGGGCACTGGAATACAGAAGCCATATACATTATTACCAAAAGATAAATATTCTGTTGTTTCTGCCTGTAGGGCTTTCAGTATTTTATCATTATCTCTATCAAAGATTCCGATAACAATATTTGAGCGCGATACCTTACTTAATTGATCTAATAAGGACAGCAAATTTGTATCTCCATCAGGTTGTTGATCAACTTCGATACAAGCGAAATCTACATCTGTTATTTTCAGGACTTCTTTAGCTTTCATTATATGCTTGATGTCCGTTTTGCCCTCTGTTATTATAATTGGCTTGCATTGTTGGTCAATCCTTTCTTTCAATGATTTAAGCTCCTTCGCAAAGTTGTTATTTTCGTTAACAAACATTTCGTAAATAGACTGGAATATTTCAGTATTCTGGGGAATGGTAGTCATTCCATCATTATCTAGATCAATCAGTCTAGTTCTGTTTTGCTGCATTTCTGCAAGTCCCATCGTTAAAAACGGAGAATGGGAACTTACGATAAACTGTACACGAGGAAATAATTTGAATAATTGAGGCAAAATATCGTGTTGGATTGTAATATGAAGATGTTTGTCTATTTCATCGATTATAACAATACCTTCACAATTTAGAGTTTCACCAATTGCGTCGGACTGTCGCAAAATTTCGCCAAACATACATAGCAGAGCCGCTTCTCCTGATGAAATTTCAAATATTGATGGATATACGGTTTGTATTTTATCTCCTTCATCATGTACAATTGATATTCTTGAACTAGTATTAGTTCTAGGCCCAATTCCCAATCGCACATCCATCTTGGTTTTTGAGGACAGTGTCAATGATAGCACTTTATTCACGGCAGTACGCAATTGCATTGTTTCGGAATCTTTATATATGGACCAATCAAGGACAAGATCCATCAACCAATTAGCGAGTTGAGGTAAACCTGATACCACTTCAATTGGATTTCGAATATAACCGTTATATTTACGAGATAAATCGTAAAGAAGACTATCTGAATATGAATTATTTAGATACCCTGGAGTTTCAAAACGATACGCCGGAAAATATGTTGCTAATGATTTATTAAAAATAGATTTGATGTTTCTCTCAGTACAATTGGTCGAAAGAATTTTAGCCTGGGCAGAATGTGATAATTTTTTAGTTATTTCAAAATATGGTATCTTGTTCTCAATATTTATGCTGTCATATAATACGTTATCAATAGAGCCGACAATTTCTACGAAATCGTAGATGTTGTCATCTTTTTTAAATCTTATATATACAATTGCCGGTTTTGTTGAGTCTAACGAATACCTTGATGTTAACACTCGATAATATGCCCCATCAAGATTACCTTTATATGAGTTAGGAAACGCTTTTTTTGCCAATTCGTGGAATGCATCAACGATATGGGAAAGGATTGTTGTTTTGCCTTTTCCATTGATAGCTGACAGCACATTGATTCCACCTTCTAAGAAATCTATTTCCATATGCTCAAAGGGTGCACGATTTATAAAAACAATCTTATCTAAGACCATAATTCAACTCTTTATATTATGCTTCAATGGTGATTATTAAAACTGTGAATACTTTTGACAACCCAAGAGTGTGTACCATTGGAATTGTCAACCTCGGTATTGAAAACACCCTCGCGACCAAACCATGCATTATCGATAAGATTATTCTGTTTGTTGCATATCCATGAGGGAGTGAACACCTCCGCCATTTCGCGGCTGCGCTGTTGCTCGCGGGATTTGACAGCTCGCGGCACGATTATGTTGCCATTGGCCCCGGTGATAGCTTCAATCTTGATTTGGTCGGCATACTGATAGCCGTCTCCGCGCTCAGCGTAATTGTCGGTGGCCCAGAAAATGTTGACCTGCTCAGAGTCGGCGCTTAAAGTATGGTCTTTAAGCAGTGTATTGAGCAGTTCGGGCGAAAGTTCGAAGATGTCATTTTCCTGTATGTCCGCTTTAAAATTCAATTTTAATACTCGTTATTTGAATAAAAACTTTTTATCAGTGATAGACTGACTTACTTTTGAAATTGAGTTGACAATTTCCCGGCCAATATTGGCTTTTTCGAAAGACATATAGGCATGATTACTTGGATATAGCTGAAAAATGCCAAAGTCTTTGTTTCCAGATTTTAGCGAAACTTTGATGAATCCTTTTGGTAAGTTTTCAATATCTTTGTAGGCTGTAATTAAAATATCAAAATATATACTCTCAAGAGGTGGAATTATGAACGATTGATTCTGTAAGAATTCTTGAAGATCTCCTAAACGGTATACATCTTCATTTTCTAAACAATTCTCAATGTCAATTGAAACATCTTTGGCTACAACATTAGCTGAATTAAGGATGCGTAGCTTAAAATAGTTGCCAGATGATATTAATTGACAAGAAAGATAGGGAAGGTGCTCCTCGTTCCATTGTCTTCTTAGTTCTTCGAGTTGTTGTTTATTCTGTTCCAGTGTTTTTGCTGTAAAGAATATCATTACAAAAGAAGCAAGAGCACCGATTAAAGACCCAAAGAATGAGAGCCACACTGTATTATCTCCTACAATAGGAGTAAATGCAGGTATGAGAAGAATGACGTTAAGTATTATTGGAACTATTATAAATCCAATAACAAAATACCACCAATATTTCCTTATGTAATCCATATTATGGCTATATCCTTATTCTTTATTGCTTACGATTAAATCCTTCACATCAATATCAAGTAATTCTGAAATCCTTACGAGCGTATCAAGAGAAGGTTGCATTTTGTTGGAACACCATCTGGAAACGGTGGATTCATTTTTGCCTACTTGCTCGGCAAGCCATTTCCCGGTTTTGCCATTCTCAACTAATGCAATTTTAATCCTGTTTATCTTCTGTGATTCCATTATTCACTTGCTTACTGAATACAATACTTTGATGTTAAACGCAAAGTTAAAAAGATTTTTTGAGATGGCAATCGGTTATGCTGTAAAACACAACCGATTGCCGTTGAAAAGTGCGCTGGATGAAAGTGCGCTATATTGAGAATGTAAGCAGAGCGGGTTCATCTATTAATCACGACGGGTAGCCGTATATATGTCTAATATGTAAAGAGGGAAATTTAGCCGGGCTCCCTTTACTGTTCTGCAGAAAGGTTGTATCATCGTTACATACTTCGTTCGGACGTTGTCTATTTCAGCATCCTCTGAGGAGCACCCTGAAGAGGGGTAGGCGGGGGCGGAGGATTAGCGGCGATGGGTTAATTGGTTTCGTTGAGCGTGTTTCGGGGTTTATGCGAGGACTGGAAAGAGGGGTTACATGGCCTTCAGGGCGAAGTATTTCCAGAGTGGGGCGGCCATGAGCGATTGCTTGATTCTATCGTCGAGCAAGAGCTGCTTTACCTCGGTGGGAGTAAGCAGGCGCACGGCGATGTCTTCGGTAGCGTCGAGATGCTGGGTGCCGATTTTCTCGACGTCGGTGGCCAGAAATGTGTATGTAAGGTTGTTGGTCGAACTGGGATTCTGCGAAAGAACCATGAATTGCTGCCAGGTGCCGTTGCCGTAGCCAGTTTCTTCCAGAAGTTCGCGGCGTGCGGTATCCATGGGCGCTTCTCCCTCTTCGGCCACTCCGGCAACGAGTTCGGTGAATACATCCCCGAGGCCGTGGCGGTATTGTTCCACCATGACGAAATCCCCGTCGGATGTAATGGCGATAACGTTGATCCAGGTGGGATATTCCAGAACGTAGTATTCCGGATGGATGGTGCCGTTGGGGAGGCGCACGGTGTCGCAGCGTGCCGTGAGCCATGGGCGCCGGATTACATACCGGCTATCTATTGTTTCCCATTTTTCGATTTTCATGACATACGGGGGTGAGGGGTTCTGCTCTGCAAAGCTACGAATTTCCGGCGGAATTGCGGTGGCGGATAGTCGTCATATGTAAGGAAAATACGACAGGACGCCGCGACTGGATGTCTGCGGCGTCCTGCGGTAGGGGAGGGGGTCAGCGCCAGCCCATGAACATCTTTACGACTTCGGGGTCGTGGTGGTCGAAAAACAGGCTTTTGCCCGTGTCGAGGCGCCGGATTTCCTCCATATCCTCGTCGGAGAGCGAGAAGTCGAGGATGTCGAGATTCTGGCGCATGCGCTCTATATGGGTCGACTTCGGGATGATGATTACGTCACGCTGATATAGCCAGCGCAGAGCCACCTGTGCTACGCTCTTGCCATATTTGCGGCCGATTGCCTCAAGCACCGGGTTTGTGAAGAAGTTATTGCGGCCTTCGGCGAGCGGTGCCCATGCCATTGCGCGTGTGCCGAATTCATTGAGGTATTTGATGGCTTCGGTCTGCTGGTCGAATACGTGTGTCTCAATCTGATTTACGGCCGGTGGAATCTCAACGTTGCTGGCAAGGTCCACGAAATGGTCGGGATAGAAATTGCTTACGCCGATTGCGCGGATTTTCCCTTCCTTGTAGGCTGCTTCGAGAGCGCGGTATGCGCCGTAGCGGTCGCAGAAAGGCTGGTGTAGTAGCATCAGGTCGATATAGTCGGTCTGGAGGCGGCGCAGGCTCTCGTCGATCGATGCTTTGGCTTTTTCATAGCCATAGTTGGAAATCCATATTTTTGATACTATGAAAAGCTCGGAGCGGGCGATGCCGCTCTCCTTTACCGCCGCACCGACGCCTTCCTCGTTGTGGTATGCCTGGGCTGTATCAATCATGCGGTAGCTTACGCTCAGCGCATCGGCCACGCAGCGTTTGCATTCCTCGGGGTTAACCTGATATACGCCGTAGCCGATGCGCGGCATTTCGACGCCGTTGTTGAGTTTAATCGTTGTCATTGTTGTTCGATCCATTGTTTTATGATTTCGGTTGATGCGGGTAGGCGGAGGCCATTTTTCCAGTCAAGTCCGGGATAGCCTTTGCGCAGAGTCGCGTCGGCTTCCGACATCGGGCTTTCATAGGAGGTGCAGAAGGGGTAAATCGGATTTCCGACAAGTTGGGGGCCATAGGTGTCGAGAAATGTGCGGATTATGGCCGGCTCCTCGTGCCACCAGATCGGGAAACCCAGAAATAACGTATCGACTTTGGTGAAATCAATGTCGATAGGCTTAATCGCCGGACGTAGTGATTGGTCGAGATGCTCGCGTGTGCATCGGGAGGTCTCATTGGTCCAGTCGACATCGGCCGACGAATAGGGTTGCTCCGGCCTGAGGCGGATGGCTTTGGCGCCCGTTGTCTTCGAGAGCTCCTTTGCCGCAAGCTCCGTATTCCCGGAGTGGGTGAAGTAGATGATTACTGAGTTCATAGAATCGGTTGTTTTGGTCAGCTGGTCTACGGCCGGTTCGCTGCCGTTTGCGAACAGCATGGTAGCGCCGGCTGCGGAGGCCATCAGGAATTTTGTGAATTTCATATGCGTTGTAAATACGTTTTCAGAAATTTCAAACAACAAGAACCATGCCGAGGTTCCCCTTTTAAGTCGAAGAACCGACAAAAGGGTACAACAAACCGAAATATGATATCGCTGAGCGTTTTAGAAGTCGTCGAAAAATGCATCGTTGATAATGTCGTCGTCGATGCAGTCGTTCCATGAGCCAGAATGTCCGCCAAAATAATTGCCTGACGTACTATTGTTGTCCGACGAGTAATCTCCTGAATAATCGGTGTCATGGAATGCATTGCCGCTACTGAAGGACGTGTTGTCGCGACGCGATTCAATCGGGCTCCGTTTAGGTGAAAAAAGTTTGCAGATTAAATCAAGTAGGGCGGCCTCGCATAGTAAATTCCAGAAAGACATGTTGTTATGATTTGGTCGTTATACAGAATATTGTTGGAGTTTCTCCGAAAGATATGATTTTGCGTGTCAGGTCCAGAGAATTTTGTGGTTTGCGGAGGGTGGCATTCGGAAGTGCCGACGGATTTGCCGGATCACTTTATGTTGGCGCCATCTTTAAGAGCCTGAAACAACCATCCGGGCAATACGATTAGCATAATAAGAAGAGCCATGGTCAATGCGGAATTAGAGTGACAAGGGGACGCACTATCGCTTCCCGTCTGCAAAGTTAAGCGGCACCAGTGCCAAATTCTGGCACTTCAAAACTAAATAATGCAAAATCGGTGGAGGAAATCCGTTTGTGTGCTTTGTAAATGTATTTATATATTGTGAAACCCCAATAGCAGTTACTATGATTGAATCAGCATAGAGTCGTCCACCCCTTAAAAAATGCATTCTACCTGTGCGGAACGGAACAGGACCCCGTTCTGCCGGAAGGTCCTGAAATTGCTGTATGGATTCTGTTCAACCGGAATGCCGAGATTCGTTTTGCCGATTTTGTGCAGATACATAAAAGAAAAAATTGCAGTTAACTGATTATCAGCCAACTGCAATTTCAAGAAGTTGCCTTGGAAGGATTCGAACCCTCACAGGCGGAACCAGAATCCGACGTGCTACCATTACACCACAAGGCAAAGTGTCCAATTAAAGAGTGTCTATTTTAACGCCTTCCTCTCTGGGGAGAAGCAACCTCTGCTGCTCACGGGCGTTGTTGTTTCCCTTTAACGGGTGCAAATTTACGACGAGTTTCTGAATTGCGCAAGTTTTCCGGTGGAAATTTTTCGTTGTAGGCGAATTATTTTTGATTTTGCGGTTTTGGACTTACTCAGATAAAGGGAGCACCCGGTTGATGATTCCACGGTACTTTCATTTACTCAGCAGTTATTAAATCAGCAGTTATTAACTTCGCAGCCTTTGGCATTTGATAATACCACGGGAGTTGAAATCTGACTTTTCGCTTGCAATTAAAATTTGATTTTCTCTGGTAGTTAATAGGCATTTGTTCGGTTTGTTCGTACGGGTTCCGACATTCGTGCGTAAAGAAGGCGGTGCGCCAGAATCGGGGAGATTCTGACGCACCGTTGATGTGGGTAGACAATGAGGGCGATCAGGCGGCGAGGAAGCCGAGGAGAACGCCTGCAGCTACGGCCGAGCCGATTACTCCGGCTACGTTCGGGCCCATGGCATGCATGAGCAGGTAGTTGGAGGGATCGTATTCGAGGCCGAGGTTGTTGGAGATTCGTGCTGACATCGGCACGGCAGATACGCCGGCATTGCCGATGAGCGGGTTGATTTTCTTCGAGGCGGGGAGCACGAGGTTGAACAGTTTCACGAACAGCACGCCGGAGGCCGATGCGATGATGAAGGCCATGAAGCCGAGGGCGAAGATGAAAATTGTCTCCTTGGTGAGGAACGACGATGCCTGGGTGGAGGCGCCGACGGTCATGCCCAGAAGGATGGTGACGATGTCGGTCAGGGCGTTGGATGCCGTTTTGGCCAGGCGGTTGGTTACGCCGCACTCACGCAGCAGGTTGCCGAAGAATAGCATGCCGAGCAGGGGCAGGCCGGAGGGAACCACGAAGCATGTGAGGAGCAAACCCACGATAGGGAAGATAATTTTCTCGCTCTGGGCCACGGCGCGCGCGGGCTTCATCTTGATGAGGCGTTCGTGGCGGGTGGTGAGCAGGCGCATGATAGGCGGCTGAATCACAGGCACGAGTGCCATATAGGAGTATGCCGATACGGCGATTGCTCCCATGAGGTTCGGTGCGAGCTTCGACGAGAGGAAGATGGCCGTGGGGCCGTCGGCGCCGCCGATGATGGCGATAGCGCCGGCCTGGTCGGGCATGAAGCCGAGGGCGAGGGCCACCATATAGGCGCCGAAGATGCCGAACTGCGCGGCTGCGCCTACAAGCATCAGTTTCGGATTGGCTATCAAGGCGGTGAAGTCAGTCATGGCACCGATGCCAAGGAATATCAGCGGAGGATACCACCCTGCGCTCACGCCATTATAAAGGATATTGAGCACGGAGCCCTCCTCGTAGATGCCGATTTCAAGGCCGGCGGTAGCGTTGAATGGTACGTTGCCGATGAGTATGCCGAAGCCGATCGGCACCAGAAGCATAGGCTCGAAATTCTTTGTGATTGCGAGCCATATGAAGAATAGGCCTACAAGGAGCATCACGAGGTGCTCCCATGTGGCGTTGTAGAATCCGGTGAGGTGCCAGAACTGGGTCAGGTTTTCTACAAGAAAAGTGCTGAACTCATTCATTTTTCAGGTATTTTACAGTGTTGACAGCTTGAAGATAAAAAGGTGAATGAGTTGCGGTTCAGGCGATGGTGACGAGTACGGCTCCTTCGAGCACGGCGTCGCCCTTGGCTACGGAGATGGATGCCACCTTGCCGTCGACACCGGCCTTGATGGCGTTTTCCATTTTCATGGCCTCGAGGGTTACGACTGTGTCGGCTGCCTTGACTTCCTGGCCTACGGTTACGTTGATGTCGAGCACGGTGCCGGGCAGCGGAGCTTTTACGGCGGTGCCTCCTGCTGCGGCAGCGGGGGCGGCCTTCGCGATTACTTTTTCGCCGGTGGCGGTGCGGGGTGCGGCTGCCGGTTTGGGAGTGGCTACCTTGATGGTGGTGGCAGCCTTCTGCTCGAGTTCAACCTTGTAGGGGGTGCCGTTTACTTCAACTTCGGCTACGCCGTTGTCGATGTCGCCGATGGCTACCTTGTAGAGGTTGCCGTTGATTTTATATTTATACTCTTTCATTGCTGTTATGAGGGTGATGAGGATTAAATGATGTGGATTCTAATTATGGAGCCGCTGGATCAGCGGCGCGGCATCTGACGCAGGGTGTAGATGTGCGAGCTCCAGGGCGAATAGTTTTTCTTCGCCTTGCTGAAAGTAAGGATGGTGCTTTCGAGGTCGTGGGCGTTGAGGTGCTCGTTGAGGGCGGCTGCGATAGCAGCGATAACCTCGCCGGAGTCGCCTTCGGGGCGGTCTGCGCGGGCTACTTCCTTGTGGTCGATGCCGTGGGCGGCCATCTTCTTGCGTTGCGAGCGGGCGGCGCCGATGCGGTTGATTACATAGAAACAGATGCAGAGCAGAAGGAGTGCGGAGAATACGATTGCCATAGCAGAAATTGTAAGGCCTACGCCGTTGGAATCAAGGTCGTGGAATTTCTGGACCTTATCGTTAGTATCGCGGATTATGTTGTTGCTCGACGGGGTGACGATGCTGCCGTCAGAGTCAGTGCGGATTTCCCAGTCGGCGGCCGATGTGCCGATTCCGTCGGCTTTGCGGGCGAACGACTGGTCGGGCTGCAGCGGCGGAACGGTTATCGAGTCGATGAGCGTGCGGCCGTCGGCGTCGTAGATGCCAATCCAGTTGGCGCGCTCGGGAGCCAGGGTGAAATTGGTGTGGAATGTGCCGCGGGTGGGCTTGTTGTCGGCCCAGAAAATTATATGCTGGCGCTTGGGGATGCGGGTGTTGACGTCGCCCAGGGGCACGGGGTAGAGCGTGGGGCGGCTCGGGTCGTTCGTGAGGTAGACGCTCGAGATCTCAAGCGGGGCATAGCTGGAGTTGAACAGCTCGATCCAGGCTCCGTGCTCGCTGTAGTCGTCGACGACGTTCGTCTCGTTGTCAACCATCACCTCGTTGATACGCAGGGCTTTTCTGCCCTGTGCGGTCGAGGGGGCGCAACAACCGGCGATAGCTACCAGTAAAAGAAGCAGTTTCTTCTTCATGGAGTTTGGTGATTTTTCGGTTAACTTGAAAGGATTTGCATGGCTTCCGGCGGCGCATCAGGCCGCCGGAGCCGTGCTTGATGAAGATGAATGGATTATCAGAGGGGTATGTTGCCGTGTTTCTTCGCGGGATTGGTCACACGCTTGGTAGCAAGCTGCTGCAGTGCGCGGATAATGCGGAAACGGGTATTTCGGGGTTCGATTACGTCGTCGATATAGCCGTATTTCGCTGCATTGTAGGGGTTGCAGAAAAGCTTGTTGTATTCGGCTTCCTTCTCGGCAAGCACCTTCTTGGGGTCGTCAGAAGCCTTGGCTTCCTTGGCATAGAGTACTTCTACGGCGCCTGCACCGCCCATCACGGCGATTTCCGCCGTAGGCCAAGCGTAGTTCATGTCGCCGCGCAGCTGTTTGCAGCTCATCACGATGTGCGAGCCGCCGTAGCTCTTGCGGAGGGTTACGGTTACCTTGGGCACGGTGGCTTCGCCATAGGCGTAAAGCAGTTTGGCGCCATGCAGGATTACGCCGTTGTACTCCTGACCGGTGCCGGGAAGGAATCCGGGAACATCGACGAGCGATACCAGAGGAATGTTGAAGGCGTCGCAGAAGCGCACGAAGCGTGCGGCTTTGCGCGATGCGTTGCTGTCGAGCACGCCGGCGAGGAATTTGGGCTGGTTGGCCACGATGCCGACGCTCTGGCCGTTGAAGCGGGCGAAGCCTATGATGATGTTGCGGGCATAGTCGCGCTGGATTTCAAGGAATTCGCCGTTGTCAACGATTGCTCCGATTACCTCATACATGTCGTAGGGGCGGTTGGGGCTGTCGGGGACGATTTCGTTGAGCGAATCCTCCATGCGGTCGATGGGGTCGTTGCACTCCACTGTCGGTGCGTCCTCAAGGTTGTTCTGAGGAATGTAGCCGAGGAGTTTGCGGACAATCTTGATGGCTTCCTCGCCGTCTTCGGCAGCGAAATGGCATACGCCGCTCTTCTGCGAGTGAACTGTAGCGCCGCCGAGCTGCTCCTGGGTGACGTCCTCGCCTGTAACGGTCTTAACAACTTTCGGACCGGTGAGGAACATGTAGCTGATACCCTTGGCCATGATGGTGAAGTCGGTCAGGGCCGGGGAGTATACGGCTCCGCCGGCACAGGGGCCGAGGATGGCCGAAATCTGGGGTATGACGCCCGATGCGAGAATGTTGCGCTGGAAGATTTCGGCATAGCCGGCCAGCGCGTTGATGCCTTCCTGGATACGTGCGCCTCCCGAGTCGTTGAGGCCGATTACCGGGGCACCCATCTTCATGGCCATATCCATAATCTTGCAGATTTTGAGGGCCATGGTCTCGGAGAGCGAACCGCCGAACTCGGTGAAGTCCTGGGCGAATACGTAGACCAGACGGCCGTCGATTGTGCCGTAGCCGGTCACTACGCCGTCGCCGAGGAAGGTTTTCTTTTCCTGGCCGAAGTTGTGGCAGCGGTGGGTCACGAACATGTCGAGCTCTTCAAACGAGCCCTCGTCGAGCAGCTGGGCGATGCGTTCGCGGGCGGTGTACTTGCCGCGCTCGTGCTGTTTCTCGATTGTCTTTTCGCCACCGCCGATGCGTGCTTTCTCGCGCAGGGCGATAAGCTCCTGTATTTTTTCAATCTGATTGCTCATAAGTAATTGTATTTGTTATTAAACTGCTGAGGCGGCTCCTCTGGGCCGTTGGCCGGAAGGATGCCGCCAGGCATTAGGAATTTGTTTATTTCTTTTTTGGATCCTCACAAAGTTCAACGAGGGTGCCCATCGTCGATTTGGGGTGTAGGAAAGCGATGTTGAGGCCTTCGGCACCGCGGCGGGGAGCCTTGTCGATAAGGCGGCCGCCCTTCTGCTCTACTTCTGCAAGAGCATTGGCAACGCCGTCGGCTATGGCGAATGCCACGTGCTGAATACCGCCGCGGCCGCCGTTGTTGGCAATGAATTTGGAGATGGCGCTGTCGTCGGCGGTGCCTTCAAGAAGCTCTATTTTGGTCTGTCCAACCTGGAAGAAGGCTGTACGTACTTTCTGGTCGGACACTTCTTCGATGGCGAAGCATTTAAGGCCGAGCATGTTTTCGTAGAAAGGGATGGCCTCGTCGAGCGATGGAACGGCGATGCCGATGTGTTCGATATGGGAAATTTCCATGTCTGTGTAGGTATTGATGAAAGTTAAGAATTCAGTTGTGAGGGCGTCGGGCATTCCCGGATATTGCGCTGTTGGCGCGTCGGGAGCGGAGATGGCATTTTACGCAACAAAAGTAGCGATTTTTATTAAAACAACCGAATGTTTTGCCCTCAAACTTCGGCGTTTTGCGAAAAAGCTCCGCGCCGGGGCGGCGATATGCCCCGACCGGATATGGAATGCAGACTATTTTATCGCCGCGAGGCCGCCGAGTGCGGTTTCCTTATATAGCGACGGGATGTCGTGGCCCGTCTGCTTCATCACCGAGACGATACGGTCGAAGCTTACGGAATGACGCCCGTCGGAGAAGGCGGCATAGAGATTGGCGTCGAGTGCGCGGGCTGCTGCATAGGCGTTACGCTCTATGCAGGGAATCTGTACGAGTCCGCACACGGGGTCGCAAGTCAGCCCCAGATGGTGTTCGAGCCCCATCTCCGCAGAATATTCAATCTGTGCCGGTGTGCCTCCGAAAAGCTGCGAGGCAGCTGCCGCGGCCATGGCGCAGGCAACGCCCACTTCTCCCTGGCAGCCCACTTCCGCTCCGGAGACGGATGCGTTGTGTTTCACTACATTGCCGAAAAGTCCGGCCGTGGCCAGCGCGCGCAGTATGCGCTGTTCCGAAAAGTTTTTCGACGTATAGAGATGGTAGAGCACCGCCGGAACGATGCCGCAGCTCCCGCAGGTCGGGGCGGTCACGATCTTACCGCCGGCAGCATTTTCCTCGCTTACGGCAAGCGCATAGGCATAGACAAGGCCGCGGCTTTTCAGACTCTGGCTGTGGCCCGAAGCGTTCATGTAGTAGGCTACCGCCTTGCGGCGCACGCCGAGGCCACCCGGGAGCACTCCTTCCTCCTCTATGCCGCGCTCCACAGCCTCGCGCATCACCTTCCATACCTCCGCAAGGTAATCCCATATGGCCGGACCCTCGCAATTCTGTACGTATTCCCAATAGGAGAGCCCCGTACGCTCGCACCATGCCAGTATATCCTTTATGGTAGTCATGTCGTAGATGCTCTCCGACGGTGCGCGGTCTTCCCCTTCGCGCACGATGTCGCCACCGCCGATACTGTACCAGGTGATGGATTCCGTAGCGTTGCCGTTGATGTCGAAAGCCTCAAACGTCATTCCGTTGGGGTGAAACGGCAGAAACGTTTCCGGTTTCCACACAATCTCGCAGGGCGCCGAACTCTCGAGTTCCTCGAGTATGGCGCGGTCGGTAAGGTGGCCGCGGCCGGTGGCGGCAAGCGAGCCGTAGAGCGTCACGCGGCGGGAGGCCGCCGTAGGGGTCTTCCCGAGAAATATCCTTGCGGCCTTGCGCGGTCCCATCGTATGCGACGACGAGGGTCCGAAACCGATTTTATAGATTTGTCTTATTGATTCCATTATGGTTACAAATTTACCCACAATCCGCCACTAAACCAACAGAAATCGCCTGAAAATTTCGTCGGAATGTCGCCCGGATGTCGCAGGAAGTGGAGTGTAGGTCATTTCGCTGCCGTGAGGCTGCACAGCGGCGAAAACTTTGCCGCGCAGGCGGTTGTTCTATTCATAAACCCTCCGGCTCAGCCCCGTAGGAGCTCCGGGCCGGAACTTTAAAACGCTACAACTATGAAAACCAGACTGATTTTAGGAGCCCTCGCGCTCGCTGCTCTTACCCTGACCGGATGTGTCAGCTCGAAGAAATACCAGCGGCTACAGAGCGAATACACACGCCTCTCGGCCGACTACAACGATCGCCAGCTCGAGCTCGCCCAATGCAAGACCAACGGCGGAAACCTCGACCAGATGCTCGCCGACGAGCGCCGCCGTAACCAGGAACTTCGCGACGACTATGCTTCCCTGCAGGCGTCGCTCGACCAGAGCCTGCGGCAAAGCACCCAGGGAAGTGTCAATATTTCAAAACTCGTCGACGAAATCAACGCCTCCAACCGCTACATTAAGCAGCTTGTCGATGCCAAGTCTAAATCCGACTCGCTCAACATGGTGCTCACCAACAACCTTACGCGCTCGCTCAGCCGTGCGGAGATGCAGGATGTAGATGTCAAGGTGCTCAAGGGTGTTGTCTACATTTCGCTGGCCGACAATATGCTCTTCAAGTCGGGAAGCTATGAAATCAGCTCCCGCGCCATGGATATACTGAGCAAAATCGCCAAGATAATAAAAGACTACAGCACATACGACGTGCTTGTGGAGGGTAATACCGACAACGTACCCATCTCGCGTCCCAACATCCGCAACAACTGGGATTTGAGCACCCTGCGCGCCTCCTCCGTAGTCCAGGTGCTTCAGAATAAATTCGGCGTGAATCCCAGACGTCTCACCGCCGCCGGCCGCGGCGAGTACAATACAATCGCCACAAACGCCACGCCCGAGGGGCGTCAGCTCAACCGTCGCACCCAGATTATAATTACTCCGAACCTCAACCAGTTCATGGATCTTATCGACAAGGCGCCGGCAACCGACGGCACGACGTCTGCTGCGAAGCCCGCATAGGAAGTGATGGTAAGCGACGTGTCGAAATTATTTTGAAGAGTACACTCCCATCCTGAATAATTCATATAGCCCACACAGGCCTGGAGGGCTGAGATTGTGTCCAACCCCAGGCGATGACCGCGGGTCAAGCCTGGGGTTGAGAAATAGCCATCTGCGTCTGAGCCTCGGAGAGGCGATGTTGAGGTCATAGCTCTACGACGGCAGGAAATTTCATGAACAGTCATAAAAATAAAACTGAAAAAACTGCGTCGGCTATTGCATAATTGAAACCAAACGCCTACCTTTGCATCGCTTTTGGGAACGCCAGCGGCTTTAAGCCGCAAGAATCAGGCAACCCACGCATAGCAATGGAGAGGTGGGTGAGTGGCTGAAACCACCAGTTTGCTAAACTGACGTAGGAGCAATCCTACCACGAGTTCGAATCTCGTCCTCTCCGCTAAAAGCTATTCAGAAACCGTCTGAATAGCTTTTTTTTCGCACCCTAAATTTTCTAATAACGATGTAATGCACTGAATTTCAGTTGCTAATATTTTTCAATGATTTTTTAACGGCAGATTATTTAAGGCTTTCGGAAGCCTCCGAAAGTCCGAAAACAAGCCCGTGTTGGTGACATCTTGGTGACACTTTAAGAAACTTTAATTTTCGTGTCACCAAAAATGGCTTATAGACGTGATACAGACGGGGTTACAACGGAATTTACTACCGAACTTTGTCACCGAAAAATGACGATGTATCACTAACAAAATCTTGAGATATGAATAAAAAATTTAGGGTCAGCTTCTACCTCAGAAGCTACAAAACTAAGGACGGTAAATCACCGGTCCTTATTAGACTTTACCTGAATAGGGAACGTCTGATTATCGGTTCTACCGGTTTATACGTCGATGAAAAACAATGGGACAATACTAAATGTCGCGTTAAGGGACGCTCTACTGAGGCAAACAAACTCAATGAAGCACTTGAACGAATCGAACTTGACCTTATGCACCTTTTCCGTCGCTATGAATTTAGCGAATCTCTCTCCCTCGACTTCATTAAGGCAGAATATCTTGGTGTCAATGAATCCAACGAATCATTCATTGCCTTTTTTGATGGTTTTCTCAATCAAGTTAAGGAAGAAATAGGTATCACTCGTGCTCAGGCTTCCTATCAAAAATTCACCGTTTTGAAAAAGCATTTCGTGGCTTATCTTCAAAAGGTGTACAAACGCAAAGACATTCTTTTGGGAGAACTCAACTTCAAAATCATCAGTGGCTTTGAACATTATCTCCTTACTGTCGGGAAATGTCAGCATAACACAGTTATGCGTATGATGGGTAATTTGAAAACAATTACCATCCGTGCGTTCAAGAGTGGGCTTTTGAAGCAAGACCCCTATGCCAACTATAAGATTCAGTTCAACAAAACTAATCGTGGCTTCCTTTCAGAAGCAGAAATACAAACCCTTATGTCGAAAGAATTTGCAATCTCTCGTTTGGAGGTTGTAAGAGACATATTCATATTCTCTTGCTTTACAGGGCTTGCATATATAGATGTAGCCCAACTCATGCCGGAGAATATCGTGGAAGTCAATGGTCGCAAATGGATAATGACTAAGCGACAAAAAACCAATGTTCCCTCAAACATCTTACTCCTTGACGTAGCAGAGGCTATTATCAAGAAATATCAAGGGCAAGATGAAAAAGGTCGTGTTTTACCAATCCTAACCAATCAGCGTATGAATAGCTATCTTAAAGAGATTGCTGACATCTGCGGTATTACTAAGAAATTAACCTTTCACCTCGCGCGCCATACTTTCGCTACTCTCGCTATAAGCAAAGGTGTTCCCATTGAGTCTGTCTCTCGTATGCTCGGACACACGAAAATCGCCACCACCCAAATCTACGCGAAAATTCTTAACACCAAGATTGAAGCCGATATGTTAAGTTTCGCCGATAAACTTAACTTCAACACAGCTGCTCTCTAAGACAATTCTATGCGCCCTTTCTGAAGTCGTCAGGAGGGGCGCACTTCTATTGATTTTCTTTAAGGCTTCTTTTCCAACTGTTTGCCGTGCTAAATTGTTATTCTTGAGATGAAAAACAATAATCAAATTTACATATCAAGATATGGCAAATTCATTTTTCCCAACAAGTAAAAAGGACTTAGCTCCTTATTCGCAGACCTACGAGTACGCGCCTGGCGAATCTCTCTTTTTGGGTTACTGATACCCCTGTTCCTATAAAACAACTTGATAGCGCGGAAACGCTTTTGGTCAAAATTCGCAAGTGCTTTATTGACCTTTATGTAACGCAGGGCGTAACATATCGCACGTTCTATTCTCGCGCCCTCAAATCACTTAGCGCAGTTGAAATCAACTCAAAAATAGTTACTCAATCCGTCAACAAAGTTGTTGAGGCTTACAGCCGCGTCTACGATGTCCTAAAAGAACACCGAGAACAAGTGATTGAGGCATTTACACGCAAGAGCAGCTTCGATACTGAGGCTGCTATTATTTTGCTTGAACGTTGCGAATTACGCCGTTTTAGAGGCGACAAGGCTACCACACCCGACTACCCCGATAAAGAGGAATATGATAGTGTAGCCACCTGCGCCAATGCTTTCGATGTATTCGCACAACCCATTGCCGGGCAAGATCTGATTGATTTCCGAGACGGAACTCTAACAAAACCGCTATCCGCTCGCAATATGGCAAGAGCGGTGTTTCTCCTTTCAGTTCTTGAAAAACTGCGTTACCTGCCTCGAAATTGGAAATCATCGGCGGTAGCCAACCAAATGTTCGTAAGTGAAAAGAGTGGGAAAACACCCGCTCTTAATTATCTCTATACATCTGCCGACCGAAATAATGCAGAACAATATCTTGTGGAAAACCCAGGCTCGGATGACCCCTGGGGCCAGGTTGATTTGACCCCTGAAG
>ENA-OYYH01000514-OYYH01000514.1-human-gut-metagenome-genome-assembly--contig:-NODE-514-length-18633-cov-11.474324_pt1 | contig 18633 bp, 12 predicted proteins | sample MGYA00243245_ERZ653439 | MGnify/ENA primary metagenome ERZ653439 (study PRJEB26926, sample SAMN06165028) | human gut metagenome | biome: ENVO:00009003; feature: ENVO:2100002; material: ENVO:00002003... | reverse complement strand
ACGAGATTACTACGCGTCTCGTGGGCTCGGAGATGTGTATAAGAGACAGTCCACAGCCTGTCTGCTGCAATTTGCTGTTATCGTATCATAACCACAATCCCTCAGGTGATCCGAAAGTAGCTCCGTCATCATTTTTTCATCATCTACTATTAATATTTTGTATGCCATTGTAATTCCTCCTTACAGGGTATAGTGTAAGGAATAAAAGTCAAGAAGTTGTCAAATTAGCAATTTTCTGCGCCAGATCCTCGAGATACTCCCAACGCTCCATTTTCTCCATCAGCTGTCCCTCGAGGTCTTCCTTTTCCTTTGTGAGTTCGTTTAACTTACCAAAGTTAGTGGCATTCTTTACCATCTCATCATCTATCTCAGAAAGCCTGTTTTCCAGCTTTTCTATGTCAGCCTCTATCGTCTCGTACTCTTTTTGCTCTTTGTAGGTAAATTTGAGCTTTTTCTCATGCCCCCAGGTTTCCATGGATTTCTTCTTCCGGGCTTCTTTTGAGTCTGTACCATCTGATGCAGTATTTCCCTGTGCTCCTGAAGCGGATGCTCCTGTGGATGATGCATTTTCTGATACGGTTTTTCCTGATGCAGGCTGTTGGCGTTTATTCATATAGTCGGTGTATCCGCCCTCATACTGTACGATTTTTCCGGCTCCCTCAAATGCAAAAATACGCTTTGCGATCCTGTCAAGGAAATACCTGTCATGGGATACCGTGATGACTATTCCGTCATAGCCATCCAGATAATCCTCTAAAATAGCCAGTGTCTCGACATCCAGGTCATTGGTCGGCTCGTCAAGTATCAGTACATTCGGTGCGCTCATCAGCACACGAAGCAGATAGAGTCTTCTTTTCTCTCCACCCGAGAGCTTGCCTACCGGACTGTACTGCTGCTCCGGTGGGAATAAAAACCTCTCAAGCATGGCAGATGCTGACACAAGTCCGTCTGCCGTGCGCACAAACTCTGCAGCTTCTTTCACATAGTCTATCACTCGAAGCTCAGGCTCTATATCCACTTCCTGACCGAAATATCCTATCTTTATCGTCTGTCCTATCTCTACCTCACCTGAATCAGGCTCGATAAAACCGGCGATTATCTTCATGAGTGTGGACTTTCCACAGCCGTTTTTGCCTACAAAACCGATACGGTCATTTTTCAGGAAAATATACGTAAAATCCTTTACACAGACGATATCTCCGTATGCCTTTGAAATATCATGAAGCTCTATGGTTGTCCTTCCCATACGCGATGAAACCGATGAAAGTTCAACTTTTCCGTCTGTCTGCGGTCCTTTTTGGTCTCGCAAAGCCTCATATCTTTGTATGTGTGCCTTCTGCTTTGTGGAACGAGCTCTTACTCCGCGCTGCATCCACTCTATTTCTTTTCTAAGGATGGACTGACGCTTGCGCTCACTTGCCCTCTCACTCTCCTCTCTGGCTGCCTTAAGCTCAAGAAAGCCCGAGTAGTTTGTATCATAGCTGTAGGTCTGTCCCTTGTCCACCTCCACGATTCTGTTACAGACACTGTCTAGAAAATAGCGGTCATGCGTAATCATGATGATTGCACCCCTGAAACGGCGCAGATAATCCTCAAGCCACTCCACCATCTCGTAGTCTAAGTGGTTGGTCGGCTCGTCCAATATGAGTACATCACACGGCTTAAGTACGACTGTTGCAAGCGCAAGCCTCTTTCTCTGCCCTCCTGAAAGCTCACCGGTCTTTTGCGTCATATCTGTGATATCAAGCTTCATAAGAAGTGACTTTGCATCACTTTCTATACTCCAGCGCATGTCCTCATCCAGCTGCGAGGTAACCACACGGCTCATCACATGCTCAAGAGCTGTCTCGTCCGGGTCAAACTCCGGATTCTGCGGCAGATAGTTTATCACTATATGATTTGCTGTGGTGACAGTTCCCTCATCAGGCTCTTCATCACCAGCCACAATCTTTAAAAGTGTAGACTTTCCTGTACCATTTATACCTATGATACCGATTTTTTCGTTTTCCTGCACATAAAAGGAAGCTTTAGAAAAAAGCTTCCTTCCAGTATATGACTTTGTTATATTTTCGACATTAATGATGTTCATCTTCTCGTATTTTCTCCTCCCTCTCATGCTCCTGCTTCTCCTTGGCCTCAAGGATTGCCTCATTAAGCGAAAGCATCTTTGCATCAAGCTGTCCTACGATACCTGCACACTCACGCAGATCGCGGCTGATATACTCAGGTGCATTGCCCTCGAACTTGTAATATATCTTGTGCTCAAGGCTTGCCCAAAAATCCATAGCTATTGTACGAATCTGTATCTCAACCTTTGTGTCAACCACCTTGTTTGAAAGAAAAATAGGCACCGAAACAATCATGTGGTAGCTCTTGTAGCCGCTCGCCTTCGGATGCTTCATATAGTCCTTTACCGATATGACGGTCAAATCATTCTGCCTGCCAATCATCTCAGCAAGCCGGTATATATCAGATGTGAACGAGCACACGATTCTGATGCCCGCTATGTCCTTTACATATGTGACCATATTCTCTATGGTGCTCTCGTAGCCACCCTTTTTGAGCTTCTTAACTATGCTTTCAGGAGTCTTGATACGCGACTTTATGTACTCTATCGGATTGTAATTATGTATGTGAACAAACTCGTCATTTAGTATCTCGAGCTTAGTATTGACCTCTTTCAGTGCAGAATTGTATAGAAACATCATAGTCTCCCAGCTATCAATGCCCTCCGCAAACTCTTGTTCCATTAAAAACCTCCCTGTGATCTATTCGCCTGTATATTTATCAGACTCTTTTAATCAATTATAGCATATTTATTCGCGTAATTGGCAAATTATACCTATTATTTATATATTTTTTATTCTTGTTGTTTTATATGCTGCTTATTTTTTATGTGCACAGGTCCGCACGCTGCAGGCACGGCGGCACACAAGTACTCTCTCGTAAGCGCATAGCGAAGCTATTTAGAATCTGTTGAATTATGCTTCACAACCAGAAATGCACCGGCATGGACGCCGGGGCAAGGCGTTATGCGCCATGGACGGCGCATAAAAGCCGGTTTCGTCAAGCATAAAAAACCAAAAGGCATAATTCCTACAGATTCTTAATGGCGTAGCGTAGCGAACGAGAGAGTACTTGTGTGCCGCCGTGCCTGCAGTGTGCGGACCGTCATTATATCAATAATAACTCATCATATCCATAATGAGGCATCAATCCTCCTCGATGATGTGCATCTCGAGAAAATCAAAGTCGATATCCTCCACAAAATTATCCTTCGTAAAGCGTGTCTTTCCATGCCTCTTGAAATCACTTACGTTGCTGTCAAGCCAGATGGGCTTTCCCAGGTCAAAAGCAAGGCAGGCATCCTCAAGTGCCTTAAAAATCTTGTGTGTACGTGTGTCGTCACTGTCATTTTCTATTGTAATATCACGCATCAGGTGCGTGTCAGTATAAATCTTAAACCAAATACGCATATTATTCTCCCAAAAGTCTTCTCTGACGATTGCATTCATACATGAGCAAAGTGGCTGATATTGCGGCATTAAGCGACTCCACAGCTCCCTCCATAGGGATGCGGATATATGTGTCCGCCATGTCAGCTATCTCATCTGATAATCCATTACCCTCATTTCCTATCATAAAGCCACAGGCTCCGGTGTAGTCCGGTCTGTCATAAGAGCACTTACCCTTTAAATGAGCTGCGTAGAGAGAAACTCCCTTTGACTTTGCATACTCTATAGTCTCCGGAAGGTCATCTGTAATGTAAAACGGCACACGGTAGAGTGAGCCCATGGTTGAGCGCACAGTCTTTGGATTAAAAATGTCCACTGTTGTGCGATTCATTATAATACCGCTTACACCTGCGCCCTCACCGGTACGGATCATAGTGCCTAAGTTTCCCGGATCCTGTATACTCTCAAGCACAAGAAGCTCTGTCTTGTCGCCCTTAAAAAGTTCATCTATCTCATAGTGCGGCATCTTTACTATAGCAAGCACACCCTGCGGAGTCTGCGTGTCAGACATGCTCTTAAACACCGAGTCACTCACTATTTCTGTTTTGTCAATGAAACGCTTCTTCTCTTCCTTAAACCTGTCATCATTAAAAAATGACTCAGACATATATACGGCACTTACCCAGTCATATGGCGCCTCAAAGCTCATCTTTGGACCCTCAACTACGAATACGCCCTGCTTTTTCCGCTCCTTTGCCTTGCTTAAAAGAGCCTGCACATTTTTTATGCTTTTGTTTGATGCACTTGTAATCATTTTCTTCTCTTTCTATATTGATGATATGAGGGTCAAAAAGTATTTTGCCCCTCATTTATGATCTACATTCGTCTTTCTCCGAATGCATAAATGCCCCTGCACCGGCACATGCACGCAATTACCTGCATTTGATGTGCCGGATACAAGGGCATTCATATTTATCGTAACTATATTAGATACTAAACCAGAGATTTAGAGATATCGTACATGTACTCGTCTACACTCTTCTTCATAGCAAGTGCCTCGTCGATATCGAAATCTACGAAATTGCCATCCTTGTGGGCAATAACTCTGTTTGACTTGCCCTCGCAGAGTAAATCAACTGCCATAGCGCCCATGATTGTAGCATATACACGGTCCTTACATGAAGGGCTTCCACCTCTTTGCATATGTCCAAGGATAGTTGCTCGAGTCTCGATGCCTGTAGCAGCCTCGATTTCCTTAGCCATCTCCTGTGAATGTCCTACGCCCTCAGCATTGATGATGATGTAATGCTGCTTGCCGAGCTCTCTTGCATGAGCTACTCTCTCGATGAGTGCCTCAAGGTTGTTGTCATACTTCTCAGGAAGTAATACTTCCTCAGCGCCGTTTGCAAGACCACACCATAATGCAATGTATCCTGCTCCACGTCCCATAACCTCAATTATTGAGCATCTCTCGTGTGATGTAGATGTATCACGTACCTTGTCAATAGCCTCCATAGCTGTGTTGCAGGCTGTATCAAAACCGATTGTGTAATCTGTACATGCGATATCAAGGTCGATTGTGCCCGGAAGACCGATTGTATTGATGCCAAGTGCAGCAAGCTTCTGCGCACCCTGGAAAGATCCGTCACCACCGATAACTACGATAGCATCGATACCATGCTTCTTACAGATTTCAGCACCCTTCTGCTGTCCCTCTGCTGTAACGAACTCCTTACATCTGGCTGTCTGTAAGATTGTACCACCGCGTGAGATTGTGTCTGAAACGCTCTTTGAATCCATATCCACGATTTCTTCATTTAACAGACCTGCGTATCCTCTCTTGATTCCTTTAACCTTCTTGCCCTTTGAGAGAGCCTGACGAACAACGGCACGAATTGCTGCGTTCATTCCCGGTGCGTCACCACCACTTGTAAGTACACCTATTGTGTTAATCTCTTTTGCCATTGGTATAACCTCCATATGTTAAAAAATTATCATTTATTCTAATCCCAATCTATTGTACTTGTTTTAGCACATTTTTTCAATATTCTTTTCAACAATTTTCGCATTTTCTTTGTCTAAAAATCCCAAAAGCTGCTCCATGAGCTCATTATTTGCATTTACGGAATAATTTCTGCCAAGTTTTTTCATCTGCTTTGTATCTGCGATGTAAATTATGACTTCATCTCCTCCGTCAGATTCACGGATTGTCTCAAGAAGCCTGCTCTCATTTTTCTTATAGTCCTCCATCGTATCAAACCTGAGCCATAGCTGCTTCGGAAGCTCATCAAACGGTATGATTTTCTCGCAGATTATCTTGCCGTTCTGCTCATCCTCGACTGTCGCATGTCCGATAACAAATATTTTAGCATCGTCCTGTAAATATCTCTGGTAGCGCTCGTAATCTCTCGGAAAAATAATTACCTCAACAGTTCCTGTCAGGTCCTCTATCGTGATAAAAGCCATGGCCTGATTGTACTTGGTAAACTTAATCGTCTTTGTAGCTATCATGCCTCCGATTACCACGTGCGCATTGTCCTCTATCTTTACGGCACCGCTCTCCTCTTCAAGCACAAAATCTATCGCATTTGCTGTGATGTTTTTCTTTAGGGTAGCTGCATATTTTTCCAGAGGGTGTCCGCTTAAATAGATGCCAAGCACCTCTTTTTCATAGGCCAGGGCTTCCTCAGCGTCATATTCACCAACATTTGGATACTTAAGCTCAAATGACTGCCTATCCTCATCTGAGACCAGGTCAAACAGGCTCATCTGCCCTGCCATTGTTGACTTTTTGTCATGCTGCACCCTGTCCACAATCGATGCATACACCATTGCCATCTGCTTTCTCGTGCCGTCAAGTGAATCGCAGGCTCCCGCCTTTATCAGATTCTCAATCGCACGCTTGTTGATAAGCTCCTTCTGGCAGGTTCTCTCGATAAAATCTGAGAGTGTGCGGTATCTGCCGCCACTTTCCCGCTCCTCGATTATCTGGTCTATTACCGGCCTGCCTAAAGATTTGATGGCGTACATGCCATATCTGACATGGTCACCCTCTGCGGTAAACTCGCCCTGTCCACAGTTGATATCCGGCGGAAGCACCTTAATACCCATATCACGACAGCTGTAAAGATACTGCGCCGCCTTGGCTGAATTGTCTATAACAGAAGTCATGAGCGCTGCCATAAATTCGACCGGATAGTAATTTTTGAGCCATGCAGTCTGAACACTGATTTTCGCATACGCGGCTGCATGTGATTTGTTGAACGCATACTTAGCAAAATCAACCATCGAATCGTATATGCTGTTGGCAGCCTTTTCATCTATGCCGTTTGCCACACAGCCCTTTATACCGCGCTCCTCGTCTCCGTACACAAAGCTCTGGCGCTCTGCGTCAATGACATACTGCTTCTTCTTACTCATGGCACGGCGGATGTTGTCCGCCTGACCCATTGTATAGCCTGCGAGCTTCTGCACTATCTGCATAACCTGTTCCTGGTATACTATACAGCCGTAGGTCGGCTCTAAAATACTCTCAAGCTCAGGTGTCACATAGCTTATCTCCTTTGGATTGTTCTTGCCCTTTATATAGTTGGGAATGAAATCCATAGGACCCGGACGGTAGAGCGAAATACCGGCCACGATGTCCTCAAAGCTCTGTGGACTGAGTTCCTTCATGAAGCTTTGCATACCGGCAGACTCCAGCTGGAATACCCCTTCCGTCTTTCCTGTTCCGATAAAGTCAAGTGTGCCCTTATCGTTGAAATCAATATGGTCGATATCCACATCAATGCCCCTTGATGCCTTGATATTCTTCACAGAATCCTTTAGCACCGTGAGTGTACGAAGCCCCAGAAAATCCATCTTTAAAAGGCCAAGCTCCTCGAGCTGTACCATGTTGTACTCTGCGGTAGGGCTTCCGTCGTTTGCCCTTCCAAGAGGCACATAATCGCTCGCCACACCCGGATAGATTACCACACCTGCTGCATGCACGGACGTGTGGTTTGGCAGTCCCTCAAGCCTTTTTGCCATATCTATCATTTCATGCACTCTCGCATCACTGTCGTAAATGCCCTTAAACTCCGGGTTCATCTGAAGAGCCTTGTCAATCGTGATATTAAGCTCCTGAGGCACCATCTTTGCAAGCCTGTCAGTCTCTGCATATGGGAAATCCAGCGCCTTTCCGACTGATTTTATGACTCCTCTTGCTGCCATCGTACCAAAGGTGACTATCTGTGTTACAGAATCGTGTCCGTACTTCTGCTGAACATACTCTATGGCGCGATATCTCTCCGCATACTCGAAATCCACATCGATATCAGGCATGGAAACTCGCTCAGGGTTAAGAAATCTTTCAAAAAGCAGATTGTATTTAACCGGATCAATATCCGTGATTCCGGTACAATAGCACACCCTGCTTCCCGCCGCTGAGCCTCGTCCAGGGCCTACCCAGCAGTCGTGCGTGCGGCACCAGTTGATATAATCCCACACGATAAGGATATACTCTATAAAGCCCATGGTCTTTATGATACCAAGCTCATAGTCCATATCTGCATGTATCTTTTTAAGCTCATCAGCACTGTACTCGCCACAGCCAATGTATTTCTCCCTAAAGCCCTTCTCGCAAAGCTCTGTAAGGAAGGCTTCGGCACTATCATAGCCCTCTGGCACCTCATACTTTGGAATCTTGTAATTGCCAAACTCAAGCGTCACATTGCATCTGTCGGCAATTTTCTGTGTATTCTCAATAGCCTCTGTGGCATATGGGAAAAGCGCTCTCATCTGCTCTTCGCTCTTTACGAAAAACTGTCCGCCATCATAGCGCATCCTGTCCTCGTCAGACACCTTTTTCCCGGTCTGGATGCACAAAAGCACATCATGTGCCTCCGCATCGGACTCGTAGGTGTAGTGCACATCATTAGTACACACTAACCCTATTTCAAGCTCCTTGCTCATCCTAAGAAGCTGCTGATTCACAAGCTTCTGGTCATCAATGCCATGGTCCTGCAGCTCAAGGAAGAAGTTGTCTTTTCCAAAGCAGTCCTGATACTTCCTTGCAATCTCCTTCGCCTCGTCATAAAAGCCTCTTACTATGTATCTGGGGATTTCTCCTGCCAGACAGGCAGACAGGCATATAAGCCCCTCGTGATATTTCTCAAGCGTCTCAAAATCCACTCTCGGCCTGTAATAATAGCCCTCTGTGAAGCCTATTGACACTATCTTCATGAGATTGGCATAGCCTGTATTATTTTCAGCAAGCAGAATCAGATGATAATACCTGTCATCACCGTGGCTTGTCTCCCTGTCAAAGCGCGAATTTGGTGCCACATATACCTCGCAGCCTATGACCGGATTGATATCATTTGCCTTTGCCGTCTTGTAAAACTCCACCACACCGTACATATTGCCATGGTCTGTGATTGCGGCAGAGTTCATGCCAAGCTCCTTGACGCGCTTTACATATTCTTTTATCTTGTTTGACCCATCGAGCAGACTGTACTCGGTATGGGTGTGAAGATGACAAAATGACATTTGGATTCCTCTTTCTTTATTTTTGTATCGCCGCCCGCCCTTCATGGGGTGTGCCACCCGGCGGGTACTGTGGCAGAACAATTCGTAAGAATTGCGTTAATTTGTCAGGTGTCGAATTTCGGCTCAAGGTTTGTGTACATTCGCCAGCTGCACACTTTCGGCGCGGCGTACGTCTGTGGCATACGCTTTCATAATTCCTTAGCCTAGTGGGAGTAAATGCCGCCTCAAACAGAGTTTATCAGGCGCAAAAAATCAAACGCGCTTTTTACTTTTATCATATGAGGCAGGCTGTGTTGCTTGAACGAGTATTTTTTGCGCCCACTTTTGTTTGAGGCGGCATGTAACTCCCACACGGCACGTCATAAATCAAGCGTATGACACAGGCGAACACCACGACGCAAGTGTCCAGCTGTCGAATGAACATAAACAATCGCAGGAGCCGAAAACGACACCGACAAATTAGCAATTTGAAACGAGTTCTGCCACAGTACCCGCCGGGTGGCATACCCCATGAAGAGCGGGCGGCTATCTCCTCAAAATAAAAGGAGATAAGTTTATCAGCTTCCCAGCTCTATGTGTATAAACACCGCAAGCGAATTGGGCTCCTGCATATATGTGATAGTGCCGCCTCTTGCTGTCGGAATCAGATATTTGTAGTCACCTTTCTCGAAAAGACTGTGACATGCAGTATCATAGGTTTCTCTGTCCGAAAACTTGAACGTGATATAGTTAGATGACGTTGTCATGCCCTGTAAGACTTTAAGGTCGTAGGATGTAAAATACAGCCCATTCCTGTAATAATAGTCATCCTCCACTGACGCTTCCTGCGGCAGCATATCCTCATTGTCCAATGTACGTGTAAGCTTTACCACATCAAGCGGCACTCCGAACCAGCTGTATGATATGCCATTTCCCAGATAATCACCATCACCGTAGGTACAGTCCACCGCACACCACGCACCGTCCAGATATACCATATTCCAGGCGTGGTTTGCATCAGATGTGGTGCCTGTCACAATAAGTGAGCTGATACCGGCCCGGTCACACAGATACTTAAACATCATCGCATAGCCCTGACAGACCGTCCTACCAAGCACTGCTGAGTACATATCCTGGTTGTGAGGAGAATTTTCCTCATACTCGGCATGCTCTATCACATATTCATAGAAATGCACAGCCTTGTCATAATCCGATGCACCTTCATCGATACCTGCCATACAGGCTGACACATAGCCTGAAATCGTACTTATTGCGTTGTCGATATCAGACTCAGACATATTGTATACAGGCGAAAAAATGATGCTGTTTCTCACAGTATACTGACTCTTTTCTATGTAGAAAAACTGTGGATTGTCCAGCAGCACAAACTGCTGTATACGGCTTACGTTGTCAGTGTCTGTAGTATTTAACGAAATTCCATCCATGCGCTTTTGCATCATCGCATAAATCTGCCTGTAAATAAGCTTGTCATCATCTGACAGCTTCTCGTAGTAGTAGTGATATTCCCCTGTAAATACTGACTCATCGTACTCTGTCTGTTCGCCGTTTAAATAGTCTGTTGTGGTCTGCATTTGCCCCTTTACTGCCCTGTGTATAGCTGTAGGAAAATCAGCTATAGCACCTATAAACCCTCCTGCCTTTAAGCATTTTGCAGCGAACATAAAGCAACAGGCAGCAAACACAAGTGCCGGTATGATTTTTAAAAGCTTTTTCATCTATTCCCCCATTTTAATCGTTGTCTGTCACTCTTTTAGGTGTGAACAGCAGCCATAGCAAGCCTGCATATCAGGTACAGTACAAAAAGATGCACCGGGTAAAAGGCGTAAAAGACATATTTTAGTGAAATGCCTCTTTTTCCATTGTAATAGCGAAGCGGTATAAGCATAAAAAGTGCAAAAAACTCTATGGTACCTGAGAAAAGTCCAAGCAGTATGACTGCCACGGCAAATGCAACATCCCGGTTTGAAGAAAGCAGGTACATCATGACAATGCACCCTACACCCGCCGCACCATAATCACAGCAAAGCACAAACTCTGCAATAATCATCATAACAAGCACTACTGATACCATTACTATACACCTGATCAGTGTGACAAAAAACCACTTGACTGCAGAGGATGCCTTTTCTATTTTATCGACCGACTTAAGCCAATCAAGCACTGTGATGGCAAGCAAGCCTAAAAGCAGTGTAAAAAACACATTGTTGCTCTTAAATTCGAGCACTGTATTGTTTATTGCAAGGTCAAACGGTATCTCAGAGATAAGCGCGAATATAAACATCCTCGCAGCATATTTTTCCCTACTGTGTGTATATTTAAAGCCCTCCACAAGCAGGAAGCAGAAAACAGGAAAGGCCATGCGCCCTATAGAACGCATGACCCAGTAGATATCAATAAGCGTTTGTCCACCTATCCCGTTATTTATCATCTGAAGAATAACCGTTGCCGCAATATGGTCTATAAGCATGGTAAAAATGGCTATAAGCTTAAGCGTGCTTCCACTGATACCAGACTTTGCGATAACTTTTTCCAAAATCCTATACTCCTGCCATATTTACGGTAATTCTGTCAAGATGCCAGATATCGTCCACATATTCCTGGATTGTTCTGTCTGAAGAGAACTTTCCTACATGTGCGATATTGAGCAGTGCACTCTTTCTCCATGCGCTCTTGTTCTTGTAATAATCATTAATCTTCTGCTGTGCATTTGCATATGAGCGGAAGTCTGCGAGGATAAAGTAGCGGTCAGCCACCTGTCCCTGCTGTGGATTGAGCAGTGAGTTGTAAAGCTCCCTGAAAAGCTCATGGTCATTTGGTGAATATGTGCCGTCTACAAGCTGGTTTACTACCTTTCTTAGCTCGGCATCGTTATTATATACATCAACAGGATTGTAGTCATGTCTGTTCTCGTGTGAGATGACCTCATCAGAGCTCATTCCAAAGATAAACATGTTGTCAGCCCCTACCTCATCGAACATCTCGACATTGGCACCATCCATAGTTCCGATAGTGAGCGCTCCATTGAGCATAAACTTCATGTTTCCTGTTCCGGATGCCTCCTTGCTTGCTGTGGAAATCTGCTCGCTGACATCTGCTGCCGCAAAAATAATCTCGGCATTGGATACCTTGTAATCCTCGATAAATACTACCTTGAGCTTGCCGCCAATAGAAGCATCGTTATTTATCACATCAGCCACACTGTTGATGAGCTTTATTGTTTTCTTTGCATTTCTGTAGCCTGCTGCTGCCTTTGCTCCAAAAATGAATGTTCTAGGATAGAAATCCATAGACGGATTTTCCTTAATCTTGTTGTACAGATACATCACATGAAGGATGTTCATGAGCTGTCTCTTGTACTCGTGAAGTCTCTTAACCTGCACATCAAAGATAGAATCCGGATTTACATCAATACCATTGTGCTCCTTGATATACTTTGCTAAACGCACCTTGTTTGCTCTCTTAATCTCAGCAAACTCCTGCTGTGCAACAGGGCTGTCCGCATAAGCCTTGAGCTTTGAAAGCATTGTAAGATCTGTAATCCAGCCGGCTCCTACCTTTTTTGTTGCCCAGTCTGCAAGGAGTGGATTTGCATGGGCTAAGAATCTACGCTGTGTGATTCCGTTTGTCTTGTTATTGAACTTCTCAGGGAACATCTCATAGAAATCATGAAGCTCCTGATTCTTAAGTATCTCTGTGTGAAGCTTTGCAACACCGTTTACAGAATAGCCTGCAACGATAGCCATATTTGCCATCTTGACCTGTCCGTCATAGAGGATAGCCATCTTTCTTACCTTGTCCTCATTGCCAGGATATCTCTCATTAATCTGCATCACAAATCTTCTGTTTATCTCGTCAACAATCTGGTATACACGAGGAAGCATTCTCTGGAATATCTCAATTGGCCACTTCTCAAGCGCCTCAGCCATGATTGTATGGTTAGTGTAGGCTACACATCTTGTAGTGATATCCCATGCATCATCCCATGACAGATGCTCCTCGTCCACAAGGATTCTCATAAGCTCTGCGACTGCAACTGTAGGGTGAGTATCGTTCATCTGGAAAACGACCTTATTCGGAAGATCTTTTAAATCGCTGTGATGCTTTTTAAACCTTGCAAGTGCACGCTGGATGCTTGCTGATACAAAGAAATACTGCTGCTTTAAGCGAAGCTCCTTGCCCTTTACATGGTTATCGTTTGGATAGAGCACCTCAACAAGGTTTCTTGCAAGATTTTCCTGCTCCACTGCCTTGTCGTAGTCACCCTGGTCAAAGGACTCGAGCGAGAAGCCGTTTTTGGGCTCTGCATCCCATATCATGAGAGAATTGACCACATTGTTGTCATAACCGACTATAGGCATATCATAAGGCACTGCAAGCACCGACTGATAGTCCTTCTGCTCGAAATGAAGCTCTCCGTTTTCATCTGTGCTCTCCTGCACATATCCTCCAAACTTGACCTCATAGCAGTACTCCGGACGACGAAGCTCGAATGGATATCCGTCCTTGAGCCAGTTGTCAGGCACCTCAATCTGGAAGCCGTCTGAAATCTGCTGCTTGAACATACCATATCTGTATCTGATTCCACAGCCGTATGCAGGATATCCGAGTGTGGCAAGTGAATCCATGAAGCACGCTGCCAGTCTTCCGAGTCCACCGTTTCCAAGTGCCGGATCAGGCTCCTGGTCCTCAATAGCATTGATATCCACACCAATCTCATTGAGAGCCTCCTTGACCTCCTTGTATGCTGAGAGGTTTATAAGGTTGTTGCCGAGAGCTCTTCCCATCAAAAACTCCATGGACATATAGTAAACAACCTTTGGATCGTCCTTGTCCATCACTCTCTGTGTGGCAATCCACTCATCCATGATGACATCCTTTACGGCCTCTGATACAGCCTGATAAAGTTCCTGCTGTGTGGCATCATCTATAGTCTTACGATATTTATTTTTTAAATTGTCTGATACAGTCTTAATAAACACCTTTTTGCTAAACGTATTATCTCTCATCATATTCCTCCTTATGGCACTAAAAGGGAGCAAATTAATGCTCCCTCTCGTGCAGAGATTATTGTTTTTCAACTGCAAGCTTAACAGCCTCACCATTAATCTTCCAATCCTTTTCATAGCCCTTAAGTTCGCCTGATTTAATTGATACGGCAAGAACCTCGGTCTTGATTTCATCACCAAACTTTTCAAATACATTTGAAAGCTTCTCATCTGCCTCGTATGTCACAGCGATGTGGTCCATAACCTCAAAGCCTGCGTCCTTACGCATTGTCTGGATCTTACTGATGATTTCTCTTACGAAACCTTCCTCGATAAGCTCAGGAGTGAGGTTGGTGTCAAGAACAACGGTTATATTGTTGTCAGACTGTGTCACATAGCCCTCCATCTGAGTCATCTCGATAAGTAAATCCTCTTTAGATAATACAACTTCATCGCTAATGCTGTCAAGCTTGAGAGAGCCGGTGCTGTTAAGCTCCTCCATGGCCTTATGACCATCAAGCTCAGCTAAAACTGCCTTAATCTGGCCAAGGTATTTACCATACTTAGGACCCACTGTTCTAAGCTGTGGCTTGAATTTGTAGGTGGTGTAGTGTGATACATCATCAGTGAACTCAACCTCTTTTACGTTGAGCTCGTCTGCGATGATATCCACATAAAATTCATCCAGTTTTTCCGGAGCCTTTACAAACATTTTTCCGATTGGCTGACGGTTTTTGATATTTGCCTCGTTACGGCATGCACGTCCGAGTACTACAACCTTTAGTACCTCATCCATATCAGCTTCGAGCTTTTTGTCAATCAGCTTCTCATCAACTACAGGATAGTCGCACAGATGAATTGACTCCGGTGCGCTCTTGTCGATAGAGCAGACAAGATTTCTGTAGATATCCTCTGTCATGAAAGGAATCATAGGTGCTGCCGCCTTTGATATGGTGACAAGTGCTGTATAAAGTGTCATGTATGCGTTTATCTTGTCATGCTCCATGCCCTTTGCCCAGAAACGCTCACGGCTGCGGCGTACATACCAGTTACTTAAGTCGTCTACGAACTCCTGAAGGTACTTTGCCGCCTCCGGAATCTTGTAGTTTGACAGGCACTCATCCACGCCTGCCACTGCTGAGTTGAGCTTTGAAAGAATCCACTTGTCCATTACTGCAAGCTTATCATACTCAAGGCTGTATTTTGTAGCATCAAAATTGTCGATATTTGCATAAAGAACGAAGAATGCGTATGTGTTCCAGAGTGTTCCCATAAACTTACGCTGTCCCTCAAGCACGAGCTTTCCTGAAAACTTCTTTGGAATCCATGGAGCTGATGCTGTGTAGAAATACCATCTGATGGCATCTGCACCGTATGTCTCAAGTGCATCAAACGGATCTACAGCGTTGCCCTTTGACTTGGACATCTTCTGTCCGTTCTCATCCTGTACGTGTCCAAGCACGATTACATTCTCATAAGGGGCCTTGTTGAAAAGGAGTGTAGACTCAGCCATGAGTGAATGGAACCATCCACGTGTCTGGTCAACTGCCTCTGAGATAAACTTGGCCGGGAACTGCTTCTCAAATACTTCCTTGTTCTCGAACGGATAGTGGTGCTGTGCAAATGGCATGGCTCCTGAATCAAACCAGCAGTCAAGTACCTCAGGTACACGGTGCATATCCTTGCCACACTCAGGACACTTGATTGTCACAGCGTCGATGTATGGTCTGTGAAGCTCTACCTCTGCAGCCTTTGGATCTCCTGCTTTTTCGGCGAGCTCTGCACGGCTTCCGATACACTCTCTGTGTCCGCATTCACACTCCCAGATATTGAGTGGTGTGCCCCAGTAACGGTTACGTGAAATAGCCCAATCCTGTATATTCTCAAGCCAGTTTCCGAAACGTCCTGAACCGATAGACTCAGGAATCCAGTTTACTGTATTGTTGTTTCTGATAAGATCATCCTTTACTGCTGTCTCCTTGATGTACCATGACTCTCTTGCATAGTAGATAAGAGGCTTGTCACATCTCCAGCAGTGTGGATACTCATGCTCAAATTTCGGAGCATCGAAGAGCTGCTTTCTGCCGCTTAAGTCCTTTAATACCTCAGGATCTGCATCCTTTACCCACATACCGGCAAACGGAGTCTCTGCTGTAAGCTCTCCCTTGTCGTTTACAAACTGTACAAATGGAAGGTCATAATTTCTTCCGACATTGGCATCATCCTCACCAAATGCAGGAGCGATATGAACAATTCCTGTACCATCTGACATAGTAACATATGTGTCACATGTCACGAAAAAGCCCTTCTTGCCCTGCTTATCGGCAACCTGCTTAGCGCAGTCATAAAGCGGCTCATACTCCTTGTACTCAAGATCCTTTCCTTTGTATGTCTCAAGCACCTCATATGCCTTCTTGCCTGCTTTGGCGTCCTCTTTTGAAAGAAGCTGTGAGAGCACCTTGTCTGCAAGTGCCTCTGCCATATAATATGTGTAGCCATCAACAGCCTTTACCTTTACATATGTGTCATTAGGGTTCACACAGAGTGCCACGTTGCTTGGAAGTGTCCATGGAGTTGTTGTCCATGCGAGGAAATATGCATCCTCTCCTACTACCTTAAAACGTACTACTGCTGATTTTTCTTTAACTGTCTTGTAGCCCTGTGCCACCTCCTGTGCAGAAAGCGGTGTTCCACAACGAGGACAGTAAGGAACAATCTTGAAGCCCTTGTAAAGAAGTCCCTTGTTCCAGATTTCCTTGAGAGCCCACCACTCTGACTCAATGAAATTGTCGTCATATGTGACGTATGGATTGTCCATATCAGCCCAGAAACCTACTGTGTTGGAGAAATCCTCCCACATGCCCTTGTATTTCCATACAGACTCTTTACACTTCTTGATGAATGGCTCAAGTCCGTAGTTCTCAATCTGATCCTTGCCGTCAAGGCCGAGAAGCTTCTCCACCTCAATCTCAACAGGAAGTCCGTGTGTATCCCAGCCTGCTTTACGTGGCACATATTTGCCCTTCATGGTCTGGAATCTTGGAATCATATCCTTTATGGTACGTGTCTCAACATGTCCGATGTGAGGCTTTCCGTTTGCTGTAGGAGGTCCATCATAGAATGTGTATGTCTCTCCTTCTTTTCTGTTTTCCATAGATTTTCTGAAGATATTGTTCTCTCTCCAGAACTGCTCTGTCTTCTTCTCGCGTTCAACGAAGTTCATATTGGTGTCAACTTTGTTGTACATGACTATCTCTCCTTATTCTATATTGTTCGTGAACATCCCAACATGCACCTCAAATTCGGCTCTTACGAGGCTTCCTTGTGGCTTACGCTACTACAATTTTCGGTTTATGGAATATTCACAAAAAAAGGCACACATTCCTGTAATTAGGAACGCGTGCCTGATACGTCTATACCACCTATTACAATGTACTTAAGGGAAATACCCTTGCATACCCGCCCCTGTAACGTAGGGAATACGTCAGAACCTACTCTCGCAACGCTGTATGGCGATTTTAGCCTGCGGCTCAGAAGTGATTTTCAAAACGGCTCTACTCATACCGGCTCTCACCTGTCCCGGCTCTCTTTGACTTTCCTGCCATCTCTACTGTCTTCGTCACTGCCTTTTACTAACTGTGTTTAAGTATATAACTGAAAAGCCACTGTTGTCAAGATGTAATTGATTCTGTAATAATTTGATAATAATTAACTCTAATAAATGCCATCATACTCAAAATTCTGATAATCATAATCGTCATGATCAAAAGAATCATAATCATAATCGTAATCCTCATAGGAATCGTCATCATTATAATACTCATAACCATTGTCAAAGCCCCTCATGAACTCCTTTTCTAAATCTGTGCTTACATTTGAGCCTGCCACAACCCAGAATATGATGCTGACTATAACTGAGATGGCTGCTGTTGCTATACCAACTATACCAAACACCTTGTTGTTGCCCTTTATGATATGTATAATACCAAAAATGATAGCAAGCAGAGCTGTCACATAATTGATGCATGTACAAAACAGTACAATAGATGCGATTCCAAGTACCAGAGAAGCTATACCAAAGCCATTGCTGTTCTTTGGCGGCTGGTTGTATGGATTAGCTCCATACTGTGGCTGATTGTATGCTGTCTGTCCGTATGCGGTCTGATTGTAGCCACCCTGTCCGTTTGGCTGCTGGCCATACTGCGTCTGTCCGTAAGCTGACTGATTAAATGAGCCCTGGGCATTTGGATTCTGGTTGTATGTACCCTGGGCATTTGGATTCTGATTGTATGTACCCTGATTTGCATAACCATATGCACTGCCCGGATTATTGACATATCCGTCTGTGCTGCCTGTCTGGTCTGATGACTGTCCATATGCATATGCATTCCCACTTTCCTGCTGGGATACAGACTGATTATATGTGTCTGTCGGCTGATTGTATGTGTCCTGCGGCTGGCTGTATGTGTCTGAGCCATTTGCTGTTTCTGAAGACTGACCGAATACACCTGTATTGTCCGGTGTGCCTGACGACCGGTTGTCATTGTTCATATAATTGTTATCGTCCATAACTTCCTCCATATATCCTATTGTTTATGTAGCCATTGTGTTATTGCTGTCTCTTATACACATCTGACGCTGCCGACGAAGGCTTAGGTGTAGAT
>ENA-OYYH01000480-OYYH01000480.1-human-gut-metagenome-genome-assembly--contig:-NODE-480-length-19592-cov-6.604392_pt1 | contig 19592 bp, 29 predicted proteins | sample MGYA00243245_ERZ653439 | MGnify/ENA primary metagenome ERZ653439 (study PRJEB26926, sample SAMN06165028) | human gut metagenome | biome: ENVO:00009003; feature: ENVO:2100002; material: ENVO:00002003... | reverse complement strand
TCGTCGGCAGCGTCAGATGTGTATAAGAGACAGCCTTTATATATCGTCAGGTGTGTTGGTTTTGAACGGTCAGCTTCCCTCAAAGCGTCACATTCGCACACCGGGCTGCTTGTAAACGGAACCTCTTTCCATAGTCACAAACTTCCTTTCCAAACAAAAGCGGGATGTCGGCTTTCCGGCATCCCGCTGCAAGTTTTCATTACGCGCTGTAATTTGCGCACAAGAAAGCTGGCACAGGACGCTTACGCATCATGCACATGCACATCATCATGCCGGAATAGGCTGCGTTCATAGTCTTGTACCCCTTTCTCTCGTTGTTTGGTCAGCGGTGATTTGCTTTCCATGGCTCACAGTATACGCCTGTGAACCGATTCTGTCAACACTTGTTTGCATAAAATTGCACATTTCGGCATTTTGCATATGTCCTACTATTTTAATAGGTTGATAACTTGCAAAATTCCTAGAATTATGCTATGAAAGTATGACATTTCTCAAAACATATCGTTGCTATGACAATATTTCATCAATTTTGCTTGTTACTACACCACTACTACACCATTTTCTAAAAAGACCTTGATATAGCACACAAATGGCTGGCTAATACCGGCCATTTATTTTTAAATTTAAAATACCCTATTGCTTTTCTGCAGTGGAGTGTGGTATAATGCATATACACAGAAACTTCAACAATTCCAAGCCAATCAGCCTGCCACTGGCGGGCAATTACTTCCAGCTTTATACACAGAAACTTCAACAAGTCATGCGTAAGGAGATGTTCTTATGACCACAGTCAAAATTCCATTACATGCAGTTCTCAATATTAAAGCAACTGCAGACAGCACCCTACAAGACCTCAAATTCAAAATCGATGATTGGCAGGACACTTACGACGAGCGCGAGGCAAATGAACCTGAATACGACAGCCAGATTGACCGCTGGCAAGATGCACTTGATCGTCTGAAGGATAAAATCGATGACGCCACTGAGTTGGTAGATGACTACGAAGAGTGGGTCGATAGCCTTGACCTTGATATAATTATAGCCACCACTAGCTATATTGACACCGACATAGACAAAGATGGTCTGTTTGATATCATCAAGCGTTTAAAAGAATTTAATCAGGAATATCGTGGCCTTTCAAAAATAATTAAAGAAATTGAAAAAATTGCTAAGACAATTAAGGCTTGTGAGGTAAAATAATGACCATCACACATGCAAGAGAAATCACACGCCAATTTGCCCATAGCTTTGTCGCTACTATGCGGCCTGAAGAAGCTGCAGAATACAAATCAGTCGTTGATGATGCTATAGAGTGGGCTAAGGTAAACGAACCGAGCCTGTTCTACGGTCTTGTTCATGACTACCTTAGTTTTCTTGACAGACACACCGAGCACCACATCTGTTCCACCTGCAAACACTGGGAACCGTTCACCGGAGCGTGCTGCGGTGCCAACAGCCCATATGTCGCGGATTTTGTAGATAGTGACTACACATGCGCAGACTGGAAAGCGAGGCTAAAGAAATGACAACTATACTGACCAATATCCTGATATTTATTATCGCAACCATAGTATTTATGCAAACATCAGATGGGACACACGAGTTTTATAAGCTGCCCGGACTTCTAATGCCATCAATACTGTCTGCGGCTTCGCTCATTTTTACTAATGTAACCCTTATTGCTTATGCGTATACCGAGTTCTGTGCGGCTGAGGAACTCTTTACGAACTATGGTAAAGAAGACTATGGGATGTTTTGTTTTGCGCTTCTCGTATGCGTTGTTATTTGTTTCTCAACTTTTTGCATCTTCCTGTTTCGCTACGACAACTTCCCGCTCGTAGAGCTGTTTGCCTTTCACAAACAGGTAGATAGAGATTTAGACAACACCCCGCGCATTCCATACAGTACGTTTAAAAAGATGTACAATCTGCACCCTGAGAATTTTAAGTTCATTGATAATGAATGTTTTACATTTTACGGTTTTAGATATCGCGACAAGAGGTTCTCTCTAAGCTTCCTGGACTTTGTACGGGCGCTAAGCCTGATCGATGAGCATATAACAGAAAAGGACTTGGCACGCGAAAGGGCCAAGCGGGTCAAAAAATATGAAGAGCAGTCAAAGCTATACGCCATGATGCGCGATGACCTAGCCAGCGACCTTGCCGCCATAGAAAAGCAAAAGACCGATGCCTATGACAAAATCAAGACATCTACCGATAACATCAACGAGATAGCCAACAGATTGATAAAGGAGGCACACTGATGGCACGGATTTTATTAGACGAGCGACCTATTGGCTGCTGGGATTGCCCGTTTTATGCCTTATTCGATTGCAGGTATTACAGGGATAACCAGATCTTTCCGGGATACTGCGAGTATATTACCACACCGGATGAACTTGAAGAAGAAAGAAAGTATTATACAGAGGAGGAACGTGATTGATGGATGCGCTACAATTCTTAAAAACTGCCAAGCGCATGTGCGACAAACGCGGCCAATGCACCTGCTGCCCAATACACGATTTTTGTAATAATGACTTTTACGAATGTTCCGATGCTTTGCTCCTTGACACAATAAAAACTGTTGAACAATACAACAAAGACCATCCCATCAAAGAAACCCGCAAAGACCGTCTACTGCGCTCCATTCCAAATTCGCCCATTAACGCCAATGGTGATCCGGATCTCTGTCCAGAAGATTACGGTGAAGATAATTATTATGATAACGGACTGTTCCCTTGTGAGATTTTCAACAGCGATTGCGCCACCTGTAAGCATGAATACTGGTCAGAAGAGCCACATGGGCCAGCATACTGGGACAAATATTGGGAGGAAGACTATGGACGCTAAGCAATACATAGACACTCTGCGTCGCATATGCTCTACAAATTGTTTCTGCGACAACTGCGATTTCAAGAAAAATGGAACCTGTCCACTTGATAAAACATTTCTTTTATCGACGCCATCGGAAGACATCGTCTCCTCTATTGAGAAATGGGCCAAGGATCATCCTAATATGAAAACACGTAACGATGTTTTGCTTGCAAAATTCCCAAATGTCAAACTCGACAAAGATGGCATTATCGACACATGCCCAAATTTTCCATTATACAGTTCTGGTACAGAACGTTGTGAACAGTATAAGAGAAACTGCGACGTCTGCCGCAGAGATTATTGGTTAGAGGAGGTAGATGAGTGATGGACGCAGTTGAATACATAAAGGAAGCAAAGCGCATTTGTAAAAGCCGAAGTGTTTGTAAAAGTGTTTCTGGTAAATGCCCATTGCTAGACGAAAATGGACACTGCACCGCAACCGTAGATATATGCGCTGCGGATATAATCGAAAAAGCAGAAAAGGCTGTGCAGATTGTCGAGGAATGGGCAAAAGACCACCCTGTCAAGACTCGCCAAAGCGAGTTTTTGAAGATGTTTCCGGATGCCAGAGTGAACGATGATGGAATTTTGTGTTTTCTCCCTTGTTGTATCGAAGACAGCCTTCGTGATAAATGCGGTTCGAGAAACTGTGGCTATTGCCGTAAGGTATATTGGTCAGAGGATGTTGATGAGTGATGGACACAGTTGAATTTTTAAAAACGGTTGATAGACTTTGTAGGGCCGAAGAAGATTGCTCTAGTTGCCCATTGAATGGATATGCTTGCGACGCAAATCTCAAAGATGTAGCGAGATACTACACATTAGAAAGTGTTCAAGATATGGTTCAAAAAGTAGAGCAATGGACAAAAGACCATCCGCTCAAGACCCGCCAGAGCGAGTTTCTGAGGATGTTTCCAAATGCGAATATTCCTTGCGATGTTATAGATATAATACCATGCAATATCGAAAAAGAAATGCGAAAATGCTGCGGCGATAGGAATTGTGACGAATGCAAAAGGACTTACTGGCTTGCGGAGGTGACGGACAATGGTAACGTTTATCAATGATATGGTAACGTTTATTGATGATGATGATATCGAACTAAAGCCTTGCCCGTTCTGTGGTTCTACAGCCGGGTTATATGCAAGCTATGAAGGCAGGTATGCAGTGCGGTGCAACTACTGCCGCATCGGAACTGTCCTCATAAAAAACGAACAGGACGCGATTGAGTTGTGGAATCACAGAACGGAGGTAACCGACAATGACTAACATTACAACCCTACGTCCCGGCGAGCACTTCATGTTCAAAACCTTTGAGTGGGTATGTCTTGACCCGAACCACCCTGACGGCGGCGTGCTGGCTATTATGGCAACGCCGTTGGAAAAAGAAGTAAAATTCTGCCCAAGTGATAATTTTGCCGATGAGAAAGGCAACTGGAATAACTACCGCACCAGTAATGTGCGGGGGATTCTATCTGATATGGCGAACGCTGTTTTTGACGAAAAATGTCTACTGTCGCATACAGTTGACCTTGTTGCAGATAACGGCGACCGCGCCTATGGAACAGTACAGGACACCGTTTTTATTCTGACCTGTGACGAGTACCGAAAGTACTGTGACTACATCCCGCACTATGACAACTGGATTTGGACTGCTACACCATGGTTTTGCGGTGACGAAAATTCCGACACGGTAGGCGCGATCCACGTTCGCCGTGTGACCACGGGTGGTCAGTTGTACGACAGCCGTGCGTACATAAGCGGTGCTGTTGCCCCGGCTTGTGTTCTAAATCCGAAATCGCTCAATCTGCGCCAGAGCATGGCCTATGTAGAGGAGATAGCAGAATGAAGAAAAAGTTATTTGCGCTGGCTGTTGCTTTTGTTTTGATGGTTCTGCTATGCGCATGCAAAGAAAATCAGGTGGTCGAGGAGAAAACTGTCTCTATCCAGCAAGAAATCGTATATGCCTATGTCACTACTGAAATGCTTACAAACGGTTACGGTGGTGTATATGACCACCAAAATTATATATGCTACGGCGTTCAGAACGGAGACAACATCCTCGATGAGGAAGACCGTATGGATTGTGTAACGATGCGAAAATCAGAAAAAGACCATAGTTATATAAAATACTACTACGAGCGCACAATCTACGAGGACGGTACATACTATGACAGATATACCGGAGTGGCCTTGTACTTAACCAATGATATGCTGAAAAATCTGAGGGCGAGCAACTAGAGTGGTGTCAGAATGAGCACAATTTTAAGATATAAATATGTCACGACCAGGAAACCGCACATCTGTTTTGACTGTGGTAGAAACATTCTATCACCTGCAAGAATGATATCGGTGGCCTACGCAGATGGCGGAACTATCATGTCTTATTATTTATGTAAGACTTGCGACGCAAACACTTCATGCATGGATAGCTATGAAGAGTATAGCAATTCAGAGAATTGCGCGAAGAAGCGTTAAAAATGGAAAGAGAGGCATACCAATGAGCACATACACGCCAACCGGCGCAAGCCAGCCAATTCAGCTGGACGAAAACAACAACTTCATTGACCCTATTACCGGCGAACTGATGCACCAACTTACTGTAGAAGAAATGCCACGCCACACGTTTGGCGCAGAGCTATACGCCCCGGCAAAGAAACAGCCATTCAAACTGGATGCCGCTCCCCAAACCGCCAAAGGAGATACATAATGACTAACAAAGCCTACGAACGAGCCTTTAACATCGCCATAAAATACGGCTTTTGCGACGATTGCAGATGTGTGTTGGATAAAAGACACTGCCCCGAATGCGACTGCTATGAGAATACCGTTAAGGTGATCCGGGATGCATTAGAAAAGCTGGACGCTATCGAGGCGTCTGAGACAACCGTCTGGCACGATGCGCAGACCGATCCGCCAACAGAAAACGGCGAGTATCTGTGTTACTACGAATACTACCGTTATGGCAACTATAACTGTATGTACCGCACAATGGACCGTGGACAATTTTTCAATGGCCAATGGAGCGGTGAGCCTACGCACGGAGTTGCTGCAAAAGTCCTCGCTTGGACAGAACTGCCAGTGCCGCCAACTAAGGAGTGATGTATATGACACGTAAACGATACAAAAAGCTCATGATGAGCATGGGGTGGTCACGAAACCAAGTGAATGATTACAAGCCGTTCACCATGTGGCCGTTCTACTTTATGCCGTCTATATGCAGTTACAACAACGCATGGCAATTAGACAAACCAATCTTCGAGTTTTTCAAAAATATTCGTGATCAAATAAATACAGGCGTATCTTTTGAATACAATGGCTATACAACCTGTGTCAAATACGACAAGAGAGATCGGATTTTCTACGGTAAGTTGGAAGATATCAACGACCTGATAAATTTTCACACAGACAACATCATGAAAATTGAAGAAGAATTCCACAACGCCGTAGATGATTATCTAGATTTCTGCGCCAGGATAGGGAAGGAGCCGGAGAAGCCAAATGTTTGATTTTAACAGAGATTTAGAGGGGAATGTCTGCCCGCTAAAATATGATGCACCAACAATGAAACAGCGTGAATGCAGTCCGAATTGCACTTGGTATAACGAATATTATGGCAAATGTGCAATCTGGGTGCTGACGAAAAAAGTAGAAGGGAGAATATTATGAGCTTTAATGATTCTATTGGTACACGTATGAAAGAGTATTACGAGGCAGTTCCTAAAACTAAACTTATGCGCCGCGTACCTGTAGCAGCTAGAATCGACGGCAAGTCGTTCCACACATTCACACGTGGCTTTCAAAAGCCATTTGATATGATCCTGATGAAATCTATGCAGGAAACCATGAAGTACCTGTGCAAGAATATCCAAGGCTGCGTGTTTGGTTATACACAATCCGATGAAATCACGCTGATTCTAATTGATTACCAGACACTTACTACAGACGCTTGGTTTGATTATGAGGTGCAGAAACTGTGCAGCGTATCCGCCAGTATGGCAACCATGGCGTTTAATAAGTTCTTCAGAATGTCTATCTGGGACGAAGATTTTGCATGGAAGAGCGCCCTTACGCCACAATCTATGAATGTACAAATTGCGCATAACGAGTATATTGCAAAAATGACGGCTGCCGCTAATAAAGGTGCCTTGTTTGACGCCCGCTGCTTCAACATTCCTAAAGAAGAAGTTTGTAACTTGATCTACTGGCGTCAGCTTGATGCGACACGCAATTCCATCCAGATGGTGGGGCAAGCACATTTCTTACACAAGCAGCTGGAAGGAAAGAAATGCAATGACATTCAGGACATGCTGGTGGAGCAGTTTGACATCAACTGGAATAATTACCCAACTACATGCAAGCGTGGCACTGCCTGTATCAACAAGGATGGGCAATGGGTACTTGATACTGAAATGCCGATCTTAAAAGGTGAAAACCGGGATTATGTTGACCAATACATTTTTGTTGGCGAATAACCTGCAGCGCCTAATGTCCACTATCATAAACAAACTGCGGCACTTTGTCGCTAATAGTAAACAGTAAGGAGATTATTATGAACGATAGAATCGATATCCGACCATACTTTATGATGATTCCTACAGAGCGGAGGCTCCGCACATATGAATTTGTAAATTCCTTCATGGACATGGCGTCGGCGTTTCTGCCGGGGAGCAAACCAATCGCCGATGAAGCCTATGACAAGAATTGTCTTGCCTGTGTTGATTTTTATGACTACCTTGCAACGGCCATGATTGAATCACTTGAGTTGACCGGTGAGGATGCCATTGATGCCGGACTGCAATACGCCAGCTGTGCCCGCGTACATGAGGCGGTTGTGGCCTGCATGAAGAACCTGCGCAGCGAGATTGATGGATGGCTGGAGGTGTGTGAAGATGACAAAACACCCGTACTATGCGATGATGATGAGATGGACACACCATTCTGATTTCTTGTTGACACTACCTATAAAAAGCAGTATGATGAAAGCAAACGGAATGTGAGGTCATCCATCATGCCAAACGACTACGGTTATTTCGGTAAAGGCAGCACCGGCTACGCCCATTACCAACAAACCTTTAATCGCTGCTTCGGCTCCGGATCCGGCGGCGGCGGACGCAAACCATCAAACAATAATAACGGTGGCGGCAACAATGATGGCTGTCTAGCCATTTTTGCAATCTTCCTAGTCGTAGGTGCTTTCATTTTGGCCGCACTTTCCGCGCTTGGTTACATGTAAATATCCGTAAAAAATAGGGTATCACTCGACTTTGAGTGATACCCTATTACTATTTAAAATTTTAGGTTGCATTGGTACATGGGTCTGTGTGTTTGTTACCATTTACTATGGTAACAAAAAGAAATTAGGCTACCTAACTAGCACTTAGGTAGCCTCCTGATGGATACATGCTCTGTGTGTTCATCAACGTGGGTCAACTAAGGTGTTCGCTTATTAAGAGCTTCAATTCTCTATTAGTATTATATACCACATTTTATTGTGCGTCAACACTTTTTACGCTTTTACAGCATTTCCGCTTTCCACATACTGCGCCACAGCATTATTTTTCTCAAGCTGTTCCCGCATCCATACAAGCGCTTCATCAACCCACTTAGAGAACTCCTCAAACTTTACAAACTGTCCGATCCAAGGGAACTGCTTTACTGCCAAGTCATAGCACATACGCAATTTACAGGCCCCTGTCTTTGACCCCAATTCACGCTCCGCTTCAATAACAGCGTATTTCAACCATTCTTTCACGTTGGCAATTTGCTTTTCCGTCGGCAGACTCATAAACTTTACTGCCGCAACTGTGATAAACGCAATAACACACATCATCGCAAACAAAACAAACCAGTTGTCTGCCAAAAACTTCAAACTATCCATAATAGCCTCATTTCTCAACTGCGCTGCGTAAAATCGCAACGCACTTTTTTATTGTATCAACAACATAAGATGCCATTTCAAATGTCATTTCTGTACCAAAAGAAAGGCGAATGGAACACATAGCCTGTTCTTTGGTACAACCAATCGCCCGCAGCACGTGGCTCGGTTCAATAGACCCTGTTGCGCACGCACTCCCGGCGGATGCTGCAATACCGTAAGTATCTAACATCAAAAGTAGACTTTCACCCTCAACACCATCAAATGTGAAATTTAAAATGCCAGGAACATGACTTGCTAAAGCGCCATTCAGATGGACACCATCAACATCGCAAAGCTCTTCTGCAATCCAATTTCTGATACGAATGGTCCTATTATTATAAAGAACCATGTGCGAGTCACTAATGTCCAAAGCAACGGCCATTCCAACAATTCCAGGCAGATTCTCTGTACCAGCACGCATACCGCGCTCTTGCTTACCGCCAAAGATGAAATTAGGCACATCCACGCCGCTCTTGACGTACAACCCACCAATTCCTCTTGGCCCATGAAACTTATGTCCACTAAAAGACATCATATCCATGCCGTAAGCGCCAACATCCACGCGAATATGTCCAACGGCCTGTGTAGCATCCACATGGAGCAGCACGCCGTGCGCCCTGCATACATCCGCAATCTGCGTAATAGGCTGTATCGTCCCAAGCTCGTTATTCACAAACATAATGCTCACAAGACCAACCTTGCCATCATGCTTTTCGATAAGGTACTCAACGTCTTTCGGGTCAATAAACCCGCTGCTGTCAGGCCGCACATATAACGGAATAATGCCTTCGCCAGCCAGGCCATCAACCGTATTCAATACAGAATGGTGCTCAAACTCAGAAGTGATAATGTATTTCTTGCCGCGCAGAGCCTGCTCACGCATCACACATTGGATGACCCAATTATTGGACTCGCTTGCACCAGAAGTAAAATAAATATCGCTATCTTTTGCCCCAAGCAATGCAGCGATCTCATGTCTTGACTTTCTAAGCACGTCAGCGGCGTCAGAACCAGCCCTATGCTCGCTTGATGGATTCCCATAAACATCTTTCATTGTCTTTGCAACAGCCGCTACAACATCGTCGTATGGCCGCGTGGTAGCGGCATTATCACAGTATACCTGCATCACTCTCCACCTCGCATATCATCAACAACATCAGGTGTCGTATCCAAACTTGAAGTATACTTTAACTTTGCAACTCCTTGTATAGTATCACCGGCTACCTCGAACATTTTAAGCCCGCCAGTAACGCCAAGCAACCCAAGCAGCGTATCCAACGTCTTACTATACACCTCGGCACCAACCTCAGCGCCAACAAAATTGTATTCCCAGAACGTGTATACAATAATCGCAAACAGCAGCAGATATAAGAACGTAGTCACAAATTTTTGATAACGAATCTTCTTAAGTCGCTTTTTCAAACGACAAAAGAGAGATTCTTTCTTTTCATTCTCTTTTGTTTTCATTTCAAAAGCCCCCTTACGGCTTAATGAGCTTGCCTTGTTTCAGCAATCTCAGCATTTGTGTATTCTGCGCAGCAGTACCACGATACCCAGTAAAACCATTAACTGCAGCAATCTTACAGCGATAGGCATAACTATTATCCACCCCCAACTGCTTTAGGGCAGGTGCAATAGATGTCGCGTTCCCTGTATAAGCAGGGAAGTATTTGCTCGCAGCGCTATCTGGGCGAATAAGCTTGCCAACCTTCAAAAGGTTTACCATCTGCGTATTCTGTGCGGCAGTTCCGCGATAACCGCCAATTCCATTTGCTGCAGCAATCCTCTCACGATATGCGTAAGAATTATTAACGCCAATCGCACTTAATGCGGTATTGATGCTGCCGGAACTACCCTTGTAAGCAGGGAAATAATTTGCCGACATACTGGGTGTAACAGGTGCAACAGACGCAGCGCCAGCGTCCTCTTCTGTATTCGGCAGCGCAATCGTCTTACTGACTCGTACCCATGTATAACCGCCACCGTCCAGTACAGTACAGCTCTGCCGCAGCCAGCAAATCTTGTGCATCATCAACGGATTATTGATTTCATACATACCTTTACGTTTTGTAATCTCATGCCAGCCTTTGCCGTCCCAGGGGCCTTCACCAAAGGTGATATGGCAATGTGCGCCTACTCCACCGGCAGTGCCCTCGTAACCGCAAATCTTACCCTGCGCAAACGTAGCACCAACTTTAATTCCATACTTTACAAGCATATCGTCATTGCAATGCGCCGTCATAAAGAAAAGCCCGCCAGGTGCATAAACCTTTTCGTTCATACACTTGACGCGCTTCGTGTTTGTATAGAATGTAAAATTACATCTTGATGCAGTAGTGGAACCGTTATAAATCCGCATCACCTTACAACTAAACGGCGCATAAACAGGGGAACGTCCGGTATTCTCACCGGCAATGTCATAAGCAGTCTGGTATAGATGTGAATATGTATTTGCAGGCACGCCATCCACGGCAAACCCAAGACCCTGTGTGACCCGTAGCGTTTTCATCGGGAAAAGACAATATTCATCAAATTCCTGCTTGGCGGGCTTGTTACTCGGCGTACTCGATGCTGCATTTTGCTTGGTAGGCTGGCTGTAAAGCCAGTTCTTATCAAGACCATTGGAACCATGCACACAGCCATATTTATCAGCGTACCCTTCACTGCTGAACTGCCACGCGCAAATCATATCGCGGTGCGCATCCATCCAGCGGCCATACACACCGCTCGTCGGGAATGTCTCTGCCACATTGGAAAAATCCTTCTGTGTACCATACCACTTATAATAAGCAATCCACATGGGGATATTCAGCTTGTCCACATTGACCTGATTCATAGCCCAGTTCGCACCCGTATACAGACACGGAACAAAACCGGCATCTGCAATCATCTTTGCAGCTTCAATAATCAGTGTAGTATTATCACCGATACTAAGACCCATGGTCTGGCCACCTTCAAGTTCCTGGTCAATTCCAACCCAAGAATCTACGCCATACTTCTTAGCAATAGAGATCCAAGAATTTACTTCATGCTGCATAACAGAACGCGCTTTATCAAGGTTGCCTGAGCACACGCTCTTGTAATGCCACGTCCCAAATCCGTAACCGCCAAGGCGCATTCCGGCACTCTTTACAGCTGGCATATAAGCAGCAGCCTTAATATCTTCATTCGCGCTATAAGCCATGCGGCAGATAACCGTAGTGATACCGGCAGCCTTGCAAACAGCAGCATTAAAGGATGTCTGGTGTTTTGAAATATCAATGCACTTTTCCATTTTCATTTGCCTCCCAAATAAAAAACGGCACCGCCAAAAAAGACGATACCGTATTACAGTTGAATGTATGTATAATCAATAGTGCCAGCACCATTACCAGCGCCGTTGATCGTATGATGGTCATCACTTATTTGAAGGTAAGACCACTCACCATTTTCTACCGTGCCATCACCGGGCCATCTGCTCAGAATTGCTTTTGTGATTCCAACAATATATCTATCGCTGCCAACATTCACGCCAACCTTTGTTGTGCCATATCTTAACGCGCCTGTAATATCATTTTTGGAAACAGCGTTTGCGTAAATTCTGCCGCCACCGTTGTGGTATCCCTGCGGTATTGTTACAGAACCACCGGGGTTGATCGTCCGGTTGAATGACCCCTGGTTGCCGCCAGCACAACTTACTGACCCAGCGCCGTTGTACCAGCCTTGCGGCACAGTAATGTTGCTGCCGGAATATACAAAGGATCTACTTCCCTGATTACCTCCACTTACAGATACAGTGCCGGAGCCGTTGTAATAACCATATGGTATCGTAATATTAGAACCACCATATGTGAATCCCGTGCCACCTCTGTTCGGCATATTACCAGAATCAGCAACTTTATTCGTATTGCCAGAAGTAAACGTAGTTCCTTCCAAAACATTACTTGCCCAAGCCGTTCCAAAAGCAGAAGCATTCACACCCACATATCCGTCAGAACCAATTTCTTTATTAGCACCGCCAAACGCGCCGTAGTCAGGCCGCATACAAACACGCTTCACGCCGTCTGTATTTGTCTCCATACTACACGCTGTTACAACATCTACACCACTATTCATGTTACTTGCGTTTACGCTCGTAGTAGCATCACCGCCACGGTCTCTCGGCAGCGACAAATTCGGGATAGCACCGTTCTTTACTTCCTTGTTGCCAGCATAAAATTTCTTGCCCTTCAGCACATACTTTTCATTGGCGGTGGCCTGTGCCAACATGGAAGAAGACACACCACCGCCCGCCTTAAAATTTACCTGTGTACCATCGTAAGTAAACGTGACCCAGCGGCCATTGATAATAATATCCGAGCCAGCATTCTCAATCGTTTCAGGGCCAGCATATGCCGGGACGCCAACACCATTCACAGCAATCGTGTCACCACTTTTAAAGGTAGCCGTACACTTTGCCTTACAGTTCACGCCCTTGCCGGTAAAATTATGTACCTTTGTATCAGCATCATAGCTATGTTTATACGTCCAAATCATCAAATCATCTGCAAAAACCTGATCCTTCACATAGGTTTCCACATCTGTCTTGAACAGGCGCTCCATCGCCATCACTGCGTGTGTAATCTGGTTGATCGACATTGCGTTAATTTGCATACGTTTCAGCGTACCAGTCTCGTCATTTTCCAACAGATTTTGTGCTTCGGCATAATTGCCAGCAACACAATAGTCACGATACTGATTTGCTAATTCCAATGTGTCAGCCGTCACATCAACTCTATCTTCCCAGCTATCAAGCTCAGCAGGGAAATTTGTATATACCAGGTCATCATAGCGACCTTCACTATTTAACTCAGCCATTTCAGCCTCCATCACTTCTTAATGATATATGGGTAATATGGGTAAAACCTTTGCATAGACACGTTCATCGTACCGGAACCAAGCGACATAGAAATCTCTTTCACAATAAATTCTGCGGGTTCATGTTTTTCACCAACTCTGCCAGAACGCACCGTATACCCAATCTTTTTGTTTACATCCAGCCATGGTATCATAACCATTTCTACCGATATTACATCTGTAAGTCTGCAGGATTTCCAGTTCTCATACTCTGCTCGCTGCAAAGCCAGGTCATCCGTATAAATGTTATCATAGTCACCACCGGAGCATATCTTGTTCCTGCGCCCAATCTTCTCAATCGAATAAGGGGATTCATACATTCCTGTCGTATCCGAAGGATCATTCGTAGAGATATACTCCAGCACGTCACACGCTTCATCCTTCTTGGCTTGCTCTAACGCAGCACCGGTCAGCGGCTTATCTGTAAGCATGACCATAGCATGTACCTGTGACTGCCCAAGGAACTGCATCCGTAGATTCTTTGCTTCGTCCTTATAACACTTGATAACATAATATTTACCCTTGTACATACGCCTGGCGGTTATTGGTATATCATTTCCATCTTTGTCCGTACCCTCATAAATGGTAAAAGGGCCATACGTATTACTACCTTGCTTGATAGTAACCGTACAGCCCTTTCCATTTTCCGCTGGTACAACAAAACTAAATTTCTTATTTGATTTTACTTCAAAATCCGTCAGTGAACTATCATATGTAAGCGTGTAATTGTTATTTTCATACGTCACATTCGCAGAGTACCAGTCTGAATCAACACTTGCACCCCAGACCTCCGTGCAATTACGCACTTCCGTCTCATCAATCGAAACACTCTCACTGATAACCAGCGGGTCTATGATTTCGTGGTTCAACATGACAGGATCATCTTTACAGCTCGGTATCTCACGGCACACAAACGTATCATCATCAAAGAACATTTCAAATGGATAGTATAAATCGCGCAGCGTTGTAAGTATTGTCCATACAGTAGCTCCTGTGCCAAATTCCAGGTCATAGGGGACAGTCCGCACCCAATAATCCACCATATATTTATTGATGTTCATGAGCTTCAGCGTTTCAATAATGGATTGCCGGATATCCCGCCCGGTCTTAATTTCAGTCGCCAACCCTGTAAGCTGGCCTGCGATCGTATCGTTCAGCAAACCAACCATATCGGAGCAAGATAACGAAAGCGTATGATTTGAAATATCATAAGAAAATCCATGCTGGGTGATAATGTACAACCCTAATCCGTACCAATAAATTTCCTGTGTGCGGGTATCTTCCACGCCAATGTAAATGCGCAGGTATTTATTTAGCCAGTCATAAACGTTGTATGCGCTGATATTGCTCTTTGGGTCCATCACTGCATTACAAGAAAATGTCCGCCGTATATCACTACTGGCACTCACCGTGTAATTTCCGTCCGTGACAACACCTTCCAGTGAATCAACCGTCTTTAAATCCTTATTCAATAGGTTTATTCTCGTGTAGATTTTCTTTGTCCGTTGATATAACAACGCTATATCGTCTTGTGTGGGAGTATAACTCATACAAATCAACTCCCTTCTCGATTAAGCTCCGACAGACCATTATAATACATATCAGACGTACTATTCACATCTCCAATTTCCGTAAAGTTAAAGCTCGTCAAAATTTGGTCCGGGTGATTCTGCACTGCCGCACTCGGATCACTCGTAACATCGATCATCCAGATACGACCATCAAAGCACTTCAAAATCTTCGGTTTGTGGTTTGTTAAAAACGCCATAAGCCTGTCTCTGTATTTAAAGCTGGACGCTGTCTTAAAGATTTTTCTGTCCCAATCTATTTCTACAAACAAACCCTGTACCGTTCCAGTATCATAGTTTGTATTGCCGTTAAAAAACACATAAGGATATTTACCATCCAATGTCTCTTTCACACTGGCTGGGTTACGCCGTGCAATACTCGGGATACTTTCATCCGCAACCGTTTGGAATGTGTTGTCTTTGTCGCATACAATGATACCGTCAAACTCGCTATAAACCGTACCGATGGTATATTCCATCTCGATGTTGTTGATGACGGGAACGACCGCATATTCATAATTCGTTCTCGCCCGTGCGTATTTATCGATATATGTGAACGAGAAATCTTCAACACCTGTGATAGGCACTTCTTTAATTGTGATCCACTCCATGCTTTCGCCCTGTTCGCGGCGCTTCACACGTACCATACTGACTGTATCCGCACGGTATGCCAGGTTACCGCCGCGCAGGTTATTATCGAACTTTGCGTGCAGTATTGTGTCGCTCTCCCATGTGCTGATAATTGGCTCACCAAACCGTACCACATTGGTACTAAACATCAACTCATCAAACGCACCGTTTTCCAAGCGCACATTCGTCGCAGTGAATGGCTTCGGCGGCAGCGGGGTAAGGCTGTCAGCTCCTTTGTAAATAGAATATCCAAGCAACTCCATATCACCAATTCACCTCACTTGCCGCCTTTATTTCCGTATCAATATTGGCCCCTTCTGTCAACTTTACCTCATACAGGCCATTTACACACTTCATAGATACTGTTAAGAATGCTGTACCATCATACGCGATTTTATTGCTTTGTACCGTGTACATCTTGTTTTTTTCCATAAGAGCAACATAGGTATATAATGTATCGCTCCCGGTAAACCTGCGCTGCACCATATATAATTCAACAGCGCCGTCCTTGCCTTTTATCGTGATGAACTTGCGGTTCGGCTTAAATTTCATAAGCACCAGTTCCATGTCATATTTTTCAGGGATCACAAAGTTCTCGTCGAACACAACAAAGCTGTCATCGTCCATCAAATCAACACCAATTCGCGTAAGCCCGCTCTTTGTGTCGTCCATAGTAATGTACTTTTCCGGTTCAGGTTCACACCAGCCATCCACCGAAACGATATTACTCTTTACAAGGATATCGCCATATCTGAACCGGTTTGTCGGATCAACTGCCAGGTATGTATTACTAACTTCGTAATGTACATAAATTGGCACATATCCTGTATCCAGCTTCATGCCGTTCTGTGTAATACCTGTTGCACGCACATAATAGTTCGCATCATCAGACAGGTACGAAAGCACAAACGATTTGCCAAGAGTATAGAATATTCCGGATGTATCTACAGATACCTTTAAGTTGTTATATAAGAAATACTCATAGCTATCAAGTTGCTCCGTCTCGCCGTCAGCAGGCGCGTATCGCAAAGACAAGTTATAACTTGAATCTCGTATTGTATTCACACTTGTAGGGGACAACCCTTCAAAAACAAATGTGGGTGCAGTAATACACCAAAACTGCACCTTATCACTAAATTCACTGTACGTGACCTCGTTCGCGTTCACTCGCACACGAATATCAATATTGTAGGGAACTCTGCTATTCTGTATTGCCCCTGCTGGCAAAATAAAATACGGTTTGGACGTTTCACACGACCCCGTGTAAACCACCTTGCCGGTCTCATTGTTATAGATTCTTGCGTGCGTGCTTATAATCTGCTCGCCACTGTAACTGAACGTGAAGATATGCTCTTTCGTCGCATCAAACGCTGAGATGGCGTATAATACCGGCTTAGACATCAATTAACCCCTTCTTTCTCTCAAATAGCTATCATATATAGCTTGCTAAAATTGCCCTGTGGGGCCACCACAGCCACCTTCTGGCGCACAGAAAATGCAAGTTTTGTTGATATCGTATATTCACTGCCAAACGCAGCTACGGTGTAATCATTGCCATTCTTGGCCGTAATAACACCGATCGTACTCTTATCAAAAGCTGCCGTATCCAGCATCTTTCGTATTGTTTTAGTAACGCAGGAGGCAATCATATTTGCCAGCTCCTTGCTACTATCCATGATAAAACCTCCCATAAACACAAAAAGACCGCCCATTTCTGAGCGGTCTTTAAAAAGTATTCAAAAGTCATTTGACGAACTATGTCGTAATGTGATATAATACAAAAGCAATCAAAGCAGGCGCACATTAAACTTCGCCATTCATAGATGTAAAAATAGGCGTTCGCTTCCCATTCCGACCCACTTGTCTGTGGAGAAAGAGGGAGTGATTTTGTTTCTTACCACAGCCTTCCAAGTGGGTTGAGATAATCCATAAGGAGGGATGCCGCCAATGAATATGCTTATTCATGCTTTCATCTCGTTTTTATACGGGTTGACTGTTAGCGATATCTGCGGAATCATTATGTTGTTTTATACGATGAAAATGTACGCAGAGAAGAAGTAAAGGGACCGCCTATTAGCAGTAGGCAGTCCCTAGTTGTTTGGTAGTTACCAGCTACCATTTCTAATTACCGATAGCCGAAGCGAGCGTCTATGCGTCTGCTTTGGTTGTTTTTATTATATACCAGATTTTCCGGAAAGTCAAGTAAGCGCGTGTTATTGTTACTCGTTCTTATGTTCACAATATGTCGAGCCGTCTTTAATGTACGACCAAACAATCTTACAACACAAAACGACCCACCAAACATCAATCACAAGATTCAACAATGTCTTTGTGATTTCGTTTTGATTCATAAGTGCGCTTACAATCGTTGCTATAACGGCAATGATAATAACGTTAATAATTCGTTTTTTCATTAAAAACAATCCTCCATAATAAAATTAGCCCTGCCAAGCATCACTACTCGGCAGGGCATTTTGTTTATTCCATACTCTCTTACATCCTCACACCAATAGCCTGCATAAAGCTTGCCGGAAGATTCTGCTTCAAGCCACGTGCAAGATCGTCGCTGTTTGCGATAGGATTACTAATAACGATGTCACCGACAGAAATACTATAACTCACATCTCCTCCGGTATATACGGCTTTAGACGTATCCATGCGATTAAACTTATTATATTGGCGTTCAAACCACTCGGCAGGATTCGCGCCCATGTCCCATAGGTTCTTGCTATAGGACGCAGGGATGACAGAATCACCACGCTCCAGATAAGTATAACGGCCATTAGAATCACCTTGACGAACAATGATTTCTTTGCCTTCTTCATCAACTTTTGCCAATCCGGTGCGTCGGATATACTGCGAACCAAGCGCATGGCCTTCTGTACCACTTGTAGCATTTGCAGCTGCCTGTTTTGCGTTTGCAACAGCTTGAATAGCGTCTGCAGCAGCCTGCGCCAAATCGCCCAACTTGCCAATCAGAGTATCAACGGATCCTCCGCACGTTGCCAAAGCACCAGTCATCGTGCTTTGGAATGTTGTCATGCTGGTCCCAGCGTTCGCCATATCAGTTTTAGCATTCTGTGCAAAAAGGCTGATTGTCTGCTTGATTGCATCAAATTGTTGCTCGTTTGTTGTAACAGTCGTGTCCAGATTACCAAGGTACTCGTTCAGTGTGTCAGCTACCAGCCCATAGTTAATGTCATAGTTGTCTGCCATCTGCGACAGAATATCCATCTGTTGCTGTCTGTAATCAACGGTAACGTTCGTTTCATTAGCGATGGCCTCAACATATTGAGCAGATAAGTCGGTAAGTACCTGTTCGTTCTCTGCGATTTTTGCCTGCACATCATGTAATTCATCCATAACGGCAACGCGCTCACTGGTTGTCAGATTGCCGTTACTTAATTGATCACAAAGTTCAGCTTCACGATCTTTAAGCTCATTATTTTGTTCGCCTGTAAGCGCGATTTTCGTAGACAAGTCATCTAACTTTGCCGTCAACGCTTCCGCCGCAGTGGCATAATTATTCGTTGCGCCAGCGGCACCGCCAGTTGATCCAGTACCAGAACTCGTAGCAGCATTTTTCGCTTCTTCAGCAGCAGTCAACTGTTCCTCAATCGCGGCAAGCTGCGCATCAGCTTCGCCAATGGCCTGCATATTCGCGATAACATTGTCTTTATATGTCTGTCTCTTATACACATCTGACGCTGCCGACGAAGGCTTAGG
>ENA-OYYH01000473-OYYH01000473.1-human-gut-metagenome-genome-assembly--contig:-NODE-473-length-19853-cov-7.713456_pt1 | contig 19853 bp, 22 predicted proteins | sample MGYA00243245_ERZ653439 | MGnify/ENA primary metagenome ERZ653439 (study PRJEB26926, sample SAMN06165028) | human gut metagenome | biome: ENVO:00009003; feature: ENVO:2100002; material: ENVO:00002003... | reverse complement strand
CGGACTTGATCCGGCAATCAAGGAAAGAGATGTCCGGCTCAAGGCCGAACATGACATAGAAAAAAAGGTCGAACATGATAAAGAAAAAGCCCCTCAAATGAGGGGCTTAATAAAAGGCTTCTTAAATGTTTCCGAACGGATTCAGAACCTTTTCATCAGGTTGTTTCCTCAGGTCAAAGAAGTTAAGGAATACCGCCGATACATAAATTGACGAATATGTACCGATGATAATGCCCCAAACCAGCGTAAACGAGAAGCTTCTCAGAACGTCGCCGCCCCAGATTAACAGTGCGGTCGAAGCCAGCAGTGTTGTCAGGCCGGTCAAAATCGTTCTGGAAAAAATGTCGTTAATGCTTTTGTTGAGCAAATCATATTGCGGCATTTTCTTATATTTGCGCAGATTTTCTCGGATGCGGTCATAAGTAACGACCGTATCGTTGACCGAATAACCTGCCAGCGTCAGGATTGCCGCTACCGTCGTCAGGCTGAAATCCATGTCAAACAATGACAGAAGGCCGACTGTGATAACGATATCGTGGATTAGTCCGAGACAGGCGCCAAGGGCAAACTGCCATTCAAAACGAACCCAGATATAGGCCGTAATTGCCAAAATGGCGATGACTGAGGCGATAATACCGTCCTTTTTCAGCTCGTCGCCGACCTGCGGGCCGACCAGTTCGACTTTGCGGTACTCATAATCAGCTCCCAGGGTTGATTTAATTTCGTTGACGGCGGCCATTTGTTCTTTTTCGTCCAAACCTTTGGCCTGTGCCCTGATCATGACTTCGTCGCCGATTTCGCCGATGGTCTGAATGTTGACGTCATCCAGATCAATATGGTCAAGCTTGTTTCTCATTTCCTCGACGTTGATTTTGTCTTCGGCTTTCAGCTCAATCAAAATGCCGCCGGAGAAGTCAATGCCGTAATTAAAGCCTTTAAAGGCGATGCAGGCAATAGCCAGAACAAACATGCCGACAGACAGCACATAAGTCAATTTGCGGGCGCCCATAAAATTAATGGTCGTATCTTTGGTTACCCAACTGAAAATTTTCATCATTTCTGCAATTCCTCGTCTTAAATCGGCAGCTTGGTCGGCTTATACTTGTTAAGCCAGCTGGTAATGATTAATCTGGTTACGGTTACGGAAGTAAACATTGAAGTCGCGATACCGATGGCCAGCGTAACCGCAAAGCCTCTGACCGGACCCGTGCCGAAATAAAACAGCACGAAGGCCGCAACCAGCGTGGTCAGGTTGGAGTCGACAATCGTACCCCATGCTTCCGTAAAGCCTGCTTCGGCGGCGTCCTTGGTGGAACGGCCGTTTTTGACTTCTTCGCGCATGCGCTCGAAAATCAGCACGTTTGCGTCGACCGCCATGCCGATGGTCAGTATAATACCGGCAATGCCGGGCAGCGTCAGTGTTGCGCCCATAAAGCTCAGTGCGCCGAGCATCAGGAACAGGTTCATCAGTACGGTTACGGTCGTGAAAATACCGAACAGGCCGTAGGCCAGAACCATGAAGACGATAACCGCAATCAAACCGATAATCGAGGCGGTAATGCCTTCGCGGATAGAATCCGAACCCAGACCTGCGCCGACGGTTCTTTCTTCCAAAACCTCAAGCGGGGCGGGCAGGGCGCCCGAACGAAGCAGCAAAGCCAGGTCATTGGCCGATTCCAGCGTAAAGTTGCCGGAGATGATGCCGCTGCCGCCGGTAATGGCGCTTTGAACGACCGGGGCCGAAATGACCTCGTTATCCAATACGATGGCCAGTCTTTCGCCGATGTTGTTTTTGGTTACCTCGCCGAATTTTTTGCCGCCGATGGTGTTGAATTTAAAACTGACAACCGGCTGTCCTTCCTGAAAAGCAGCTTGGGCGTCAACCAGATTTTCACCGCCGACGACCGGTTTGCGGCTGATGACATAAGTTTCGCCGCCTTCGCCCTTGATCAGGCGGGATGAACTGCCGAGCTTGCCGCGGCGGGCGTCCGCAGCGGTCGACCGGCTGTCAACCATGTGAAACGACAGCTTTGCCGTCTTGCCGAGCAGGGTTTTGACATATTCCGGATTTTGCAAACCCGGCAGCTGAACGACAATGCGGTCGGTTCCCTGGCGCTGAATGACCGGTTCTTTGGTGCCCAGTTCGTCAATGCGGCGGCGGACAATCTCAATCGACTGGTCGACGACTTTCAGGCGCAGCTCGTTCAAAGCCGCTTCGCTGTATTTGATGACCAGCGTACCGTCCTCATTCTCTTCAACCAGAATGCCGTTGTCTATTTTCTTAAACAGGCCGCGCGCCTGATTGCGGGAATTCAGGTTTTCGATTTTTACCTTGACCGATTCGGAACCGGCGCTCAGATTCTGATAGCGGATTTTGTTCTCGCGCAAAAGCTGGCGCGCGGAATCTTCAACCGTTGACATTCTGTCTTTGAGAACGTCGTCAAGTTTGACTTCCAGCAAAAGGTTTGAACCGCCCTGCAGGTCAAGTCCGAGGTTAACCGGCTGCCACCATTTCGGCAGGGAGGAGGGATCCTTCATCATATTTGGTATGGCAAAAAAGATGCCGATGACACAAATGGCAAGAATCAGGAAAATTCTGGTTCGTGACAGTTTATACATAACTAAAGCCTCTTGATAAATTACTTTTTGTGCTTTTCTTGAGCATTTGAATTAGCCGGTTTGGCGGCTTTGTTTTTGGCCGGTTTGGTTTCAATCTTTGCCGGTTTGAAGTTTTCTTCGTTTACCACGTCGCGGATGGTTGCGCGGTTGACCGTGACGTTCAGCCCGTCGGCAATCTCGACGACCAGTTCCATGCCGCCGTCTTCGGCTTTGACGACTTTGCCGTAAATACCGCCGCCGGTAATGACCTTGTCGCCCTTCTTGATTGCCATGAGCATGGCTTCGTGCTGTTTGATTTTCTTCTGTTGCGGACGAATGAGCAGAACATAGAAAATGACAAAGATAAGTCCCAGCTGAATCAGAGTTCCGTAAACCGAACCCTGCGCCGCGGCTGCGTCGCCTGCCTGAGCAAAAGCCTCACTGATAAACATTTTTTTCTCCTAATTATTAACAAACTGCAATGACTATACACCAAACTCCGTTCTTAACAAGAGTCTAAAGTCATTTATTTAACAAATTTTTTTATTATTTAGGTATTTAAGCCGGACGAATGCAAGCCTTGGTTCATCAGGGCAGATAAGCCGTCGGATTCAGAGCCTTTTTGCCTGAGCGGACCTCAAAATGCAGCTGCGGCGTGTTGACTCCGCCGGTAGAGCCGACCGTAGCGATTTTTTCGCCGCGGGCTACCCGTTGCCCTTTTTTTACAAACAGGCGGTCATTGTGGGCATAGGCGGTAATCCAGCCGTCGTCGTGCTTAATCAGAATCAGGTTGCCGAAACCTTTCAGTTCGTTGCCGGCATAAGCGACCGTGCCTTTGTCGGCCGCCTTGACGTTGGTGCCGAGTGCGGCTTTGATGTTTATGCCGTCATTGGTGCGGCCTTTGCCGATGGTGCCGAAATGCGAGATGACGGAGCCCTTAACCGGCCACAGGAATTTCGTCTTGCGGTATTTGGAAACGGGTTTTGCCTTGCTTCGGGAGCTTTGGGCGGTTTTTTTTGCGGTTGTTCTGGCTGAAGAAGACGATTTCCAGCTCCAGCGGCTCGGTGTGGTTTTGGGCGTGGCCGCTTTGTATGAAGCCGTTTCCGTATTGCTCAGGCTGCCCGGCAGTACCAGCCGCTGGCCGATGGCAAGGGTGTAAGGCTCGTTCAGCCTGTTAATCCGGCTCAGCGAGCGCAGGTCGACGTCATATTTTTTCGATATGCTGTACAGGGTGTCGCCTTTGGCAACCGTATGGTATCTGGCTCCCGGCATTCTCAGCACGCGGCCGATAGTCAGCGTATAAGGCGGCGTCAGGCCGTTGGCTTCGACCAGATCGCGTATCGGCACGTTGTAGCGGCGCGAAATGCTGTAGAGGGTATCGCCTTTGCGGACGGTAACATAATCAGGATGTGAATTGAACAAATCGCTGAAGTTAATCAGCCGGACTCCTCCCTGGTGAAAAGTGCACCCCGAGGCCAGCAATATCAGCGGCAGCAATATTATCCAAACTCTTTTGGCCATAAATTAACCTGAATAAATCGATTCTTCAGCCCCCAGTCTACCCGCAATACTTTAATTTTTTGTGAACGGCTTTTAACGGAAACGGCGGTAAGCGGTTTCCAAATCGGTCAAAAATCGAAAGTAGTCATATTTATAAATGTTGAAATAAAACCTTATGCAGGAGCCGAAAAGCTTGTCTTCTGCCAAAAAACAGAGCTTTTTCGGCAGGGGCTGCTTTTCCAGAAAATTGTTTGGTTTGCTTAGATACAGCGCGACGATGCCGGAACGGATTTGGAAAGTTAAAACGCCCTTGTACGACATTTGCGTAAAACCGCAGATTTCATTCCAACGGAGTTCTGCGGAGCGAAAAGGACGATTCAGGATAAAACCGTTTTTGCCGAGAAAGATTCCCGGTTTGGTATAAAAAATACAGATTAGATGCTGCAAGGCCGCTGCGCCGAAAAATAGCCCCAAAACCGCACCGCTCAGAACATATCCGGAAATGAAGGGAAAGAAGCCCAAACCGAAACGGCAGGACAGATAAACCGGAAACCGCCCCAGACGTTTCGGCCGGCTGTAATAAATTTCAGGTTTTGTTTCCGGAACCGCCTGTTTTTTTATATCTTAGTCCTTGCTGTCGGAGGATCTTATGCCGTAACGGTGGCTGCGCAGCGCGTTGCCGATGTGTCGGCGGACGCGGCCGAGCATGTTGTCGGCAGTGTCGTTGAAGTTTTTGCGGTCAGTGTACGAAACGGCAATCATTTCGGCATTGTATTGGTCAATGTTCAGCCTGCGAATTTGCTCGATGACCGATTTATAAAGCTTCTCCGCGCCTTTGGCCGCTTCTTCGCGGTTGCCGCGGCTGAAAATAATGCCGATTTTGGTCTTGTCGAAACGTCCGATATGGGTATCGGGGTTTTTGAATGTTGTGACGCAGTATCCCGCAGCGTTTTTCAGAATGGTGTCGCCGGTTTCAAAACTGATGCCCTTGTTGGCGAAGTCATAGATGTCTTTCAATTCGATGACCAGCATGGCAAAGGGCTGATTGTAACGCTTGGCGCGGTTGAAGTCGTGTTCCAGCCGTTGTGTAAAAGCCTCTTCGTTGAGAATGTCGCCGATTAAAAAATCGTGGCTGGCATAGGTGCTGAGCTTTTGTTTCCAGATTTTCGTTTCGGTAATGTCCTCGCAAAGGTAACTGATACCGGTGCATTTGAGAATTTCGTTCAAAATCGGGCGTTTGCGGCAGCGGACGTTAAATGAACTGCCGTCTTTTTTGAAGAGCAGGCCTTCTACGTTCAGCGTTGCCTGGTTTTTAATCAGCCGGTTAAGGTTTTCCTTCATTTTTTCGCGGCGGCTGTCCGTATCTTCAATCAGGGTGCCGGGCATCGGCTTGCCGATGAGTTCTTCCGCCTTAAAGCCGGTTTTTCGGAGCGTGGCGTCATTGACGTAGGTAATGTTGAAGTCAAGGTCGGTTTTGAAATAGATGTCGCCGTCGCCGGTTTCGTTGCTGGCGGTGGTGTGCCTGTCGTTTTCAACAATCATTTCCTTGAGGCTGCGCCGGGTTTTGCTCCAGCCATAATGCAGATAAGCAATATAAGCCAGCAGAACGATGCACAAAACCGACAGATAAATCATAACAAACCTCAAACTGGTGGAGCCATATCGGCGATTATATCCATAAAAGCTAAAGATTCGTTAAATAGAGGTTGCAATTTGACTTTAAAAACCTTAATTTTAGGAACAGATTATGGAGATTTTAGAGTATGGTTAAGGAAAAACCGGAAATCGCCGACGAAAGCGGCGATAAGTATAAATACGGCTTTGTAACCGATATTGCCGCCGATACGGCTCCCAAAGGACTGAATGAAGATATTATTCGGTTGATTTCGCGCAAAAAAGGCGAACCGGAATGGTTGCTGGAATGGCGGCTGAAAGCCTTTGAGTTTTGGCAGACGATGACCGAGCCTTCCTGGGCCAAACTTTCTTATGAAAAGATTGATTATCAGGATTTGTATTATTACTCGGCGCCTAAACAGAAAGCCGCGCCGAAAAGTCTGGACGAAGTCGACGCCGAACTTTTAAAAACTTACGAAAAGCTGGGTATTCCGCTGAAAGAGCAGGAAGCGCTGGCCGGCGTCGTTGCGGTCGACGCGGTTTTTGACAGCGTTTCCGTCGCCACCACTTATCGCGCCAAATTGGCCGAAATGGGCATTGTCTTCTGCTCAATCTCCGAAGCCGTAAAAGAACATCCGGAACTGGTAAGAAAGTATCTCGGCTCGGTCGTGCCTTATACCGACAATTTTTTCGCCTGTCTTAATTCCGCGGTCTTTACCGACGGCTCTTTTGTGTATATTCCCAAAGGCGTCCGCTGCCCGATGGAACTTTCGACCTATTTCCGCATTAACGCCAGGAACACCGGACAGTTTGAGCGTACGCTGATTGTTGCCGAAGAAGACAGTTATGTATCTTATCTGGAAGGCTGCACCGCGCCGCAGCGCGATGAAAACCAGCTCCATGCCGCCATTGTCGAAATCGTGGTGCTGAAGAATGCCGAAGTCAAATATTCCACCGTGCAGAACTGGTATCCGGGCGACAGGGACGGCAAGGGCGGCGTCTACAACTTTGTAACCAAACGCGCGGCCTGCCGCGGCGAAAATTCGAAAATCTCCTGGACCCAGGTGGAAACCGGTTCGGCCGTAACCTGGAAATATCCGTCCTGCGTGTTGCAGGGCGACAATTCGGTCGGCGAGTTCTACTCGGTGGCCATTACCAATAACAGGCAGCAGGCCGATACCGGAACCAAGATGATTCACATTGGCAAAAACACCACTTCCAAAATCATTTCCAAAGGCATTTCGGCCGGTTGTTCCAATCAGACCTACCGCGGTTTGGTCCGGGTAGCGCCGAATGCCCGCGGTGCGCGCAACTATTCGCAGTGCGACAGCCTGCTGATTGGCGAAAATTGCGGTTCGCACACTGTGCCCTATATTGAAAACCGCAGCAAAACCGCGGTTGTCGAACATGAGGCCACCACCAGCAAAATCAGCGACGAACAGCTGTTTTACTGCCTGCAGCGCGGCATCGGCGAAGAGGAAGCTGTCAGCCTGATTGTTAACGGCTTTTGCAAGGAGGTTATGCAGCATCTGCCGATGGAGTTTGCGATAGAAGCAGCCAAGCTGATTAACATTTCGCTGGAAGGGAGTGTCGGTTGATGACGGCTCCGGTTTTGAAACGCGCCCTGCAAACTTGGGGAGGACAGGCGCAGATGTTGATGGTCGTTGAGGAAATGTCCGAGCTGATCAAGGAGATTCTTAAAAATGTCAACCGCGGAAAAGACAACGTCGCGGCCATTGTTGAAGAAACCGCCGATGTTGAGATTATGCTCGAGCAGCTTAAGGAAAATTACGGCATCGCCGACCGGGTTGCCGTTTATAAGGCTGAAAAGCTGAAACTGATAGAACGCCGCTTGAACGAATTGGATAAAAAGACAGTATAAGAAAGAACAGAAAATGACGAAAACACCGCTATTGGAAATTGAAGACCTTTGCGCCCGCGTCGGCGACAGGGAAATTATCAAGAACTTCAACCTTACCGTCAACGAGGGCGAGGTGCATGCCGTTATGGGGCCGAACGGTGCCGGAAAATCGACGCTTTCTTATGTTTTGACCGGCAAACCCGGATATGAGGTTACTTCCGGAAAAATCCGTTTCAGAGGCAAAGATTTGCTGTCTATGTCGCCGGAAGAGCGTGCCCGCGAAGGCATTTTCCTTTGCATGCAATATCCGGTCGAGATTCCCGGCGTGCCGACGACCACCTTTTTGTAGCACGCGGTCAATGCCGTGCGCAAACATCGCGGCGAGCCTGAACTGGATACGCTGAACTTTGTCAAAATGGTGCGTGAAGAGGGCAAGGCGCTGGGCATAGACAACGAGATGATTAAGCGTCCGGTAAACGTCGGCTTTTCCGGCGGCGAGAAAAAAAGGCTCGAAACGCTGCAAATGTCGATTCTCAAACCCGATTTTTCGATTCTTGACGAAGCCGATTCCGGTCTGGACATCGACGCGCTCAAAGTCGTGGCCGACGGTGTCAACGCGCTGCGGGACGGCCGCCGTTCCATGCTGGTTATCACGCATTATCAGCGCCTGCTGAACTATATTGTGCCCGACTTCGTCCACGTCTTTGCCGACGGACATATCGTCCGTTCCGGTGACAGAAATCTGGCGCTGGAATTGGAAGAAAAAGGTTATGCCGAATTTGTGAAAGAGAAGTAAAATGGCCGGTCTGATACAAAACGTAAAGCTTTTCGGCGAAGATATTCCCTGGTTTCAGGGGCTGCGGGACAAAGGGCTGGAAGCCTTTCGCCGTCAGGGGGTGCCGACGGCTAAAACCGAAGCCTGGAAATATACCAAACCGCGTGATTTGAATGCCGACGACTTTGTCATGAACGAGTCGAATTTTCTGGCCGAACTGTCCGAAACGGCTGCGGCCGGTGCTGACGCCCAATGCGGGAAAAATCATCATTGCAATGGGCACGACTGTCACTGCCGGCGCGGCGAAGACTGCGCGTCCGGCTGTCATTGTCATGAAGAAGGTTGCCGTTGCGGCGAGGAAATAGATGTCCATGTCGATTTGCCCTTCGATGGCTATCAGCTGCATTTTCTGAACGGACAGTTTATTCCCGTCTATCCGGTGTTGCCCCGGGGCATTGAAATTATGACGCTTATGGAAGCGGTCGTTGCGCAGGAGGCCAAGCCGTATTTCGGCCAGTTGGTCGATATGGAGCACTATCCGTTTGCGGCGCTGAATACGGCTTATATGGAAGAGGGCGTTTATATCCGCATCGACCGGAACGTCAAACTGGATAAACCGGTTATTCTGGTCAACCATACGAGCGTCGGTGCCGAAAACCTGTTTTATAATCTTCGCAATCTGATAGTGCTCGAAAGCGGCGCCAAAGCCGAATTAATCGAATGGTATAATTATGCCGGTGCCGAAAAGTCGCGTTATTTTGCCAATGTTGTCAACGAAGTCTTTGTCGAACGCGGCGCCGAATTCCGTCACTATAAAATGCAGGACGAAGCCTTTAAGGCCAACCATGTCGCACTGAATATGGTCCGCGTCAGAAGCGGCGGCTTTTATGATGCCTTTTGTTTGCAGCGCGGCGCCAACATCGGCCGTAACGAAACCAAGGTTCTGCTTAAAGAAGAGCAGGCTTCCGCCGAAGTCAACGCCGCTTATGTTATGCATGGCTGGGCAACGCTGGATACCACCACCGACATTGAACATCTGGCGCCGGAAACTTTTTCGCACCAGTTGGTCAAGGGCGTGGTCGGCGGCGACGCCAAGGGCGTTTTTCAGGGCAAGATTCATATTGCCAAACATGCGGTCAAAACCGAAGGCACGCAGCTGCACAAGGCGCTGTTGCTGACGGATACGGCCGAAATCGACGTTAAGCCGGAACTGGAAATTTTCGCCGACGATGTCAGGTGTTCGCACGGCGCCGCCAGCGGCGAACTCGACGAGGAAACCCTGTTTTATATGCAGTCGCGCGGTATCGGCCGGGAAGAAGCCAAACAGATTTTGATTGACGCCTATCTTGACGACGTCGTCAACAAGGTTGCGGACACGGCAGTCCGGGAATGGTTCCGCGAGCGGGCAAGGGCGTAATATCCGAAGTGTTAAGTTGAAGAAAGGCTTTCCGAAATCTACATTAAAACGGTAGAAATGGGAGCGGGAGCAAAAAGATGTATGATGTTTATGAAATACGCAAAGATTTTCCGATATTAAGCGAACTGATTAACGGCAAACCGAACACGTTTCTCGATACCGCCGCGTCGGCGCAGAAACCGCGGCAGGTTATCGAAAAAATGAACGGGGTTTATTTCGGGCAGTATGCCAACGTGCACCGCGGTTCTTATTATCTGTCCGAGCAGGCGACCGCGGAATATGAAAATGCACGCCGCATTGCCGCGGATTTCATCAACGCCGCTTCGGAGAAGGAAATTGTTTTTACCCGCAATGCCACCGAGTCGATTAATCTGGTTGCCGCCTGCTGGGGACGCAAAAACTTGAAGCCCGGCGACGAAGTTCTGATTTCCGAAGCGGAACATCACGCCAATCTGGTGCCCTGGCAGATGTTGCGCGACGAACTCGGTTTCACGCTCAAAATTTTTAAGATGGGCGATGACGGCAGCTATATCCATGAAGAGTTTTTAAACAACCTGACCGATAAAACCAAACTGGTTTCCGTAACGGGAATGTCCAATATTCTCGGCACGGTGCTGCCCGTAAGGGAAATTACCGCAGCCGCGCATGCCAAAGGCGCGCTGGTTTTGGTCGACGCCTGTCAGATGATTGTGCATCAGAAGGTTGATGTCCGGGACATCGGCTGCGATTTTCTGGTCTTTTCCGGTCATAAAACCTACGGCCCATCCGGCATCGGCGTTTTGTACGGCAGATACGAGATCCTTGATTCGATGCCGCCTTATCAGTTTGGCGGCGATATGGTCGATACGGTTTCCTATCAGCATACCACTTTTGAAGAGCCGCCGGCACGCTTTGAGGCCGGAACGCCGGCCATTGTCCAAGCCGTCGGACTGGGCAGGGCCTTGCAGTATATGTCGGATTTGGGCATGGATAATATTGAGGCGCATGAAGTGGAATTGGTTAAATATACCAATGAGCGGCTCAAAGAGGTCAAAGGCCTGAAAGTTATCGGCAACGCCGATAACAAGGGTGGCGTCTTTTCGTTTAACGTCGAGGGCATTCATCCGCAGGATTTGGCTTTTATTCTCGATAAGGAGGGCGTTTCCGTACGCACCGGACACCATTGCGCCGAACCGCTGGTGCATCGCATGGGATTTGAGTCGGTTGCCCGCGCTTCGCTGGGCTTGTATTCGACCAAAGAAGACATTGATAATTTTGTAAAGGCTCTGAACAAGGCCGTGACTTTTTTCTGAGGAACTACGCAGATGTCGGAAACAGACGATAAGAAATTGGACGAACAAATCGAAAAAATCAATCAAACCGAGGCGGACTTGCTGCGGGCAATGGAAATTCAGGAACAGATGAAGGATTTTGTCGCCACGGCCGGGCAATCCAAACCCGCTGACGAAAAAACCGCTTCCGAAGCCGACGTTGTTGAAGCGCTTAAGACCGTCTGCGACCCGGAAATCATGATAAACGTCTATGATATGGGGCTGATTTATAATATCGAAATCCGCGATAACGGCGACGTGTTTATCGCCATGACCCTGACCGCGCCCGGCTGTCCGGTCGCCGGCATTCTGCCTCAGCAGGTTGCCGACGCGGTTGCCTTGGTTGAGGGAACAGGCAAGGTTGAAGTTCGCATTGTCTGGGAACCGGCCTGGACAATGGAGCGCTTGTCAGACGACGCCCGCGCTATGATAGAATTGTTCTGAAACAAAACCCCTCAAAAGAGGGGCTTTGTTTCTTTGTCATGTTCGGGCTTGACCCGGACATCTAAAGATACAAGGCACGGTCTCACGATATGCACACAGAAAGCAACGCGCTTCAACAAAGGTTCGTGCCGCAGCCGGTAATGCGGTCAAGCTGGCAACAGCTTGTCAGCAGACGCGGGCGACGGTCAGAGTGTCAACGGATTTGACGCCGGCTTTTTTCATGGCCAAGGCACATTCTTTAAGAGTCGATCCGGTTGTCATAACATCGTCAATCAATACGATGCGTTTGTTTTTAAGGCGTTCCGGGTGCCGGACGCTGAAAGCGTTTTTAACATTGGAAATTCGGGCGTGACCGCTGAACTGCACTTGCGGTTTGGTGCGGCGGTGGCGAATGACGGACGTATAATCTACTTTTATGCCGGTCAGCTTGCCAAGTTCGCGTGCGATTAGCGCCGATTGGTTGTAGCGCCTTTTCAAAAGGCGCGTAAAATGCAGCGGTACGGGAACAATCAGGTCGACGCCTTCTTTGAAGATATCTGTGCCGGCCAGTTTGAGCCATTTGGCAAAAACCGGGGCGTTTTCGGTCTTGTCCATAAATTTGAAGGACAAAAGCATGTTTTTTGAAAACTCGTCATAACGCAAAGCCGAACGACTGAGCCGGAAAGGCGTTCTGGTCTTGCGCAGGCAGGTGCCGCAAAGCATCTGCCGCCCGTCGGGCACCTCGTCAAACGGATGTCCGCATTTGGCGCAATAGGGCTTGGTAATAAAGCTGACCTCGTTAAAACATTCGGCGCACAGCCCGTCAGCGCCGCTGACAATTTTGCCGCAGCAAATGCAGCGCGGCGGCAGCAGAAGGTCGATAATCCGGGACAGAAAGCTAGTCATGAGCGGGAAAAAGTTTCATCAGCTCGGCATGAATGTTGTTGATTTTATTGACGACGATAATTCCTGCGTCGCTCATGGCGTCCTGCTTGTCCTGCGCGGTAACGTGCCCTTTGGTAATCACGTCGCCGGCGTATCCCATTTTGTGCCCGAAAGGCACGGCGTTTCCCGCGACAAAACCGACCACCGGTTTTTTTACTTTCAGATTTTTGTAATATTTGGCGCAGACTTCTTCATAAGTGCCGCCCAGCTGTCCGATGACGACGACGGCATCGGTGTCCGGGTCGTTCATAAACTTTTCGAGCGTTTCGACAAAGTCAATGCCGATGAGCATATCGTCGCCCAGGCCGATGACCGTGGATTGTCCCAGCCCGGCACGGTTGGTTTCGATGACTGCTTCATAGGTAAGGGTTGATGAGCGCGAAACGACGCCGATACGACCCGGACGGTGAATGTTTTCCGGAAAAATGCCCAGCCGTGCTTCGCCGGGCGTAATGATGCCCGGTGTATTGGGGCCGATGAGCTTGGTTTTGGCACCGCGCAGCATTTCCTTGATTTCAAGCATGTCTTTAATCGGCACGCCGTCGGCAATGCAGACGCAAAGGTCAAGTTCGGCTTCCGCTGCCTCGCGTACCGCGTCCTTGACGAATTTGGCCGGAACATACATGACTGAAGCGTTGGCGCCGGTTTCTCCGATTGCTTCACGCACCGTGTCAAAAACCGGCACGTCCAGATGCACGCTGCCGCCTTTGCCCGGAGTAACGCCGGCGACGACATTGGTACCGTAGTCCATGGAGCGCTTGACGTGGAAAGACGCTTGCGTACCGGTAATACCCTGAATCAGCACTTTTGATTCTTTGTTGACCAAAATGGACATCAGTCGCTCTCCTCCATGGCCGTAATCAGCTTGTTGACGGAATCTTCCATGTCTTCGGCAATGATAATCGGCAGTTTGGAATGTTCCAGAATATCTTTGGCTTCGTCTTTGTTGGTTCCCTCAAACCGAACCACCAGCGGTACGTTCAGCCCGACTTCCGAGGCCGCGGCGACAATGCCGTCGGCAATCAGGTTGCAGCGCAGAAAACCGCCCAGAATATTGATTAAAATTCCCTCAACCCGCGGATTGGTCATAATTATTTTAATGCCGGCGGCAATTTTGTCTTTGTCGACGCCGCCCTTGACGTTCAAAAAACAGGCGGTGCCGTTGTCGCCTCTGGCGCGGATGAGATCCATGGCCGCCAAAGCAATGCCGTCGCCGTTGACGATGCAGCCGATGTTGCCGTCAAATTCGGAATATTGGAAACCGTATTTTGCCGCTTTCAGTTCGCGGTCTTCCTCTTCGTATTCGTCTTGCAGGACGCTGATTTCCTTGTGGCGGTAAAGCGCGTTGTTGTCAAAGCTCATTTTGGCGTCAAGCGCAACAATCTGTCCGGTTTTGGTTACGCCGACCGGGTTGACTTCAATCATTACCGCATCGTAGTCGACAAAAGCCTGATGCATGCCGTTGATGAACGTTTCCAGATTCTTGGCGACTTTCGGCTCCAGATGCAGAAATTCCATAACCTGCTGAATCTGCTCCGGGCTGGCGCCGGTAATCAGATCAAGATGCACGCGCAGAATTTTGTCCGGCGACAAAACCGCCAGCGCCGTAATGTCTTCGTTGTTGGTATCGGCCACCAGCAGCGTAATGGCCGGAATCATCCGGTCAATAACCAGACTGGCGTAAAAGGTCTTTTTGACTTTGCTGTAGGCTTCGACATAAATGCGGCCGACCAGTTTGCCCTTGGGGCCGGTCTGCACCGTTACCAGCGTTGAACCGAGCATTTTTTCCGCTTCCGGCATAATGTCGCGGCGGCTGCGTACCAGCCGGATCCCTCCGCGGCGCCCGGCCTTTTTATCCGTAAAGTACCCTTTGTTGCGGGCGCCGGACTGAATTTGCGCTTTCAGCATCCACGGGCCGCGGAACGAAACCTGAGCCGCAGCTTTTTTTGCTTCGTGCGGGGTATAGGCAATCATGCCCTTGGGAATGGATATTCCGTATTGGCTGAGAATTTTCTTGGCCTGATACTCGTGGATGTTCATGGCTTATTCCTGCAAATGGGAGGCGTAAAAACGAATTTTTTCAATCATCGAAAGCAGGCCGTTGCGCCGACTGGGGCTTAAGTGCTCTTCCAGGCCGAGCCGTGCAAAGATGTCGTCCAGACTGAACGCGGCAATTTCCGCCGGCGTTTTGTCCTTGAAAACCGTCAGCACCACGGCAATCAGCCCGCGGACGATAATCGCGTCGCTGTCGCCCTTAAAGGAAAGAATGCCGTCTTTTAGTTCGGGAACCAGCCAGACCTGCGACTGGCAGCCTTTAACTTTGAACTCTTCGGTTTTGAACTTTTCGTCGAGCGGTTCCAGCCCGCCGCCGAGGTCAATCAGATAGCGGTATTTGTCCTCCCAGTCTTCAAGCAGTTCAAAATTCTCGATTAATTCGTTGATTTCCATTCCTGCCTCTCATTTGTCAAGCTTGCCGAAAATCGCCAGTTTTGAACCGGTCAAACGGGCCCAAAGCCGGTCTCCGAAAGAATAGTGCCACCATTCCGACGGATAATTGACCAGACCGCACTTGGACAAAGCGTCCCTTAGAATCTCACGGTTGCGCCTGGCTTCCGCACTGATATGCGGACAGTCAAAGTCCGCCGTATCGTCAAAGCCCCGAACCGAGCCGCCCATGTCATATTCCCGGCCTTCGTCGTCAATTAACGAAATGTCCACGGACGCGCCGGACTGGTGGCCGCTTCCCTGGCGATAAGGATTGGCGGCAAAAACGTCGCATATTGCGATGAACTCTTCCGAATCAACCGGTAGCCGGGGATGTTTCTTTTTCTGTTCCGCAACAACCGAATCCCAGAGCTTTATTTGTGCCGACATGGGGCGGTAAGCTTCGTAAACGACAAAATGATAACCCTGCGGCAGGTTTCCGGCGGCTTTTTTCAGCAAGTCGTAAATATAGGTCCGGATGAGCCGGATGTCGGTAAAGCGGGAATTAAAGAAGATGCCGTCTTCTTTTCTTATTTCAACCAGTCGAACCGGATTTTCGATTTCGGAAATAACCAGCGGTTCGGGCAGATTTGCATCGCTGAACATTATTTTGAACTTCTTTGGCGGTTTATTAATACGGCAAAAAGCCCGGACATTTTTTGATTAAACGGCGAAGTGCGGTAAAAGTCTTCCTTGTGTACTTCAAAAACGGCGCGCGGTTCTCCGTGCCCGTAATGGGACGCCTCGTTGTAACCGACCTGTTTGCCGCCGATACGCTCAATGAGCTTGCGTGAAAACTTGTTGGCCGGATGAGCCGTAATGTCCAACTTTCGGTAAGCTTTGAAAAAATGATGAACCAGTCCCCGCACGGCTTCCGTCGCATAACCGTGTTCGCCGTATCGGGGGTCGATGAAATAACCCAGATCGCCGTATATCTTTTTGCCGTTTTCCTCTATGGGAAGCATGTCAATCGTAACGTTGCCGATGAGCTTGTCGTTCGGCAGACGCACGGCCATGCGATAGGTCGAGCGGGGATCCTGCCGGCGCTCCCTTTCCGCCTTGATTAAAAAGTCCGAGACTTTGTTTCTGATAACGTTGTCTCTTTGCGGCGTGTCCCGATCAACCTGAAAAGTGTAAAAAGGGCAGTAGCCTTCGGTTGCCTTAACATCGGCATTGTGGTTAATGTTAAAGGCAATTTCCTGCAGGCGGTGAAAGTCTGAAGTTTTAAACTCGTCTATAATCAGGCGATCGGTTTTGATGGGAACGAAAATTGACTCGGGCATTCCAAAAATCCTTATTTTGCTTAATATATGCCTCAATAGCATTAAATTGTTCAAAAAACAACTTTTTTCTTTGAAATTTAAACTGAAATCTAAATCCCGTCCGCCCCGTCGCCGGTCAAGCCGGATTGCGCGGCTGCCGGAGCGCGTAGAACCTCGTAGATAAATAGTCTATGTGTGTTGAAAGCGCCGAAACAATGACTATCTCTACAGTGTCACGATGGTGATATATCAAACGAAAGTTTCCTATATCAGCTATGAGTGGCAGATGAAAAAAACAACAGATGTTTACAGTACCCGGAAAAATTTATTTTTTTCTGCGGTTACAGACAACAGCTTTCGTTTTTTTGGGAGGGGATTGTAAGAGCCCCTCCTTTTTTATTCTTCGCCGACTTCCTTGACCCGCTCAATGTCGGCGCCGACACCTTTCAGCTTTTCTTCCAGTTTTTCATAACCGCGGTCAAGATGGTAAACGCGGTTGACGACGGTTTCTCCTTCTGCCGCCAATCCGGCCAGCACCAGCGCGAAAGATGCCCGCAGGTCGGTAGCCATGACCGGCGCGCCCGACAGTTTTTTTACCCCACGGACAATTGCGGAAGCATGCCCGTGTACGTTAATGTTTGCACCCATGCGCAGAAGTTCGGGAACGTGCATGAAACGGTTTTCAAAAATCGTTTCGGTAACCATGCCTGCGCCTTCCGCCATGGTCAGCAGAGCCATGAACTGTGCCTGCAAATCGGTTGGAAAGCCCGGAAACGGTTCGGTAATGATGTCTTCGCCGATAAGCTTTTTCCCGGTTGCGTCGACCAGAATTCCCCGCTCGGTAGGCACGACTTCCACGCCCATTTTCTGCAAAATCTGCATCGGTGTTTTAAGTGTATAGGTCTGCGCGTTAATCAGCTCGATTTTTCCGCCGGTAATTGCCGCGGCCACGGCATAGGAGCCGGCTTCGATACGGTCCGGGATAACCTTGTGCCGCGCGCCGTGCAGTTTTTCGACGCCCTCAATTGTCAGAATGGAAGTGCCGATGCCCGAAATCTTGGCGCCCATGTCGTTCAGCAGGTTGATTAAATCGCCGATTTCCGGTTCTTTTGCGGCATTTTCCAAAACTGTAATGCCGTCGGCCAGTGTTGCCGCCATCAAAACGTTGCAGGTTGCGCCGACCGAAACCGTGCGAAAAACAATGTGCGCGCCTTTCAGTCTGCCGTCGACTTCGCCGTAAACATAGCCGTTGCGGATATCGATTTTGGCGCCCATCTCTTCCATGGCCGCCAGATGAATGTCCATCGGGCGCGTACCGATAGCGCAGCCGCCCGGCAGTGAAAGTTCAACTTTTCCGGCTCGGGCCAGCAAAGGTCCAAGCACATAGTAGGAAGCGCGCATCTTGCGCACATAGTCGTAAGGCGCGGCAATGCTTGTCAGCTTCGGCGTACGGTAGGAATAAGTCTTGGTCGGATGTCCATCGACAAAGTCGTCAAAGGAATCAATTTGCGTGCCGAGCTGCTCCAGCAGCAGATTCATTGATTTAATATCTGATAAAATCGGCATGTTGGTCAACGTAACCGTTTCTTCGGTCAGCAGGCTGGCGCAGATAAGCGGCAGCGCCGCATTTTTGGCGCCGCTGATAAAAATTTCGCCGTTCAGCTGTCTGCCGCCCTTAATCTTAATCTTGTCCATTGGTCTTCTCGTCCTTGTTTTTCAGTTTTTCGCGTTCCTGTTGCTGCTGCCGGCGTTTTTCCAGATTCCTCTGTAAGGCTTTGGCTTCTTTTTCAAAGCGGATTTCGCTCGGCTTTTTCTTTTTTTCCATCAAAAATATCCTTTCCGGTTTCAGAGATTCTCAAACTATAAAACCTCTTAACAAAAAAAGCCATAAAATATTTTTTTCGGATGCACAGTTGCGGTTCCCTTTTTTCTGCCATTCTCCGGTATATTCTCCTCCCGCTTCATCCGGCAATCCACGAGGTAAGCCTCATTGCTATTCATCGAAAAAACTGTTGTCGGCGGCTTTTTTATGTGATGTATACAGCTATAGAACTTACTGCCGGAATATTAAGCCGGAAAACTGAAGTTTTAAAAGTAGTATTTATTAAGAATTTGACATTTTGATTTCTGACATTAAAAATGAAATAAAAAGCCTGGTGTTTATTTATACAAGGAACAACTAATGAAAACGGGAATTTACAGACATTATAGAGGACATGTTTACAGAGTAATGTTTATCGGGAAACATACTGAAACTTTAGAAAATATGGTTGTTTATCAGGCGATAAATGCAAAAAATTCCTGTGAAAAATCTTCACCAGACCAAATTTGGGTTCGTCCTGAGAAGATGTTTTTGGAAAATGTTGTCGTTGATGGAAAAAACGTTCCCAGATTTACATATTTAGGAAAATGATGCGATAAAAAAGGAAAGAATATTCCGTGTCCGCAACAAATGCGGAATTCTTAAAAATGGTGCGCGATACTGTGCGATTATCGGACTGAAAACTACGAGGATTTTAAGGAATTAACAAGGAAAATGAGAGTTTTTATTTAACATTTTTTACTTTAAGATTGCATACTATATACACCTTGCCTATCAAATAAGGATACTATTTATGATAAGAAACTATATTAAATTAGGCTTGCTATTCCTGTCATTTTTTTTATTCCCCACAATGGCATTTGCTAATGGAGGGTTGCCCATATGGATAAATACAATTCAATCTGTAGCAGCTACTTCAGGAATTAGAGAATTGGGGGATCTTCTGTCAAGCTCCGTAATTACACTCGTTTGTTTAATGCTAATTATATTTTGTGAAACTTTATTTTTGAAAAAAAGATATTTTAAAACAACAAGTACTGCAAAAATAATTGAAGCGGTTTCTGTTTCAAACATTGTTTCAACAGTTCTAGGTGGCGTATTTTTGGTGGAAGCTTTCTATATTGCTGAAGATGATTCATTAGGATACTTACTGCTTGGACCTTTATATGGAATATTAGCCTATCTTCCTCATAATTCTATTGCTGCTACATCGGGTTTTGTTTTTATCCTTGTTTTTTATAATGTTTTCTTTTGTTTTTTCTCATATTTTATCGAGCGATTTATAACAAAAAAGTATTTACAAAGTGCATATAGTAACGAAGTCATTTCCAAAGGAATATTACGCGCTAATATTTTAAGTTATGCTATGTCTTTCTTCCTGATGTTGCCAATTTATATCATGTTGCACGGAATATTAAGAATATAATTAACTATAATAAATTGCGATTTTCGAAATGTTCAAAATCGGACTAAACAAATACTTGTTTAAAAAGAAAAAATCCGCATAAATGGCGGAATTATTAAAAATGGTGCGGCTGGCAAGAATGTAAATTCCCATTGCTTAAAAGCAACGGGTCCCTTTCGCGTCGTAAGGTTCAAACTTCGTATTTCACTAAGCTATTCGCTAAGTTCAACACTCGTTTTCACCAACTGCCCGCTCCGGACATTGCTTCGCAAGTCCGTCCTCGCCCGATAACCATTAAAAAAGCCCTCCATAAAGGAAGGCTTTTTTAATGGTGCCGCTGGCAAGAATCGGACTTGCGACCCCGTCATTACCAATGACGTGCTCTACCACCTGTCTCTTATACACATCTGACGCTGCCGACGAAGGCTTAGGTGTAG
>ENA-OYYH01000463-OYYH01000463.1-human-gut-metagenome-genome-assembly--contig:-NODE-463-length-20144-cov-6.914978_pt1 | contig 20144 bp, 21 predicted proteins | sample MGYA00243245_ERZ653439 | MGnify/ENA primary metagenome ERZ653439 (study PRJEB26926, sample SAMN06165028) | human gut metagenome | biome: ENVO:00009003; feature: ENVO:2100002; material: ENVO:00002003... | reverse complement strand
ACATATATTATTATTACATATGTCACTGTTATAACTTAATTTATAAAAGATAAAACATTATGCCAAATCCTATTGTTCCCGGTGGTATTACTGATAGTAATACTACTAAAACTGCGGAAGAGATAGCTGCTGAACAAGCTGCTAAAGCTGCTAAAGAAGCAGAAGAAGCAGAAGAAGCTGCTAAAGTAGAAGAAGAACGTAAGAAAGCAGAAGATGAAGAAGCTAAACGTAAAGCTGAAGAAGAAGCTGCTAAAACTGCTACTCAAAAAACTGAAACTGAAACTGAAACTCCTACTAAGATTGTTCTTACTACCGATGACGGTGATGTTGAGTATGATCTTGATGCTGACGGTAATGCCGTTAAAGACGGAGAGATTGTTTACACTAAAGCTCAGTTAGATGAGTTTGCTGCTGCTGAAACTCAAGATGAAACTATAGATGTTTCTGCTATTTCTGCTATTTCTGGTTTAACTCCGATAAATGCTGATGGTACGCCTAAGCAATATGAAATGACTGTTGAAGGTCTTGCTCAACGTGATGCTGATATTGCAGAGCTTGCTAAACGTCAAGCTGAAAGTGAAGCTATCAACAATTTCTTCCGTACTAATCCGGATATTTATCAAGCTGCTCTTTACAAACAAACGTATGGTTCTCTTGAGGGTTTTGCTAATCATGTTGATTGGACTACAATGACCCTTGAAGATAAATCAGATGATCAGTTAGAAGCTGTTATTCGTTCTGCTGAAAAACGTAAAGGTACTTCTGATGCTCAAATCGAACGTATTATTCGTTTTTCTAAAGCTGATAAAGTATTAGCTGAAACTGCTAAAGAGAGTCTTGATTATCTTGCCAATGCTCAGAGACGTGAGATTGAAGCTGCAAATGCTAGGCAAGAAGCCGAATATCAAGCTGCTCAAGAAGCTCTCGATAAAGCCTACGGTATTACCTATGATGAGAATGGTAAAGCTAAAGTGCTTAACATTCCTGATTCTTTATACGATAAGATCGTTAATAAAGGTACTATCGGAGGTCTTGCAATTCCAACAGCAGGCGTTAAAAGAACTGTTAATGGTAAAGAGCAAATTCTTTCTCGTAAAGATATTGTTAAGTATCTAACAGCTCCTGTTGTTGAAGTTAATGGTGATTTCTATACGCAAGCTCAGAAAGATGTTTTTGATATGCTTGCTGATAATGAAACGTTCGCTATGGTAGCACTTCGTAACTTATTAGGTGCTGATATTAGTCAGTTAGCTGCTGCATCTATACGACAAGAAGCTGTTCGTCGTTTGAACATTACTTCTAGTGGTAAACCTAAAGTTAAGGTATCCACTCAAGGTGGCGGTACTAAAGTTAATCCTAATAGACGTCCTATTGTTCCGGGTGGTATTATTGATTCAAATAAATAATTATCGTAACTATGCTTAGAGAAATTGGAAAAAAACAGTATTCCAAAGAGGTTTACTCTGATGCCGATATGCTATTGAACTTTAATGTTCTTGGTGCTGTCGATTTGAATAAGTCTCTTACTTATCTTTGGGGTAGGAACAGTAATCAATTCCCTCTTCTTTCTCTTACAGAAGGTCAAGGGAATATCTCTCGTAAGAAACCTATTAATGCTGGTGATACTCAGTATAAGTGGAAGATTATGGGGAAACCTACTGTCACTTCCCCGATTGTGCGTTTGATTACGCCTACTCAAACCCCCGGTAAAGGGTTTATGTCTTTCAAAGCGGAGTTCCAAGATAACTGGATTCCTTATCAGTATTCTGCTATTACTCCTGACGGAAAGCACATGGTTCGTATGCAGACCGATGGTGAGCAGACTGCTTCTGGTGGATATATCTATGAAATGATTATCCTTGGTGGTAATCCTGATGAGTTTATTGATCTCAGCAATTTTGAGAGAGGTAAATATTGGGGTATGGGTGCTCCTACGATTGCCGGTGAATTATCTACTGGTTCTCGTTCTACTGCTGAATCTTGGAGTGAAATGACTAACCAATTTGGTTTCCATAGATTCTCCAAAATTATTACCGGTAACATTGCTAATATTGTAACCGAGTTTGAACTTGATTATGATGATGGTTCTAAAGGTACTCTTTGGATGCCTTATGAAATGCGTCAGTTCGAGTTCATGCGTAGACGTTTGTTAGAAGAGGATTTGTGGTTCTCTGCTTACAACCGTGATATTAACGGTGTTATTCACAATCAAGAAAAACATTCAAATAAACCTATTCCTCGTGGTGCTGGTGTTCGTGATATTCTTATCGCATTCGGTAACTACTTCGAATACTCATTCATGACTATCGAGCTTATTGATATGATTCTTTCTCGTATCTTTGAAGTTCGTAACGATATTGATTTGAGTAACAAAAATATCGTTCTTTATACCGGTAAAGGTGGTTCTAAAATGTTCCAACAGTGTATTAAGAATGAAGCTATCGGAAATGGTTACTTTGATAAGTTAGGTTCTGAGGAGATTCAAAGCCGTGGTGGTATCCTTTCTTATGGTGCATACTTCAATCAGTATAAGCACTATTCCGGAGCTACCGTTTCTGTTAAGGTTGTAGATTTGTTTGATACCGGTTCTCGTGCCGAAATGGATCGTAAGAATGGTCGTATGTATGGTGGCTTCCCTGTTACCTCTTATACGATGGTGTTCTTGGATCACTCTATTGATAACACGAGTGGTGAAGCAAATATTCAGTTAGTTTGTGAAGAGGGTCGTGAATATTTGTACGGTGTTTATCAAGGTATTACTCCGCTACCTAAAGAGTGGGGTGCTTATAGTAAGATGTTATCTACTAGAGAGGATATTGCTACTTATGAGGTTATGTCTTCACAAGGTATCAATATGCTTAATGGTACTACTTCTTTCTGGGCTGAAATGATTTTTGAATAAGCGTACATTACGATTATTGTAAAGTATAAACTTACTAAAGTATAAACTATATGATATACTCACGCAAAATAACCTTAGCGTTAAAGCTGAATCCGACTATGTTTCAAGTCGTGAATCAGAAAAGTATTGGTGCTTTCAATACTATTTTCGGTCCGAGCATTAAAGCGGTTCTTACTCTATCTAGTAAAACTGCTGAAATGGCTTCTATACTTCCTACGATCATTGGAGCTTCTGCTGATAGCCGTAACGTAAACTTTCAAGACCTCGTTTTGAAGCATCTTAAAAACTCAACTGTTGAAGTTCCCGCTCAAGGTTATGAGCTTGAAACTGGTTGGGAGTTTTCTCTTAACGATCCTGTTAAACGTGATGCTATTCTTGATTGGGCTAAAAAGAACAGTATTAATACTGAGGTTGCTCCGAATAAATTAGAGAAAGCTATCTTTGATGCTATGCTCTTTGGTGAAGGTACTGCGGTTCATGAAGAGAATCTGTATATGTACATGACTCCTATTAAGCCGCAAGATTATATTCTTTGGCGTCTTGCTCTTCTTACTTCTACTGTTGCTAATAAACCGGAAGATGTTGAGAAATCTACTAACATTCGGTTTTACTTACATAGTATCGAAGATGTTAAGCGTATGAAAGATGCTAAGACTAAAGCTGTTGTTAATACTGCTACTAAGTTGGCTCAGTTGTTCACAGGTGATGAGTCTTCTTATAAACGTATTAGAAATATGCTTATCTGTAATGCTCCTGCTGATACTCTACAGATTATTAAAATGGAACATGGAGATTTGCAGACGGCTGTAGCTGAACTTTCTCAAACGAATGCAGATGCGTTTATTTCTCTGTTTGATAACAAGAATGTAGAAGCAATGGCGCAAGTCTATAAATTACTCGCCGCTCAAGTCATTACGAAAGACGGTGATAATTACTTTGACACTGTGCGTCCGGAAGTAGTTCTTGGTTCTTCCATTGAGGGTGTTATGGCTTTCTTAGCTGCTCCCGAAAATGTTGAATATAAAGCACAACTTTTCACTGCTTATAAGGCTTCGGTTATAAACTAACAAAATAGTGTCAGTATGTATAGTAGTTGTAAAGAAGCACATATTGCTGTAAACGATAAGATTCAGCAGATTAATGCTAATAGGCAAGAATCTATTCGTCCGCAGTATATTGATATTGCTCTTAATGAAGCTATTGACGTACTGCTTACGCAAAAGATTAAAGCCTTTGAAGAGACTGGTCGTTATTACGATGATTTGCAGGTGCTAAAGACTACATATAGAAGTCCTCTTTACCTTCTCGCAAATGAGGGTAATAGAGGCTTCGTTTTTTTACCTGCGAATTACCTACATGGTGTCTCTTATGATGCAAGTGTTATATATGATAAGTTTAAACGTTATCGAGCAACTGAATCTGTTACTACTAGGATTTACGTTGTTAATATCAGTGAGCTATTTAAAACTATTCCCGGTTATATAGAAGATTTCGTTATTCAAATCGGTAATGATACCGTTACGTTTCATTATCCTGCTAAGATCTATCGTAAAGAGGGTCTATTTGAATATATTAACTATATGCTCTCTATATTACTGCGAAAAGGTTACAATGTGACTTATGAACGTTACAATAACGAGTATTACCCCGAATCACTAGTGTTTTACTTCGATACGCCACAGCTAATTGTAGTTGGAGATAAATATACTATTAAGTTAGTACAATTTGACTACAAGCGTTATTCGGGCTTATACGAGGTTATCACTTCTGACGGAGTGGTTACAAAGGTGCGAGAGAGCAAATCTGCCGGTATGGATTTAGTTTCTGATGTTCAGCGTAGGGATATGCTTCAAACGTATCACAATCGTCTTAATAGACACATTCATCCTATATGTACGATAGAAAGTAATAGGGTTTTAGTAGATATGGATGATACGTTTGTGATTACTGATGTTGCTATCACATATCTTAGACAACCTACTAGGTTTGATATTGTAACTGATACTGCTACTGAACTTCCGTTTAAAACCGAGATTATTAACCTTGCTACACAGAAGCTTCTTGGTAAACTTAAAGATGAAGGTTATCAAATTGCTATAAATGAAAGTAATTCTTTAAAATAAAACGTTACTATGAGAATTGTAAGTTACGGAAAAACATTTGTCGATAATGTTACTGTTGATACTAAGTTATCTAACGGTCAACTCGGCATTTGTACTGCTTATGGTACTGCTTTGCCTACTACTGGTAGACCTGAGCCGTTTGTAATTATGTCTGCAATTCCTACTAAGGACGGTGGATTTATGAATCAACGTGGAGTGGATATTAATCCTTTTAACTTCACTTATAACGTTCGTAAATATACGGAAACAGATCAGAAAGAAACTATTATTCTTAAAGGTCTTACGAATCCGGCACTTAAGCCTGCTGAAGGTATTGTATATAATGCAGATGCTGAGTTCTGTGGTGCTATTGAAATTTGTTCTTCTGAGGAGTATCGCCATGGTCTGACGGTTAATCCTAATCCTCAGATTGTTCAAATACCTGTTCGGATTCATGCTACTGATACCGTTGATCGGTTGGTAGAGAAGATTAAGAAGAACCTTAGTCTTACTGCTTATAACAAAGAGTTATTTGATATTACTATCGAGAAAGCTGACAGTGCTGTTCAGATAACCGTTGTTGCTAAAAAGCCTACTAAATTGACGATGAACGTATTCGGTATTCTTGCCGATCAAAAAGCCAATGGTACTATTACCGTTAAACATACAAAGTTATCCGGTTTCTTAGCTGATGTTGCTCTTAGTGATGAAGACCTTCGTTATTCTCTGATTAACATGGGTTGGAATCCTCATGATGAGTGGCAGAAAGCTTGGGGTATTGGTGACCCGAAAGTTGGCTTTAGTAAAGTCGCTTATCTTGTTATTTCTACGGCTGAGTTTAATCAATTCCCTGAGATTGCCGCTGATAACAATAGTCCTCGCAAATTCCAAATTATTGTTGGTACGGAAGCTGTGATCGATGCTATTGTAAATAAACTTGAAGCTATTAAGACTTTAGCTAAAGGTTCCGGTGATAATGCCATTTCTCTGAATACTGCAACTGACTAAAGTTGCTTGGAAAACTACGCAGTGCTTAACGGTTCTGCGTAGTTATATTTGTTTAAACTTAATGCTATGGAATGTAATATTAAAATTGTCAAGTTAAAACAAGTTCTTCCTCTTGGTACATTTCCTAAGCGTGAGCATAACGTTCGATTCTTCTATCATCGTACTGATGGTTGTTACTATATGTATGATGAAAAAGGTTGCGAAATTAATCTAACTACTGATGGTAATATTATTGCTATTGATAGAGAGTTGATTGTTGGTAGTGAGTCTTTGACTGATGACACTCTTGTTTGCATTGGTCTTAAAGCTAATTATGTGCATCCTAGTCGTGGTATTAGAAATAATACTTGTGGTTGTCAAGATACATATATTCGTGCTTGGACTTACATCAAAGATCTTCAAGATTTTATGCAGTCTGGTCATATCGAACGTGATTACTATAGAGTTACTTTAGTTCCTTCTCCTGAAGAGGGTGGTATTGTTGGATGTAGTGGTTCTGCTATTGTTCCTGATGAAAACTCAGATGGCTTCCGTTTCCAATTTGAAGCTGGTAGTCGTGTTGAACTTTATGCTAAACCTGTTCAAGGTTATCACTTTAAAGGTTGGAAAGAGTTTCATACTAATGAGATTATGTCTATCAGTCCTAATTGGTCTTTTACTATTAAGAAAGATATGGATTTGATAGGTGTATTTGAAAAGGATGAAGCTCCTATTGAACAATTCTATATTAATGTCAATGCTGATCCGGCTAATGCAGGATATGTAGTTGGTGCCGGAACATTCCCAAAAGGTACAAGGCATTCTATAACAGCTGCGGCAATTCAAGGGTATCATTTTACTCATTGGACTGATAGTTTAAATCGTATTGTTTCTACTAATCTTCAATATGATCTTGTTGTTGAGAAAGATGAAACTTATACTGCACACTTCGAGCTTGATACTCCTGTTATTGAGGAGTACAATGTAACTATTATAACTAATCCTGCTGATAAAGGTTCAGTTAGCGGTGGCGGTACTTATAAGTCCGGTCAAACGGCAATAATTGTTCCAAGTCCTGTTGAGGGTTGGGCTGTTGATACAGTTACTGCTTCTGGTGGTAATCTTGTAGATAATGGTAATGGTACATATAGCATCGTTGTTACGCGAGATCTTACGATTACGGTAAACTTTAAAGAAGCTATTCGTTATTTCACATTTAGTATCGTGGCTGATGCGAATGGTTTAGTTCGATATAAAGATATTAATGATGCTTGGTCTCAATGGGCAGAAAGACACGAAGTCACTGCTCCGGAAAAGACTATTGTCACTATCGCTGGTAAAGCTAACGGCGGTTATGAATTTGAAAAGTGGGTAACTCCTACTGGTGCTAATCTTCCTAATAATGAAAATAATATCATTGTTGAAGAAGGTTTGCATCGCAAAGTTTATACTGCTTATTTTAAGGAAACTTACATTCCACCTGAAACTCATATTGTTAATATCACTGCTGGTTCTAATGGTAAATGTAAATATAAGATTGGCTCTGGTGAATATTCAGAAGCTGCATCTTCGCATTCTAACATTAGTGTTACTGACGGTGAGACAATTGAGGTATTAGGTGTTCCTGATAGCGGTTATTCTTTTGAACAATGGAATATTGGTGAAACTACTTCTAATTCTAATCCTTATTCAAAGGTTATCACTGAGAATGTAGATTTCTCTTGTACGTTCGTAGAGATTCCACCGGAAGAAGTTACTATTACGGTAGGTTCTGACGGAACTAATGAAACTCGTTATCGTATAGGTGATGGTTCTTGGTCTAGTTGGTCTACTTCTGAACACACGTTTAAAACTGCTGTAGGTTCGATTTATTCAGTTGAAGCTCGTGCGATTGGCAATTACAAGTTCAGAGAATGGAATACAAGTGGTGCAAAGGTTTCAGATAATCCTGCAACATTCACTGCTAAAACCGGAACAAATGCAACGCATATTGCTACGTTCGACCAAGTGATCATGCGAACGCTAACTCTTACTGCTGGAACAGGTGGTAAATGTCGTGCAAAGATCAATGGACGTTGGAGCGACTATTATAGTGGCACAAAGACTTACTCTAATATTGTTGACGGAACTACCGTTTCTGTAGAAGCATTAGCAGATAGCGGCTATCATTTTAAGAAATGGACTGATTCGGGTGCGCCCTCGACTACTTCACGTGATATTGTCATGAATGACTCTAAATCTATTGAAGCTCGTTTTGAAGTTGATGCTCCTGATAAATTCCAAGTCACCTATGAAGCTATTCCTAACGGAAGTGCTACAATGGAAGGTGCTGGTACTTATGATGATGGTGATACTTGTACGATTAAAGTTAATGTAAGTCCGGGTTATACTTTGAATAAAGTGCTTGTTGATGGTGTTAAAATCACTCTTAACAGTAACAATCAGTATAGTTTTGTGGTTGAGAAAAACATTAAGGTTACTATTGAATGTGATCTTATTCCTGAACCCACACATTATACACTTACAGTTAAAACCGAAGATGAAGGTGTAGCTCAAGGTGGTGTTGGTATCAATAAAGAATCTAATTTAGGAGTTGAAACTGCTGAATTTGAGGATGGTACTGTTGCTACTATTCATGCTACAGCTGCTGAGGGTTATAGCTTTAGTGGTTGGTGGAAAGATGGAGTTAAGGTTTCTGACGATGTAACTCTAAGTGTTACTATTGACGCGGATAAGACTTACATTGCTAAGTTTACTCAAGATCCATATCTCGAATTAGATAAGACTTCTCTTACTTTCGAAGCTGCTGGTGGAACTCAAACTGTTAATGTTACTTCTAACGTCGAATGGACGGTTTCATAATTAGGGGGGGGTACTAAGATGGCTATTGCTTCTTGGCTTACCCCTGCCGCTAAGAGTGGTACGGGTAATAAAACGGTTGGTTTAACTGCGAGTAAGAATACCGGTGCGAGCAGAACAACTATTGTTACTGTTTCAGTCAGCGGTATTACGAAAACTATTAATTGTACTCAAGTAGAAGCTGATAAGTTTACTATTAAGATTTCAGCTTTAACTACTAATAGTTCAGGAACTACTATTACAAATGTTGGTGATTGTTCTATTGGTTCATCCGCTACAGGTGGAGTTAAAGAAGGAACTTATTATCGTGATACACAAGTCACATTGACTGCTAAAGCCGCTCCTACTGGGTATGATTTTGTTGGTTGGTATGAAGGCTCTAATCTTGTTTCTACAAGCCTTTCTTTCGCTGTTACTTTAACTGCTAATAGAACTCTTGTTGCTAAATATAAGATTAAGAGCTACATTGTTAATGCAACTTCTGAGGATACAAACAAAGGTACTGTAAGTCCTGCTGGTCAAACTGTAGAACACGGTGCTAATGCTATTGTAGTTGCAACTCCTAAGGCTGCTTATAATTTTGCTGGTTGGTACAACGGAACAACTAAAGTATCTAGCAATACTTCATATACATTTGCTGTTACTGCCAATATCAGCTTAACTGCTAAGTTTACAATTAAGACTTTCACAACTACTACTGCTAATTCAACTGGTGGTACAGCGAGCGTTAATAAGTCTAGTGTAGAATACGGTGGTTCTGCTATTTGGACAGCTACTCCAAGTACTGGCTATAATTTTAGTAAATGGTCTAATGGTTCTACTACTAATCCTCTGACAGTTTCTAACATTACTGCCAATACTCATATTACTCCGGTATTTGTTCTTAAGTCATATACTGTAACTTGGAATCCTAATGGTGGAACTGTAGATCCTACGTCAACTACTAAGACTCATGGTTCTACTTTAGGCACATTACCTACTCCGACAAGAGCTGCTGATGCTCAATACACTTATACATTTAAGGGTTGGTTTACAGCTACAACGGGTGGTACTCAAATATCTGCATCTACTACTGTAACAGGAAACGTTACTTATTATGCTCAGTGGACTGCTACTCCTAGAAGTTACACTGCAACATTCAATGGTAACGGTGGTGGCACTCCTAGTCCATCAACTATTACTAAAACGTATGGTTCAGAATTAGGTACTCTTCCGACTTGTTCTAGAACAGGTTATACATTCCTTGGTTGGTACACGGCATCTAGTGGTGGTACGAAGATTTCATCTACTACTAAGATAACTGGTACTGTTACCTATTATGCTCAATGGTCTATTAATAGTTATACTTTAACCTATAATGTTAATGGTGGAAATGCAGTAAGTCCTGCTTCTAAGAGCGTTCAATATGGAAGTGCTTATGGCACTTTGCCGACGCCTACGAAGTCTTCTGATGCTGAATACACTTACGCATTTGCTGGTTGGTACACTTCTGCAAGTGGTGGAACGCAAGTTACTGCTAATACGACAATGGGTGCAAGTAATACTACAATATATGCACATTGGACTGCAACTAAACGGAGTTATACAATAAATTATCAAACAACATACGGGTCTTTGAATAGGACTAGTCAATCTGTTGCTTATAGGTCGAAAGGCTCTTGTACTTTGACTATGCCTTCAAATAATGCTCAGTACACTTATACTTTTCAAGGCTGGTATACTGCTGCTAACGGTGGTGGAACTAAGGTTGGTTCTTCATTAACTTTAGAAACACCGAGTGTAACAGGTGCTGCTACTTATTATGCTTATGTGACCAGAGCTGTTAATAGGTACACCTTTACATTTAACGCTAATGGTGGTAGTACTCCTTCTTCTTCATCTATAACTAAGAATTATAATGAAGCTATTGGAACATTACCTACTTGTTCAAGAGCTGCGGATAATACTTATACGTATACATTCGCAGGTTGGTTCGATACTTCTGCTACTAGCGGAGGTACTCAATTAACTACAACAACTAAGGTTACTTCTAATAAGACTTGGTACGCTAGATGGACTGCAACTTATAAGAACTATACAGTTACTTGGAATGGTAATGGTGGTACTCCTAGCAAGTCTAGTAGTTCATTCCATTACAATGATGCTTTAGGAACTCTACCTACTGCTACAAGAACTGGATATACTTTTAAGGGATGGTCTACGTCAGCTAGTGGTTCTGTTAATGTAAGCACAACTACCAAAGTTACTGGTAATGTTACTTACTATGCTATTTGGCAAATTAACAGTTATACATTGACTGTAACTGCGGGTACAGGTGGTACTGTTAGTGGAGGTGGTACTTACAATTATGGTGCAACTGCTACATTAAAGGCTACACCGTCTGCCGGTTATCACTTTGTTAAATGGAGTGATGGTAATACGAATGCTAGCAGAACTGTTACTGTTACTGGAAATGCTACTTACACTGCAACGTTTGAACAAGATCCTTATTTGAATCTTGATAAAACTAGTCTAACGTTTGAAGCTGCTGGTGGTACACAAACTGTCAAAGTAACTTCTAATGTTAATTGGACTGTTTCTTAAACTTTTAAATGTTCCGCTACCCTTTGCAGACCCCAGTAGGGGAATAGCTTGTGGGGCGTGCGGAACTTCAAACTTTTTTACGAATAATTAAATTTTTATCATTATGATTGGAGATTCTGCTTTGAATGAAAGAGCAACTGCTGTTGAAATTGGGGGTTTGGTTGATGGAGTTGGTGCACCTGTTATGCGCGCCGGATATGCTTTGAAAGCTAAACCGAGTTGGATCACTTTAAGTGCTGTTGAGGGAACTGGTAACTCTCAAGTAGATGTTACTGCTCCGGTTTATAAAGGTCGTAACGGACGTTCCGGTTTGATTACCGTTACTGTTGAAGATTTGACTGAAGACGTTACTTTGCAGCAGGAAGGTTCTACGATTTGGGATGTTACTACTCAATCGTTGGCTTTCGTTAAAGGTGGTGAAGCTAAGAAGTTCATTGGTAACTCTAACTTAGCTGCTATTACGTTTGCTGTTGATTCTGACGCTTCTAAATGGTTGACTGCCGGTAAATTGATTGTAAATGAAAAAAAATACAATTCTGGTGCTGAGATTGAAGGTGATCCGGGGGCAGATGATGTTTACGCTTTCGAAATTACGTTTACCGCTGCTGCTAACCCGACGGTTAACACTCGTACCGGTAATATTACCGTAAATGGTCAGAAATATACTGTAACTCAAGCCGCCGGTGATGCTACTCTGTCTGTATCTCCGACTGCATTGACTTTCGCTGCTGCGGGAGAAACTAAACAGATAACGATTACTACGAATACCGCTTGGACTATTTCGTAAGTCGTCTGTTGATTTGATTATGGGTCTGATAGGTGCTAAGGTACCTATTAGACCTTTTGTCGTATAAATAAATATATAAATTATGACAAAACCTAATTGGGTAAATACCTCACCTAATTCAGGTAATGGTAATGGATCTATTCAAGTTACTGCTCAAGCTAATGAGGGTGACGCTAGACAAGGTTCTGTTGCTGTTGCGGGTGGAGGTTTATCTAAAACTATTGCGGTTAATCAAGACGCAAGATTACTTGTTATAGGTACCTTTGGTCGAGAGAGTAGTAAATATGGTCTATGGACTACTATACAAGTTAATGCTATAGGAATTAAAGGTATCGCATATTGTACAATGTCTGATTCGTCTGTTGTTGAAAAAGAACTTAATAATACAGTCAATGTTGCTGAATCTGAACATTGTATGTTTGTATCGCTTGAAGGTAGACGTGTTAATGATGCTAGTAAAGTAGTTACATTTAATATGCAAACTACCTTAGATTTTATCGGTCATGCTGACACTTTATGCGAATTGTTTACTGATATTGATTTTAATTCTACTAAAAAGAATACTCAACTAGATGTTACTCCGTATTATGAGCAATTAGTTTATGAGATTAATGATTGTCTTATGACTATGTATCCGGATAACCATATGTTGATTAATTTCAATATCGTTGATTTCGATGAAGCTACTAAGGAACGTATTAGAAGTATGGTTACTTGTGATCGTTTCGTTGTTGCTTTCTAATTTATTACAAATTTAAATATTTGAGTTATGGCAAAACCTGATTGGATTACAATTACTCCAGCAAGCGGTTCAAATAACGGAAGTTTTGATGTTGTTGCTGCTAAAAATACTGGAGCTGCTAGAAATGGTATAATAACTGTAGCAGGGGGGGGGTGAGTAAAACTTGTGATATTGTTCAAAAAAGTGGTAAAGCTATTTTCGCTATAAGCAATATTAGTATTGCATCTGAAGCTGTATTATCTGATGTAAATCCTAAATACGGTGAACCTATTGATCGTGATGTTGAAGTTCATTTAATGGTTGGTTCATCCGGTCTTATAGATATGCAAATAACTTTTGAAGGTATTTATAGAATAATATCAGCTGAGGGTGATAATAAGGATATATCTACTAATATACAAGGTTTTAATGTTATAGTAGAAATTGATAATATTTGGATATATGGTGGTGGTGCTCATATAACTGTTACAGGTTATGATAAAGCTAATACACCTTTTGAATGTTATATATCACTTATGGCACAAATGATGTAGTTATGGAAGAAACAATTGTTTTTAATCTCTTTAATTCTATAAGCTTTGCTTTTATCGCTATTGTGCTTTTAGCTACTTATGGTATTAATGAGATTGCTACTAAGATTGCTAAGAAGAAACTACCGAGATACTTCAAGTCTCTTGTTAGCTTAATCGTAGGTATTGCAACTATGGGGCTTTACTTATACAAATTAGATGCTTCACTGGAAACGGTGCTGCTATCTTTTCTGATATGTACCTTTGGGTATGATTTAATTATCAAACCTATACTCAAAGCTATAAAACGGCATTTTGCTGATTCTAAAAGCGTATGATCGCGGACTAAAGGAGTGCTACTGCTAAATTGCGTAGTACTCTCTTTTGTCATATCAAGGAAAATCATTGCTCGCTTAAATCATCGACTAAACGTTCTATTAATGATTTAAATTCCTTTAGGTATGACATCTGTGACTTATACTAATTTGAATAAGCTCTTATTAATTAGAGATATTCAAGAGATTGCTAAAACTTATATCAATGATGATAGAAGTTATCGTTGGATTTGGAAGAACAAAATTGCTGACGTATATCATATTGGTCATGTAACTTTTATGAATTACATTAGTGTTCCCTCTATTAATGCAAAGATCGACGAAGCTATCGCTAAGAAGAAACGTTGAATATAATGTTCAACTATTGAGTATTAATGTTCATGTTATAAATCATTTCATTGTTATCAGTACTAATAGTAATATATTTGTTGTGCATCTCAATGTCGAGGTGCATTAAAACAAATTAATACTATGAATACTGAAAACGAAATTGGTGTTAAAGTTCCGAAAGGACAAATTAACTACAACACTGTTGCAGGTTCTTTAGGTCTTGCTGCTTTTGCAGGACTTGGATTGAGAAATTGATTAGGTAACGGTAATGGTTCGGTTGCTGCCGGAGCTGCTGTTACTGAAACTCAATTAGTTTCTGGTCTTATGGCTGAACTTGCTAAAGAGAAGTCTGAACGTTATGCCGATAATGTAGGTATAAATACGTTTAAAGAAGCTTTAGCTTTAATCAAAGAAGAACGTGAAACTCGTCAAGCTAACGACAAGATTATATTTGAAACTCTTGCTCGTTTGGATAAGGAATCTGCACTTAACAAACAGGATATTGAAAACTTCAAGAAAGAAGTCGCTCGTGAGTTCAGTGATGTTCGTCACGATTTCAAAGCTGCTATTGCTCTTGAAGCTGAACGTAGAGAATCTGCTGATGAACGAATTGTTGATTATGCAAATTGCAATTTCGTTAAGTACATCAAAAAGATCAATGCTGCTGAGATTTGTCCGGTTGTTGAGTTAGCGGCTCGTGCTGCTGGTCCTGCTGTTCCGGATCCTAACGCTCCTACTACTCCTACAGCAAACGCTTAATTTTGAAGTAGTATGACTAACGCAGAACTTGTTGCAGTAGCTGTTGGTAAATGGCTAACACCAATCGTTAAAACTATTGGAGGTGGGATTAAGATTCCTGTTACTTCTGGTATCGGAAAATTTATGGGTAGTGTTTTTGGTTTAGACCTTTCTACTTATAATCTTCTGAATGAATTAGATTTTATTATAGAGCCTACACTTGATTATATTATTAAGCCTCAGTTGGCTAAGTTATCTAAGTTCATACCTGATGAGCAGATTCCTAAAGTAGTTAATAGCTATCTTGATGCAGCTATTTCTAAAGCTACTGCTAAAGGTTCTGTGAATCTATTTGGTTTTGAGTTCGAAGCTACTGCTTTTCAAAATCTTAAACGTGAAATTGATAACTCTCTTAAAAATAATGTAAGTCATGATGAAAGACCCGCATGAGCATAATGATATGCCACACGAAAGTGAAGATGTAAGAAAGAGGGATTGTCGAAAGTATAAAGAACTCTACGGAAAACATTTTACTAAAGACCTATGTGAATGGGCTGTTGAACGTATGGAGAATCGTAATGGTACTACTCATCATTATAATCTTGATGAAGTCAAATCTATTTGGCACAAATACAAGATGAATGATCTCCATAATGCTAACTGGTATGATGTTATGTATGTAATGAATATGGCTTACGCAGATTTCTATGGTCGTTTGTTTACCGAACATCATGAATGTGCTATGTATGCTTATCTTTACATTAGTGATCCCGACGGTTACGAAGGTATTGCTTTCCAAAGATGGTTAGCTGATATTAAAGCTCAAGACGATGAAGTGCCTTGGCAGAGATTCATCTAATTAGTTTTGGTCGCAGGTGTTATTTATATCAAGGCAATTTTAATTATTCCTAATCCGACTGCTAGTTCCGCTAGTAGTCGGATTTTTTTGTTTATAGCAACTTTCTAAATACACGAATATGAATTATAAAACAAATTGTGTAATGAGTGGTATTTTTATTGCTATATTAAACTTGATTGGTGTTATCGTTTCATCTATAGGTGTTGTCTTCGTTAAAGAATGGATTGCTAAAAAACGTCGTAAGATTACAACTGATATTCTAGCATCTAAAGCTGAATGTTGGATGCAATTAGATAAAATAGCTTCTAATGTTAGGAATGCTCTAAATGCTAAAGGTGTTTATGTAGCATACTTTCATAATGGTGGTAAATTTTGCAATGGTATTAACATGGATAAATTTACTGTTATTGCAGAAGATTATGATATTAGTATAACAAATCCTTATAAGGTTCGTTATAATAATGTTCTTACATCTATAATGCCTTATACGATTCTACGTTTATATAGAGATAGCAAGTATGTATTTCGTATGAGCAATCTTACTAAATATCATTCTAGTATGTATGTTGGAGATCTTAGATCACGTGAATGTAATACTGCTGTAAGTATTCTCATTAGAGATCTTAAAACTGATATGCCTATTGGATTTTTAAGTGCTGAATTTGAAGAAGACTTCGAACCTAGTACTGATATGATGCAAATATTTTGGAAAAATCACAATCGTATTTCTCGCAATATGACTATGGTTATAGATGCGACAGAAGACACTCATAAAAACTAATATACCATGACAGTTATTTACGCAAGAACTAGTTTACCGCCTAGGTGTGGTAGGGGTTCAAAAAATCTAAAGAACATTATCCGAGTTACTAATAAATATGTTAATTGTGGTCCTTGGCACGGAGTTGTTCCCGTTAAGAATTGTCCTATTATGATTATAGGTGGTTCTGATACTCCTGAACTTGAATTATCTACTAATCTTCTTAAATTTATCCCTAGAGGTGAAACTAAGAAGCTTGGTATTACTACTAATAAATCTTGGCGAATTGTTTAATGTATTATTATGGCAACACTTAATCAATTAGGAAGTAAGATTTCTAATATATTAGGTAAGCCCGGTGATCATAGCATTCAAGAAAGAGCTAAAGATGCTTGTAAGGCACTCTTTGCTACTTTTATTCGTCAGAGTATTGAGCGCAATGGTGTAGATGAGGTGCTTAAAGTTAGCTTTAATGTTCCTCTTATCTGCGTTCCGCTTACCGATATAGAAAATACATATGCGGGAATTGGTGCTAAAGATATGGTTCTTACTACTGAGCATCGAGTTCCTACACCTTTACGTATGCCTAATGATGCACCTTTTCTTCATGTTTATACTCAACATGATGATGGGAGTCTTATTACATATAAGTACGCTAATAATAGCGTAGTTCCGCTCCTTACCACAGTCTATTCCCCTACTGGGGTTTGGGGAGTGTATCAAATCGTTAATGGTAAACTTAAAATTATTATCAAAAATACTCTCAAAAACTTTGAGATTGATGCTAAAAATTATAAGTTTGTAACAATCGTGTATGTAGCTGAAAATCCTGCTGAGGTTATCACTATGTATATGGAAGATGACGGTCAAGATATTGAACTTCCACTTCCTGCTGATATGATAGAACGTATAACTTATGAGGTTCTTAGAACTGAATTTGGTATTAAGCCTACAGAACACGAAGTTAAGATTATTAGTGATGCGACTTATGCTCCTAATGATCCTAATGGTACTCAACGTTTAATCCATAATAAAGTAGAATAAACTATATGGAATCTATGCACTATTACCACGACTATCTCGAACAATGTTATAATACTATCGAGAAATTAAGTACTGATCTTCATAATATTTATGTTAGACGTAATAATCTAGCTAATATCTGTTATGCTAATCTGAATCTTCTTGAATCGAATGGAATAACTAAAGAGATTATTGATGATCTTATTTTAGGTAAACGAGTTAAAGGTGTTAAGCTCTTACGTAAACTTAATTGGAGTGACGAAGCTAAAGCGGTATCTCTTCGTATTACGTTCAATCGTTTTGTTTATCTATCTACTATTCGTATTCCTAAACTTCTTGCTATTATTAGATATTACGATTGGATGTGTCGTATTCCTTATCCGATATTTAATCAAATACAGAGAGGTCTTAATAAGTCTCTAATTGAGAATCTTATTCGTGGTGATAGTGTTTCTTTAGGTACTTACATTGGTAAGTTTCAAGTTCAACGTGCTGTTGCTAGAGAATCTGTTGATTGGGCTGCTTCGTTTCGTCTTAGAGATGAGATGATTGCTGCTGGTATCGAAGTTAAGAGTTTTCTTAATCCTTATGGTAAGAATTGGCACGTTAAATCTGATAATCCGTATTATTGGTTCTGTAAATGGATACGTCATAATATGGGTGTTGATGTTGTACCTAATCAAATATTCTATAAATTTAAACCTAATCATTGTCATGTAAACATTATGACTAGTGATAAGGTGCTTAGGCATAAATCTATAGAAGAAGTTATTAAAGCGGATAATCTTGCATTTGATGCTAAACTCAAATACATGATTGAACATGATAAAACTATTATGGATAGGTATCCGCCTACTAAAAGCAAAAGAGAACGTATTAAAAACAATGAAGTAGATGAATACATTAGACCAAAACTTGATTAGTTCTAGTGTTGTTATTCATAGGATTATAGAAGATTATGATGTTCATTCTATGGACTTTATGACTCGTATTCCTACTTGGATATGTGAAGCTCTTGCTGATTTAAATATTCAACAACATCTTATTAATGTTGGTAAAGTTATCGACTTTGATGAGTATCGTTGTGAGATTCCAGAGGGTTGTGAGAATATACGTCTTGTTACAATTAATGGTAAACGTGCGGATTTTACTACTAATCCTGCTCCTTTTGAGCGTGATGACGGAAATTATATACCGCTTGCCGTTTCATTCCCTATCGGGGTAAACCTTACAGAGAATGTCGTTTTTGACTTCATACGGACGATTTCCGGCAGTTTATACACGTATTCGATTAACGGGTCGTATTTGCATTTGAACGTCAGAAAAGGCACGCTAGGCGTCTTATTTCACGGGTTGCCAATGACACTTGACGAGATTCTTAAAATCAATGTTCCTCTTATACCTAATAATGATGTTCTTATTGATGCTCTAAAGAACTTTGTTATGATGCGTATTCTTCAACGTAATTACAGGCATCCAGTTTTAAATCTTAGAGATAGTAATCCTTATACTAATCCAGCATTTGCTTACGATAATGCTAAAATTAAAGTTCGCAATGCTTGTAATAGGCTTACTAAAGATAAACGTGATGATTGTAGTAGGTCGTTATTAAACTTCTTAAATATGAAAAATCATTATGTGAACGGCTATGAAAGTAAACGCAGGTCTTTACCCTAACGCGAATCCGTCATTAGTCAATAGTGATACTAAGTCTTATGCACTTAATGTTCTATATAACGAGGATGGTGAGACTCTTATCAATGAAAATGGATTTGAGAAACATCATGATTATTCTGATTATGGTCAGTGTATTGGCACCATTCCGATTCCCGTTGGAGTGGTGCTTTTTTTCGTTAATAGAAACGGTGCTAATCCTAGTGTACCTGACGGAGACTACATTATATGGCATAGTGATGAAACTATTGAAGGTGATATAAAGTATTCAGATGTTATTTATAAAGCTCCTTTAGTTGGTGATAATACGGTTTTAAACTTTAGCGAAGATCGTCCTATTACAGGGGCTTATTCTTATAATAAAAATAATCATCTGATCATTACTTTTACAGAAGGTAATTCAACTGCTGCTAATGAGACTCGTTTGATGAATCTTAATACCTTTTGGGATGACTATGGTCTTGCAAAAGATTATTCTGATAATACTACGACTATTTACAGTTTAGGTACTGATTTAACTAAAGAGAAACTATTGAATCTTATACCTGATGTTGAATATCCTACATTAACAGTTCAGTCTATTGATGGTGGTGGTTTACTTGCAGGCTCATATCAATTTGCTGTTGCATATAAACTTAAAACCGGAGATTATACTGATTATTCTCTGTTATCTCCTACATACTTTGCTGCACCTAAATACAATGAAAGTATTAAAGCTGGTCAGCTTACGTCTCGTAAGTTTCAAATTGATATTACTAATATAGATTCTCAGTTTGATGAATGTAAACTTGGTATTATCTATAAAGGTGAAAATGAAGAGAAAGCTTATGAGTATGAAAATATTGATATTAAAGGTAAAAATAGTACAACTGTTTATATTAGTGGTATCAATAGTTTAAATACAGTTACTCTTAATGATATTGTCTGTCTCTTATACACATCTCCGAGCCCACG
>ENA-OYYH01000462-OYYH01000462.1-human-gut-metagenome-genome-assembly--contig:-NODE-462-length-20144-cov-7.637165_pt1 | contig 20144 bp, 22 predicted proteins | sample MGYA00243245_ERZ653439 | MGnify/ENA primary metagenome ERZ653439 (study PRJEB26926, sample SAMN06165028) | human gut metagenome | biome: ENVO:00009003; feature: ENVO:2100002; material: ENVO:00002003... | reverse complement strand
GTACCGCCGTATCGACGCCTTACGGCTGTGAAAGCTATTACAGCGACTGTTCTTCAAAATGTCAGACGGCTTACGGCGACAACTGCCGGAACCGGAGCGACAACAGCTGTCCTTACGGCTGCCAGTCCTATTGGAGCGACTGTTCTTCAAAATGCCAGACCTGTTATGCCGACAACTGCCGGAACAAAACGGCGGTTTCGGTGCCGGCCAATGCTCACTGCACGTCCTACTACTCCGACTGCTCCTCCAAATGTTCCGCCTGGAGCTGTGACACAGGGTACACTCAATCCGGAAATTCATGCGTACAAACCTGCAATTACAGCAGTCAATGTCCGGGATACACCATGCCCAGTGCCAGTAAATGCCAATGCGGCGGAACACCTTGTACAGCCTGCGGTACCACTAAATATAAATGTACGCCCAATTGCCTGCCTGATCTGGCTATAGATCGTAACAGCTGTCCGGGAGGCAAACCGGGAAGCCGATGCAATTGCGGCGGAACCCATACTGGTTTTGCCGGAAAACACGCTTGCAGAAATGTTATATTATAATAAGAAAAGCCCTGTATTTTCAGGGCTTTCTTTATTTTTTTATACTAAAAATGGTTTTTCGCGGCTGCGCCATCAACAACCTTTGAATATAGCGCCCCTGATAAAGATTGATACCAAGCGAATTTCCGACCTCTACCGCCTGCGGATCGTCGACACGGCACAAAATCATCCGGGCACGTTCAGCTTTATTGACATAATCGGTAAAATGCTTGTCTTCACGAATAACATCCATAAATGACGGATGCCAGATAATCTTGATTAAATCGCTGCTCAGATGTTCTCGGTCAATATATTTGAGCTTGTCGACCGTAATGCCGTCGATGCAGATTTTATAACCGCGATACTGTGCAAAAGTCTTTGCCAGAATAAACGCTTTCACATCGCTGAAAATATCCACCAGCTGCAGTTCCAAAACGATGCTGGAGCGCATTGAAGCGTTAATGTTCTCGTCAAACTCCAGAAATTCGTCGGATAAAATCGTCGACACATTCAGATTGATCGAAAAATTACTGGTCAGCGAACCGTCGTCATGGCGGCTGATACTTACCAGAACCCGCTTGTCAAGCGTCTCTGTCAAATGCTGAAACAACCACGGATTTGCCGTAAGATCGACATCCGGCAACAGCATATCGCGCAAATCCGCAATTGATACGAACACCTCGTCAAACAACATCTGCGGCGGCGATTTGCCGATAACCGCGCAAACCGATTGCCGGCGGATAAGGCTGGAAAAATCGGTCATTGACAAAGCTTTCTGAACTTTGGCCAGCATGGCCGGCGTCAATTCGCGGCGCAGTTTGCGTGCTCCGCCCATAAACGAAGGCACCGGCGCGGCAGTTCCCCGCATGGCGGCATTGCCTTCTCTCCGGCCCGGTTCATCAGAATTTTCCATATTGGCTTTGATTAAAGACTTAAACGCCGCCGCTCCATTGCCCAGTTCAAAGAACTTTACAAAACCGGCGTTTTCCAAATCAAACGCATTCTGAATCAGCGGATCGTCATGAAACATGAAACGCACTTTAACCAGACAGGCCAGAATCTCGTCATGCGCCTTATTGTTGAAAATAATTACCATGTCGTCATTAGGCAGACCGAAGATTTCGCCGCCGCTTTTCTTAATGACGTTCTCAAAGGTTTCTATCAGTTCCTGCCGCTGCATGGTCCGCATTTTCTGGCTCTGCAGCTTATGAATAAAAATGCACATTGCCCGATAGCTGTCGAGGTCTTTTTCCATCCGTACCAGATAATCCAGAATCAGCGTATTTTTGCTGAAAGTAGGTTTCTCGGGAGCATTTTTTCCAAAAGTAAACATCTTTTCCGCCCTCACAGCAAATCTTCAAGCATGTCTTTCCGCAGACAGCCGTCCCGAAAACTTCCCAGCAGCAGCCGGCGGCGTTTCAGACATTCCTGCGCTGAACAGTTTTTGCCGTTCGGGCATTTAGCACGGATAATCGCGACTTCCAGATTATCCATAAATGGCCCCTGAAAAGCGGTAATTCCGTAATGCACGCCCCACTTCAGCGCCTTGTCGTCGCTGCATTTGGCCAAAATGACGTTTTCGCGGCCGATGCCGGCAATTATTTTGCGAATATCTTCGTTCTCCATGTCAAACTCAAGCAGCGGCTCATAAAACACCTTCAGCATATCCGGCTCCAGACGCCTGACGTTCAGCATTTTCAGCGCCGCCGTATCCACTTCGTCAATCAGCAGCTTATTGCCGCCGCGGTGCAAAATGTCTTTGGCTTCAAAATACAGCGGCAGATTGTTGAAGACGTCCATCAGCTTTACTTCGACAATCAGCTTGCGCTCGCCGCGCAGAAAGTTTTTGGCAAAATCCACAAACTCGCGGGAGAAGACCGAAGACAAATTCAGGTTCATGCTGATATATTCCGGCCAGTTTGTCAGTTCGGCCGCCGACATTGCCGACAGAACTTTTCGATCCAGAGTCTGGCTCAAATACATAAACAGCCAGCGGTTGGCGACCAAATCAAGATTAGGGTCGAAATTCAGGCTCAAATCCTTAATCGCCACAAAAAATTCCTGAAACAGAACCTTAAACTTTCCGGCGCCCAAAATCCGCAGCACGCTCTGCCGCTTGACAATTTCCGAAATGTCCGCCTCGTCGAGCGTTTCAATAACCTCATCGACATCGCCGGCTTCAATCGGCCGCTTGTAGGCAATCTCCTCAACTTCCTCTTCCGGACTTTCAATTCGCTTTTCAATATATTCGTAGAAAGCGCCGAACTCTTCGGGAAAGCTTATGACCCGGGCAAATTCGGAACCGTCCCTGGAATGAAGCGCAGGATCGGAAGAAAGCCCCTGCCGCAGCTTTTCCACCGCATTTTCCACCATGTCGGGCGTAATGTCTCTGGCCAAAATCACGAAATCGCCGTTGGAAAGAATAAAAAACTGGCCGCGCGCCGAACCGACCACACTGTCAAACAATTTGGCGAAAATCTTAACGAACTCGGGATGACGGTTTTTAGGCTTAAGCTTTGAAACGCTGACATACAAGACCGCATAGCCGAAAGAGTTTCTGGCAATACGGTCTAACGTTTCCAGCAGATATTTTTCCGACATTTTGTTTTGCAGTTTGGCCATAGCCGCTTAACCTTCAAACCTCCGTTCAACATTAAGAAATATTCTAAACTTATGCTCGTTTTTTATCAAGCGTCTTACGCTTTTGCTAACAGAATTTGCAGCGTTTCCACCGCCTGTGCCGCCCGGCAGGGCTTATCCAGAAAAGCCGTATATCGGTCCTGCTCCAGAATCTTTTCGATTTCTTCGTCGGGAGCGCTGCCGCTCATAAATACGACTTTCAACCGGCGGTCTTTCTTCCGCAGCGTTTCATAAACCCTTTTTCCGCCGCCGGAGGGCAGAACGACGTCCAGCATGACCGCATCGGGTTTAAAATCTTTCCCGCAGGCCTTTTCGGCAGCCTCGGCGCTGTCCGCCGTCCGCACTTCGCACCCTGCCGCTTTCAGGATGTCCTCGGCCACGCTCCGCAGCAGGGGATCGTCGTCGGCAAGCAGGATTCTGGCCGAAAGCCGACCGCAGCATGGTTCGGCCGCCGCCGAAACCTCCGCCGCCGCGGCAAGCGGCAGAAAGACATAGAAACAAACGCCCTTTTGCCGATTTTCAACCCTCAGCGAACCCCCGGCGTTCAACACGATGCCATACACCTCCGGCAGCCCCAGACCGGTTCCCTTTCCGTCGCCCTTGGTCGTAAAAAACGGTTCGAAAATGTGCGCCATGTTCTCGGCGTCAATTCCCGGCCCGTCGTCGGCAAAGCTGATTTCCGCATACTCTCCCGGCTCGGCCTGAATCAGATTTCGCCGCATATCGTCTTCCGACAGGCAGACCTGCCGCAAACCGACTTCTATCCGGCCGCGGCCGCCCAGCGCATCGCGGGAATTAAAGCCCAAATTCAGTATCAGGCTCTGCAAATGTTCCGAATTTATTGCCGCAGACAGATTTTCCGCGTCGAAATTTCCGATAATTTCCATTTCTCTGCCGATGCCGTGACCGAGCAGATTAAGGCTTTCTTTCAGACACGTGGACAAATTGACCGGCGCCGCCTTTTCCGCACGGCGCGCCGCCAGTCGCGTCATCTGCCGCGCCAAATGCGAAGCCTGCTCGCAGCCGCTCAGAATAGCGTCGCAGTAACGGCGTTCTTCATCGCTTTTCAGGCGTTTTTTCAAACACTCCGCCGCGCCGCAGATGCCGGCAAGCATGTTATTAAAATCATGAGCCGCGCCACCGGCCATTCTTGCCGCGGCTTCCATCCGGCAGGACTGTTTAAGCTGTTCTTTCAGCATAGTGCATTCCGTTCGGACTTTCCGGTCCTTTTCCCGCATAACCGCAAACAATCCGCCAAACAAAACCAGCCCCGCGGCCAGCACAATCAGAAGCAAGTCTTCCACAGCCATATCCCCGCCTAAAGTTTCGGTTTTTTCATTTTGCCACAGCTCTCCGGCAAAAACAAGCTAAACAATTGCCGTAAACCATAAATTTGGATTGCCTTTTTTGCCGGCAGCTTTTATACTTTAACATACATCTTGCAAATAATCGGGAGTTATGAAGATGGCGTCGACGATAAAGGTCTGTATGGGAAGTTCCTGCTTTGCCCGCGGCAATAACAAAAATCTTCAGGTTATCCAGCGTTTTCTGGATGAACACGGACTGGAAGCCGAAGTCGAGCTGACCGGCCTGCGCTGCTGTGACAAATGTGCCAAAGGCCCCAACATCAACATTGACGGCGTCGAGTACAACAACATCGACCAAGGCTCGCTCCTTGATATTCTCGAAAAGCATTTTTCTTCCGCAGACAAAGACTAAACTAAAAAGGCCGACCGACGATGTCCAACCGCGAATACCCTCTTTATACCATTAAAAACAACTGTCAGGATTGCTACAAATGCGTCCGCCGCTGTCCGGTCAAAGCCATCAAGATTGAAGACGGTTCGGCTATGATCGTCCCCGACCTCTGCATTGCCTGCGGCACATGCTACCGGGTCTGCCCGGCCAAGGCCAAACAGGCGCGCAACGACCTTACCCGCGCCAAACATCTGGTACAAAGCGGCAAAGACGTTTACGTTTCGCTGGCGCCTTCCTGGATTACCGAGTTCGAAGGCGTTTCCCGGGAACAGATGATTGCCGCCATCCGCCGTCTGGGCTTCCGCGGCGTCAGCGAAACCGCCCTCGGCGCCGAAGAAGTTTCCGCCAACATTGCCGGCCTGCTGGACAAAGCGGCAAATGAAGCACTGCAGGTTTCCGCCGCAAACCGTTTGTTCATCTCCACCGCCTGTCCGGCCGTCGTCGAATACATCAATAAATACGTTCCCGAACGCACCGCCAACCTGACCAAACTGACCTCACCGCTGCTGGCACACTGCCGCCTGCTCAAAACCGCGCTCGGCAAAGATATTGAAGTCATCTTCATCGGCCCTTGCATCGCCAAGAAAATCGAAGCCGACCGGCACCCTGACCTGCTGAGCCTCAGCCTGAGTTTTACCGACCTGCGCCAGTGGCTGAAAGACGAAAACATCGTGCTGAAAGACATCCATACTTCCGTTTTCGACAAGTTTGTCATGTCCAAGGCCGAAGAAGGCGCCGCCTACCCGGTCGAAGGCGGCATGATTGAAACGCTTAAACCCTATGAACAAAGTCAAAAAGCCTACCTGATGCAGATAACCGGCATTGAAAACATCAAACGCGAGCTTAAAAACATCAGGGAAGAGGCGCTCGACCGCCCAATCTTTATTGAATGTCTTGCCTGTGAAGGCGGCTGCGTCAACGGTCCCTGCACTTCGTCCAAAAAATCCGGTCTTGAAAAGCGGGTGGAAATTCTCAAAGAAAGCGACTTTTCCGGCCTGGCGGGCAAACGCAGCCCGTCGGTCGACATCACGCTCGACTATGCATCTGAAGCGATTGTCCAGCCGGAACACGACGAAACCGACATCAAACGCGTTCTGGCTTCCATCGGCAAATACAGCATAGAAGACGAAATCAACTGCGGCGGCTGCGGCTATAACACCTGCCGCAACTTTGCCAAAGCCCTGCTTGACGGCAAAGCCGAACCCGAAATGTGCGTTTCGCACATGAAGCAGCAGGCGCAGCGCAAAGCCAACGCGTTGCTTCGCTGCATTCCGTCGCCGATTGTCATCGCCAATGCCAAGCTCAGCATTATGGAATACAACGACAAATTTGTCGAAACCTTCTGGAACGAAGACGAACACGCCGACATCTACGACCAGAACAACCTGCACGGCGCCGACCTGCGCGACTTCATCAACTTTACCAATCTGTTTTCGGCCTCGCTGGATCTGGAACAGGACATTCATCGCGAACATGTCCGTTTCAACGACAAACTGTTTGACGTCGTCGTCTTCAACATCGACAAAAAGCAGATTGTCGGCGGCATTATCGAAGACGTGACCAACATGGAAATGAAGAAAGAGCAGATTGCCGAAAAAGCGAAAGAAGTCATCCACAAAAATCTTGCTACCGTCCAGCAGATTGCCTGCACGCTGGGCGAACACATGGCCGAAACCGAAGTCCTGCTCCGCTCCATCGCCAAAGACTTTGCCGCTGACGACGAACAAAGCAGCGACCTGACCATTCGTACCAACTCCAACAAACGGGACTATTAGCCGTGAGCGATTCTCTGTTTATCGAAATAGGCACACACCAGCAGCAAAAAAACGGCGAAGACTGTTTCGGCGATACGGTGTTTTCCAAAAAAATTCCCGAAGAACAGCGCATAATTTCGATTCTCTCCGATGGCTTAGGCTCCGGCGTCAAGGCCAACATATTGTCGTCAATGACCACCCGCATGGCCATGAAATTCGTCGAAAGCAACATGGAGCTGCTGCGCTCTTCGGAAGTAATGATGGATGCGCTGCCCATCTGCCAGGTACGCAAAATCAGCTACGCGACTTTTTCAATTGTCGACAGCGAACTCGGCGGCAAAACCCGCATTATCGAAATGGACAACCCGCCGCACATGTTCATTCGCGACTTCAAACCGCTCACGGTCAAATGCCGCGAACTTTCCTCGCCCAAATGGAAAGACCGCACCATCAGCATTTCGCAGGTTACCACCCAGCCGGAAGACCGCATTATCATGGTTTCCGACGGCGTTACCCAAGCCGGGCTGGGCAACCGGAAATACCCGCTCGGCTGGGGACGGCAGGGCTGTCTGGACTTCATTCTGAAAGAGATTCGCAAAAATCCCTACGTCTCCGCCCATGACCTTGCCCGCGCCGTCGTGCACGAGGCTCTGGACAAAGAAGTTGAGCACAAGGCCGGCGACGACATCAGCTGCGTGGTCCTCTACTTCCGCAAACCGCGCAAGCTTCTGGTCTTGACCGGCCCGCCGTTTGACGAAGACAAAGACCGGGAATTTGCCGAACTGGTGTCAAGCTATGACGGCAAAACCGTCATTTGCGGCGGCACCACCGCCAACATCGTCGAGCGCGAACTTTGTTTAAAATGCGAGATTGACAAAACCAGTTTTGACGATAAAATCCCGATGGCTTCCATAATGGACGGCGTCGATCTGGTTACCGAGGGCATTTTGACCTTGACCGAAGTTTATCGTATGCTAAAAGAGGGTATTGATAAAAACAAGAACAATGCCGCCGTGCGTTTGGCCAAACTGCTTCTGGACAGCGACCGGATAGACTTTGTCGTCGGCACCAAAATCAACATTGCCCATCAGGACCCCAGCCTCCCGATGGAACTGGAGATTCGCCGCAACATCGTCAAAAAGATATTCCGGCTTTTACAAAGCCAGTACTTAAAAGAAATCAGTGTCAGATACATTTAAGACATGCAACTTATGAAAAGGACAAGACTATGGATAAAGTAACTGTAAAAATCTGCTCGGGAACCTCCTGTTTTGTGATGGGAGCCGCCCAGATTCAGGCTTTGGAATTCACGCCGCCCGCCGACATCGCCGACAGGATTGAACTCGTCGAAGTCAGATGTATGAACCTCTGCAAGGACATCAAAAACAAATACAACCACGGCCCCTTTGTGATGGTCGGCGACGAACTGGTCGAAGAAGCCACCTATGACAAAGTCGTCGCCAAAATCCGCGACGTTCTCAAAGCCGGAGAATGCTCTGCCGAATAAAGACTTAATGGAGACTAGAAAAAGTGCTTATACCCAAAAATAACGCCAACCAGATGCGCACCCGCATTCTGATAAAAATTGCCGAAAGCTATTTTGCCGACAAATTTAAAAACGCCGACCGCATTCCGCTGGAACTGCGGCCGAAAGAACAGCAACCGAGCCGCTGCTGCATTTACAAGGACCGCGCGGTCTTAAAATACCGCTGCATGTCCAGCCTCGGCTTTTCGCCGGAAGAAGAAACCGATGAGCTCAAAAGCCTGGCGCAGTACGGCGAAGAAGCCCTTGAGCGCACGCATCCCGAAAAGGCGCAGCTCTGCGTCATCGACGTTGCCTGTTCCGCCTGCATCAAGGCGCAGTACATGGTTACCAACGCCTGCCGCGGCTGCTTCGCGCGTCCCTGCCAGATGAACTGCCCCAAGGAAGCCATTTCCTTTGTCAACGGCCGCGCCCATATCGACCCGGACAAATGCGTCAACTGCGGCAAATGTCATGAAGTCTGTCCGTACCACTCGATTATCCGCATTCCGGTTCCCTGCGAGGAAGCCTGCCCGGTCGGCGCCATTACCAAAGATGAGTTCGGCAAGGAGCACATCAATCACGAAACCTGCATCTCCTGCGGCAAATGCCTGCAGTCCTGCCCGTTCGGCGCCATCGTCGAGCGTTCGCAGATGGTCGACGTCCTGAAGCTGATTAACGAAACCGACAAACAGGTCGTTGCCATGCTGGCGCCGGCGATTGTCGGCCAGTTTCCCGGCGACATCGGCAATGTCGTCGGCGCATTGAAAAAAGCCGGTTTCAGCGACGTTATCGAAGTTGCCGTCGGCGCCGACATTACCACCAAGAAAGAAGCCGCCGAATTTATCGAGAAAATGGAAAACGGCGAAAAGCTGATGACCACCTCCTGCTGCCCGGCCTACTTCCGCGCCGCGCAGGTACACATTCCCGAAATTCAGCCTTACGTTTCGCATACCAAAACGCCGATGTACTATACGGCCGAACTGGTCAAAAAAGAACATCCCGACTGCGTTGCCGTCTTCATTGGCCCCTGCCTGGCCAAACGCGTCGAAGCCGAATACGATCCGAACGTCGACTATGTTCTGACCTTTGAAGAACTTGGCGCCATGCTGGTTGCCGCTGGCATCAACATCGACGAATGCGAACCGGCCGAGTTCACGACCGTATCCTACGCTCAGGGACGCCAGTTTCCGCTTACCGGCGGCGTTTCCGGCGCGGTTGCCTCCATCATCGGCGACAAAGCCGAAGTCAAAGCCGAGCGCATTGACGGCCTGAGCAAGGAAAACATCAAACTGCTCAAGCGCTATGGCGCCAAGGGCTGCGAAAACAACATGCTGGAAGTCATGTGCTGCGAAGGCGGCTGCATTTCCGGCCCCGGCTGTATTGCCCTGCCCAAGAAGGCCAGTCGTGCAGTTGAAGCCTACGTTGCCAAAGGCGAAGACCTCAACAACGAAAAATAAGCCAAAAGCCCCACCGTTGCGGGGCTTTTTTCTTTGTCATATTCGGGCTTGTTTTTCTTTTTGTCATGCTCGGGTTTAACCCGAGCTTCTCTCTCCTGTCATTCCCGTGCTTGACACGGGCATCCAAAAGACACAAGGCAGAGCCTCACGATATGTACATAGAAAGCAACGCGCTTCAACGAAGGTTCATGCCGCAGCCGGCGTTGCGGTCAAGCTGGCTACAGCTTGTCATATTCAGCCTTTTTTCTACGTCATGTTCGGCCTTGAGCCGGACATCTCTTTCCTTGATTGCCGGATCAAGTCCGACAATGACAGTATTATTTTTTCTTCTGTCATCCTCGAACTCTTCCCTGTCATATTCGGGCTTGGCCCGAATATCTCCTTCAGATTCCCATATCAAGTACGGGAATGACAGAGGAGAAGAAAAAAGTCCGGCAATGACAAAAGAGAAATTGTCCCTCTCGAGCGCAGCTTCCTCTATGTCATCCCCGGACAAGCATAGCGCGTTCCGGGGATCTCTGGATTGTCGGGTCAAGCCCGACAATGACTAAAAAAATAAGCACGAACATGACAGGAAAGAATAAAAGTCCGGCAATGACAATATTTTTCTCTTATGCTTTACTCGCTATATCGTTGCTTTTTTCAGCGTCTTTTTTGCGGTCAAGACCGCTTTCGCCTTTGAGCAACCTGGCAAAATTAATCGTTCGCTCATAATAATTCAGCAGTAAAAGAACATAACCCCAACGAACGTCTCCTTTGCCGATTTCCAGCCGGTCAATGATTCGAATCGGAACGCCGGTCTTTTCCTGAACGTGTTTCAAAGACTGTCGCAGCTTTTGCCGGCAGGCAAATAACTGTACACCCAGAGTACGCCGCAGAGCGTGCTGTTTTTGTTGCGATTGTGACGTGTATTTTATCAGATTCATTATGTTCAACTCCTTCAATGTTTTGTTAAAACAAAACCACCTTACTTTGGGTAAGGTGGGAGGAGTTCGAAACTGCGAATAGACAGTGTACTAATTCGTCCGCAAAACGGCTTATATCGTACCATCCTCCCTTGCAGGAGGTCATATATTCGGTTCTATTCGAGGAGTTTCGACACTCCGCTGCCGGCCTAACCGTTTCCGGCAACAGAAATGATTATAAAGGCAAAAATCCAATTTGCAACCAAGATTTTCGCATACAAAAAAGGGTTTGTTCGGTCATCGCCGAACAAACCCGAAATTCATACATTTTTTTTCAATTCAGGCAACAGCAGACTTTCGTCAAACTTTCCCAAATACGCGTTCCAGACTTCCGCCGCTTTTTCACACAAAAACGTCAGCGTTTCAATCCAAAGCCCGTTCCCTGAAGCCAAAACCGACTTTTGTTCGGCAAGGGTCGGAAAACTGTCCGAAATCGCCGCGCGGCATTCCTCGTCGCTCAGCGTCGGCTCTGAAACGTAGGGCATGTTGTCAAACACGCCGTCGTCGCCGGAAATGGTCGGATACGGCTTAACAAAAGCCCAAGCCGTCGTACGCATTTTTTCCTTCGTGTCGCGGATAACTTTCAACGTTTCGCTCAAGCTTTTGCTCTTCAGCAAAAACGTGCGAATATTGAAATCCTTATTTTCCAGCGCTTCCAGAACTTCCTCGCATGTCGCCGACAGCGTTTCAGTTTCCCGGTTCAGCCTGATGCCGTACGCGTCAATGACCTTTTGACGATAATCCGCTGCCGCCGTATTTTCAGGTGCTTTGCTTTTCAGCAAAAAAAGCCGGATTTCGTCATTAAAACCATACTTTTGAAGATAATAGGCCAGCATCCGTTCGACCTTGCCGCCGCGTTCCCCTTCGGTCATGGCAAACATTTTGCAAATGACTTCGCTGTGAAACATCTGACGCCGCATGGCTCTTTTAACCCGGAAACAGCTTTTCTGCCTGACAAGCTCCAACTGTTCCTGAATTGTCAACAACGGTCTGTCTTCTCTTTTGACAAACCCCAACAGGTTTTGAATAATTGCGTTCATAATATACAAATTTTGAAGATTTTCGTCTAAAAACTTAACATAACCGAAAAACGAAGTAAACAAAAAAAAAGAGAAAGATTTTGCCAATCCTCCCCTTCTTTTTTACAATCAGAAACTGATCTTGCAACACAAGGTCACGGCCGAACGCCTCAAAGCCCAGTCGTTTTCATTTTGAAAAAAACATAAACTATAAACTTTTCCGAACCGGATTTTCCGATTCGTTTCCCGCTCTGCCGCCAACTTTAACCCGTCGCGTAAAATCTTCAATTTCTACCGGAAAACCTTTTGCCGTCGCAACAACGGCAACCGCGTCGCCGGCCTGAAGCTTTGTCAGACTGCGGCGTTCTTTCTCCTGCTGCGTCACATCGACCAGATATGCATAACAGCGCAGTTCATTGTCGGCGATAACACCCAGCGTATAAACCTCATACTGCGGACGCAGAAACTCCTTGGTCTTGAACTTGAGCCGTCCGGAAAAGGTTTCCGTTTCATCCGGTCCGCCGTCCGCGTCTTCGCAGTCCAGTTCCATGCCGCTTAACATGTCGAAAAGCTTCATGATACGGCCGTTATACGTCAGATAGGCAAACACATAGGCACCGATTTGCAGCTGATCGACAAACGCCGTAATTCTCTCCTCTTCTTCCTGATTTTCAGCGCGCAGAATATAACCTCTGTTACCGTCAAGCAGAACATAAGCAGCCGAATTGTGAATATAGGCTGAAATCAAAATCCCTTTGGACAGGGAAACATTGTTGTTGTGAGCAATACTCGTTTTCATACAGAATGATATTTAAAAAGTTACACAAAAATCAGATTTAAGGATTTTCGTTTTAGCACAGATTCGCATTTTGGCAATATCAATCTTCACTTCTGGCCAAATCTGCCCTGCAAATTCCGCATCAGTTCCGCAAGGTCTTTCCGCCGGCGGATTATCGCCAGATCAAAATTTCCGGCGCTCCGGGCTATCATCTCCAACAGCTGCGGCCGCGTCTGCCGGTTAAACCGTAACACATAGCCATAAAATTCCGGGTTAAATCGCTCCGTACAGCCGTCCGCCATATCCGGACGTCTCTTCTCCGCAGCATACGCCAAAGCACTCTCCACAGGCAGAAAATCGGGTTATAATCGATATATATGACCAGATCGGCCTTTTCTAAACGCTGCGGCAGCGTTTTTTTGAAGTTTCCGTCAATAATCCAGGCATCATTTTCTGCCGCGGCCGTCATTGCCGCACACACTTCCGCTTCCGGCGCCTCAATCCATCCCGGTTTCCAGAAAATCCGGTCCAAATGCACAACCGGCAGGCCGGAAACATCGCCCAGCACCGCCGCCAATGTCGACTTCCCCGCACCGCTGTTGCCCAGAATGCAAATCCGCCGATACTTTGTCATCTCTGCTTCTCCTGCTGCAGTTTCTCCGAGCGGCTTAAAAGCCTCCTGTCAAATCTTTTGAATGGGGAAAATCATTTAAGCAGCCCCAAAAAACGCCAAAATCTCAGATAATTGTTATTCTGCCCGTATGACGCATGGTTCCTCCCTTCCTTGTCTGAAACATTCAAATCAAGTGACGGCTGCTTCTGCAACCATTTCAAAAACGAAAAATCCCAGCGGCAAAATTCGCTGGCCGCCATCAGTACTGTCACACCGTCATCATTCTTCGAATTAACGTCAAAACCATATTTTTCTACCAGCAACCGGGCGGTCTTGTATGCCTGCGCGCCCACCGCGCACAACAACAGATTCGAGCCGTCCTTGATTTTACAGTCAAGAGCGGCGCCGGCCGCGGCCAGACTTTCAACCGCTTTTGTATTTCCGGCCAGAACCGCATGAAACAAAGGGCTGCTCCCGTTCGGATAAACAATGTTGACATCGGCGCCGCATTCTATCAAACCGCGAATTGCCTGTTCCCGAGCCGTTCCCCGTACAGCGGTCAACAACGGCAAGCCATTGTCAAAATCAGGATCTGCACCGCGGCGAATAATGTCCTGAATGTCTTTTTTCCGCACAAATCCTGACATCAGACAGCACATCAGAGCCTTATCCGGCGCCAAAGCATGTTTTTGAAACAAAAAAATCAAATATCCCGTCACATAAACGGCAATCAAAACCGCTGCCGCGCAGGCAAACCATAACATCAAATCAGAATACGCCATTTTCCGCCTCCTTCCCTAAGGATAAAAAACAACCCGATAAAAAACAACAAAAAAAGCGAACCGGAAAACCGATTCGCTTTTTCGTCATAATCAGAAAGATTATTCGGCAGTCTTTTCTGCTTCGGCAGCAGCTGCTTTCTCGGCGGCAACGCGAGCCAGATCTTTGGCGCCTTTGGCATTAACGTCACGGTCAACCAACTCAATGATAGCCATCGGAGCGCAGTCGCCATAACGCAGGCCTGATTTCAAAACGCGGGTATAACCGCCGTTGCGGCCTTTATAACGCTCGGCCAAAGTAGAGAAAAGCTTCGAAACAACTTCGTTGTCACGCAGGAAAGCAAGAGCCAGTCTGCGGCTGTTCAAATCGCCTTTCTTCGCATAGGTAATCATGTTATCGGCAAACGTTCTCAGTTCTTTTGCTCTGGGCAGTGTAATCGTAATCTGCTCGTGAGTCAGCAGAGCGTTGGTCAGGTTCGAGAACAAAGCTCTTCTCTGGCTTTTCGGCATGTTAAATCTTCTGTGTGCATCTCCATGTCTCATGACAATGTCCTTTCATTTTTCTCTGTGCTTTGCCTGGCAAAGCGGATATAAACACATTTCCGCCACGGTTTCGCCTCGGCGTTCATGCACGGAAACAACTCATTCGCCTGTGCTTTTAGCATACAATATTCTGAAAAGCAAGCAAAAAAAGACCTCGGCCGACATTATTGCCGACAATGTCCGCAACAAAAAAACAACTGCTTTCCCGCGCCCGTTTCGTTCTTCCGCAACGGATGGCTCTCCCCGAACAAAACAGCCTTCTCAACCATAAACCGGCCGAAACCTTTCCCTCACGACGCAATATCCGTCAGGATGGCTTTTCAGCAACTGATCGCCGCATTTCATCAGCCTTTCTTCTCATGCCAAAAACGTTTACAGATAAATATCCCTGTGTAAACTCGGGGTTTTCTGTATAGCAATAATAAAAAAAAGGGAAGCCCGACGGCTCCCCCTTTTTTCAACTTTTTAGAAATGTTCGTCAACGCGGCGAATCAGTTCCTCAATATTCTCCGGCGGCCAGCCCGGCGTATCCATACCGAGATGAATACCCATTTTCGCCAGAACCTCTTTGATTTCATTCAAAGACTTGCGGCCAAAGTTCGGCGTACGCAACATTTCCGCTTCGGTTTTCTGAACCAGATCGCCGATATAAACGATATTGTCGTTCTTCAGGCAGTTGGCCGAACGAACCGACAGTTCAAGCTCTTCAACTTTCTTCAACAGGTTTCTGTTAAACGGCAGTTCTTCGCGCTCGGCTTCAACTTCGACTTCCGGTTCATCAAAGTTAATAAACGGTTTAAGCTGATCCTGCAGAATACGGGCAGCCAGGGCAACCGCGTCTTCCGGCGAAACGACGCCGTTGGTTTCGACAACCAGCGTCAGCTTGTCATAGTCGGTAACCTGTCCGACACGGGTATTTTCAACCTTGTAGGACACTTTTTTGACCGGCGAATAAATCGCATCGACGGCAATAACACCGATCGGCGCGTCGGCAGCTTTGTTCTGATAAGCCGGAACATAGCCTTTGCCGGTATTAACCGTCAGTTCCATCGAAATTTTGGCACCGGCATCCAGATTGCAGATAACCAGTTCCGGATTTTTGATTTCTACGTCATGACCGGTTTCAATCATGGCCGCGGTAACTTCACAGGGACCTTCAGCCTTCAGGGTCATGGTTTTCGGGCCTTCGCCGTGAACGGCGACAGCCAGACCTTTAATGTTGAGAACAATATCGGTAACGTCTTCTCTGACACCCGGAACTACAGAAAATTCATGCAGGACGCCGTTAATCTTGATAGCCGTTACGGCACCACCCTGCAGCGAAGATAACAAAACTCTTCTCAAAGCGTTGCCCAAAGTTAAGCCAAAACCTCTTTCCAAAGGTTCAACTACTATCTTAGCCTTATTTCCGCCTTCGCTTGAAACATCTAAGTTAGTTGGTTTAATAAGTTCTTGCCAATTCTTTTGAATCACTGGTATGTCCTCTTATTTTAGTGCATATGCAATATTACAAAAATCAAAAGACGGCGAGGCTGTCATGCAGCCTCACTATCTGTAAAAAGATTAAACGCGACGTCTTTTTCTCATGCGGCAGCCATTGTGAGGAATCGGGGTAACATCACGAATGGAGGTGATGGTAAAACCGATAACCTGCAAGGCTCTAATCGCAGATTCTCTACCAGAACCGGGGCCTTTAACTTCAACTTCCAGAGTTTTCATACCGTTTTCCTGAGCCTTTTTGCCGGCTTCTTCGGCGGCAACCTGTGCGGCATACGGAGTCGACTTGCGGGAACCCTTGAAACCCTGAGCGCCAGCCGTCGACCAGGATACGGTGTTACCCTGAGCGTCAGTAATTGTTACTCTTGTATTGTTGAAAGTAGAATTCACATGGGCAACGCCCGCAGTGATATTCTTCTTCTCTTTTTTCTTAACACGTTGTACTGCTTTTGCCATTAGAATCTACCTCTTACTTCTTCTTGTTCGCAACGGTTTTGCGTTTACCTTTACGGGTACGGGCATTCGTCTTCGTGCTCTGTCCGCGAACCGGCAAACCTTTACGATGTCTCAAACCTCTGTAACATCCAAGATCCATAAGTCTCTTGATGTTGACGCCGACTTCGCGACGCAGCTCACCTTCGACAAGGTAGTTGCTGTCAATAACTTCACGAATTTTCGCGACTTCTTCCTCGGACAATTCGTGAACGCGGCGACTGCAGTCGATTCCAGATTTTGCGCAAATGTCTTGAGCAGTTTTCTTTCCGATACCAAAAATATAAGTCAGGGCGACTTCAATTCTTTTGGCTGTCGGAATATTTACACCAGCTATACGAGCCAAATTAACTCTCCATCTTTCTAATTAATTATTACATTTAAAAAGTTGATCACCACTTTTCAAAATTAAGCCGGATTATAGGCTAAAATTTAACAGTGTCAACCACCCTTTTGCTAAAAAAATTCAAAAAGTTGCATTTTTTTCAGGTTTTTAGAAACCCGACCTGTCGACTCGGGCTATTTAATGCCCAAAATGCTGTCGACTTTATTGCTGACGGCCTCAATAGTCCCGGTTCCGTCCACGCAGCGCAGGAGTCCTTTTTTTTCATAGTAAGGAATTGTCGGATACGTCAGGGCTCTGTAGTTCACCAGACGATTTTGCACCGTCGTCTTGTTATCATCGACCCGGCGGAAAAAATCCGTTCCGCCGCAGACGTCACAGACGCCGTAAACTTTCGGCTTCTGAAACTTGTCATGATATCCCTGCCCGCATTTCATGCAGGCATAACGGCCCAAAATACGTTCCATAATAATCTCGTCGGGAACCTGAATTTCAATAACCGCATCCAGATTTATCCCTTTCCGGTCCAGCATTTCGTCCAGAACTTCCGCCTGATGCAGCGTTCTCGGAAAACCGTCGAGAATAAAACCGTTCTTACAGTCATCCTCATCGATTCGCTTGGATACCATGTTAATAATCATCTCGTCGGTCGCAAACTCGCCCTTGTCGAGCAGAGCCTTGATTTCCAAGCCCAGCGGCGTTCCCTTGGCCGCTTCGGCACGAAGCATTTCACCGGTCGACAAATGACAAATAGCCACCTTCTCTTTCAAAATTCTTGCCTGCGTGCCTTTACCGCAGCCCGGAGCTCCGGTAAAGACCACATGCAAACCCAGTCCGCTCTCTCTGAAAGACATTATCTTCTCTTTCCCTTGTTAACCAGAGCGGCCTTTTTAATCAGCCCTTCATACTGATAGGCAATCAGGTGCGATTGCAACTGTCCGACGAAATCCATCGTAACCTGAACCACGATAAGCAGGGTCGTGCCGCCCAGAATAAACGGAACCGACAGTCTGGAAATCAAGATTTCCGGCAGAATGCACAAAGCTGTCAGATAGACCGCGCCAAGCACCGTCAGACGGGTAATCACATAGTCCAGATACTCTGCCGTATTTTTGCCCGGACGGATACCGGCAATAAAACCGCCGTGCTTTTTCAGGTTATCCGCGGTTTCTTCCGGATTGAACACGACTGCCGTATAGAAAAAGGCAAAAAAGATAATCAACGCGCCGTACAGTGTCAGATACAAAGGCTGTCCGTGGCCGAGCAGCTGGCTCAGCGTCTGTACCCATTCCGGACCGTTTTCGGCCGACAGATTGGCAACCGTAATCGGCAGCAGCAGAAGCGAACTGGCGAAAATCGGCGGAATAACGCCGGTCGGGTTAATTTTCAAAGGCAGATGCGAATTTTCGGAAGACATCATTCTGCCGCCCATCTGACGTTTCGGATACTGGATGGTAATTTTCCTCTGTGCCCTTTCCACCAGAACGATAATGTAAATCAACGCCAGAACCATAAACAGCAGCATGGCAATCACGCCCAGCGACATGGAGCCGACGCGTCCCAGTTCGAAAGTCTGCGCCAAAGCGCTCGGAATATTGGCGATAATACCGACGGTAATAATCAGCGAAGAACCGTTGCCTACGCCGCGGGAAGTAATCTGCTCGCCCAGCCAGACGATAAACATCGTACCGCCGACCAGTGAAACAATCGTCGTAAACTTAAAGATGAAACCGGGCATAACCACGGCCGACAAACCGGCGCTGCCGGTCATACCTTCCAAACCGACGGCAATGCCGTAGCCTTGGATAATCGTAATAAAGACCGTCAAAATCTTGGTATAATGCGTAATTTTGCGATGGCCTGCCTCTCCGTCCTTTTTCAGTGCTGCCAGCGACGGAATAACCGACTGTCCGAGCTGCAGAATAATCGACGCCGAAATATACGGCATGATGTTCAGGGCAAAAATGGTCATACGCTCCAACGCGCCGCCCGAAAACATGTTGAACATTCCCAAAATGCCGCTCGATTGTCTGGCGAAAATATCCGACAAAATATGCGGATCGATGCCGGGAAGCGGAATAAACGTTCCCAAACGAAAGACGATCAGGGCCAGAACCGTAAACCACAGTCTTTTCTTCAGTTCTTCAGCCTTGCTGAAAGCGGACATATCCATGTTTGCAGCCATTTTCTCTGCCAATGATACCATTTTTAAATCCTTATTATTTATTTAAAACAAACAACGAGGGACAAACCGGTCCCTTTAAGCTAATTTATTAATACACTAAAAAAATTTTAATTCAACTAATTTATCCATTTACACCGCATAAATAATCACTGTCTCCGGTTGGTTTCAACACCGCCCCCGGGCGGGACAAAAATCCTGCCGATAAAATTGTTGCAACAAAAAAAGCGCATTCTGTCGAGAATGCGCTTTTAGGCTCAAAATAACGCTTATGCTTCGATAAGGTTAACCTTGCCGCCGGCTTTCTCAACCGCAGCTACAGCGGCCTTGGAAGCGGAGTTTACCGAAATGGTAACACTGGAGGTAATCGCACCGCGAGCCAGCAGACGAACGCCGTCCAGCTCCTTGGAGATAACACCGGCATTCATCAGAGCGGCAACGTCAATCGCGGCAGCATTAAGCTTACCGGCATCAACCGCTTTCTGAATGGTATCCAGATTAACCACCGCAAATTCCTTGGCAAAAGGATTCTTGAAACCGCGTTTCGGCAGTCTGCGGTAAATCGGCATCTGACCGCCTTCAAAACCGTTGACAGCAACACCCGAACGGGACTTCTGACCTTTCTGACCGCGGCCGCAGGTTTTGCCCTTGCCGCTGCCGATGCCGCGTCCGACACGGATACGGTTTTTGGTAGCTCCTTCGTTGTCTCTTAATTCATTAAGTTTCATTTTTCTTCACCTTAATTAACTCGTCAATGAGTTGACAGGGGTTTCGTCATGCAGACCGCTTTAAAATCGGCCGCCCCGACCAACCCCCGGCAATCTCCCTACTCCTCAACCTTGACCAAGTGAGGAATTTTTCTGATCATTCCGCGGATAGCAGGCGTATCCTGAAGTTCGACGGTCTTGCCCATCTTGTTCAGGCCCAGGCCGATCAACGTGGCTCTCTGCTTTTCGGGACGTCCGATCGGACTTCCGATCTGCGTAACTTTAATTGTTTTTGCAGCCATGGATTAAGCCTCCTCTTTTTCCAGTTTTGAAGTATTTTCGCGGCGGCTGACAATGTCCCCGACTTTCTTGCCGCGTTTGGCGGCAACCATGCGGGGCGAATTAATCGCCGTCAGGGCGTTGAATGTAGCCTTAATCATGTTATAAGGGTTATTTGAACCCAGCGATTTGGCAACGACGTCCTGAACGCCCAGTACTTCAAAGATGGCGCGCTGTCTCTTATACACATCTCCGAGCCCACGAGACGCGTAGTAATCTCGTA
>ENA-OYYH01000404-OYYH01000404.1-human-gut-metagenome-genome-assembly--contig:-NODE-404-length-21783-cov-8.247239_pt1 | contig 21783 bp, 20 predicted proteins | sample MGYA00243245_ERZ653439 | MGnify/ENA primary metagenome ERZ653439 (study PRJEB26926, sample SAMN06165028) | human gut metagenome | biome: ENVO:00009003; feature: ENVO:2100002; material: ENVO:00002003... | reverse complement strand
CCTAAGCCTTCGTCGGCAGCGTCAGATGTGTATAAGAGACAGGAAGAACAAGGCAGAAGCCGTCCTGTGTGTGCAGGGCGGCTTTGCTGTTTTTAAGGTGCACAGGGCAAAGCACACAGTTTTTGAGGATGGTTTTTAGTGACCCTGCCGGAATTTATCTGTAAGGCAAAATAAATAGGAATTATTCTTAAAATTATCCTTGACTAACTAGGAATAATTCGCTATAATAGAGCCATGACAAGGGCCGGTGAGTACCAACACCGCCCAGCCTGTTTTCTAACTGATATAAAAAGAATGATGGAGGTCTATTCTTATGAAGAAGTACGTTTGCACCGTTTGTGGTTATATTGCTGAAGGCGAGATCCCGGCACAGTGCCCCGTCTGCAAGGCTCCTGCTTCCGCTTTTGTGGAGAAGACCGGCAACACCTACGTCACCGAGCATGTTGTGGGCATCGGCAAGGCCGAGGGCGTGCCGCAGGAGATCGTGGATGGCCTGCGCGCAAACTTTGAGGGTGAGTGCAGCGAGGTCGGCATGTATCTGGCAATGGCTCGTGTGGCTGAGCGCGAGGGCTACCCCGAGATCGCTGAGGCTTACAAGCGCTATGCCTACGAGGAAGCAGACCACGCATCCCGCTTTGCAGAGCTGCTGGGCGAAGTTGTCACCGACAGCACCAAGAAGAACCTGATGATGCGTGCCGAGGCCGAGTGCGGCGCATGTGCAGGCAAGATGGATCTGGCCAAGAAGGCAAAGGCCCTGAATCTGGATGCCATCCACGACACCGTTCACGAGATGGCAAAGGACGAGGCCCGTCACGGCCGCGGCTTTGAGGGCCTGCTGAAGCGCTACTTCAACACCGAAGTCTGATAAGGTTTCCCCGGTTATCCATTCTGACCGCTGCATGGCTTTGCCGCTGTGCAGCGGTTTTTTTGTTCAACCTACGGAATTGTTCCGTTGACAGGCACAGCGGCGGCGGGTTATAATTTATCTCGTGTTCAATGGACTGCGAAAGGGGAGACGGGGGAATGAAAAACGGACACACCACCCGGCAAAAGGTCCCGGCGGGCCGCTACGCCCTGCTGGACGAGCTGCGCGGGCTGGATCTGGTCAGCATGATGCTGTACCATGCCTGCTGGGACATGATGTTCCTGTTCGGCATCTGGATGGACTGGTACGCGGGAATGCCGGGGCGTCTGTGGCAGCAGGCCATCTGCTGGGTATTCATTCTGCTGTCCGGCTTCTGTGCGCCCTTTGGGCGGCATATGCTGCGGCGCGGTGTTACCGTGTTTGCCGCCGGAGCGCTGGTAACGGCGGTGACGCTGGTGTTCATGCCGGGAAACCGGGTCATTTTTGGCGTGCTGACCTTTCTGGGTACGGCCATACTGCTGACCGGTGTGCTGGAACCGCTGCTGAAAAAAGTGATGCCCGCTGTGGGCCTTGCGGTGTCGGCGGTGCTGTTTGCACTGACTTATCATCTGGACGAGCGTTGGCTCGGCTTCGGCGGGCTGCGCCTTGCGTTGCCGGATGCATGGTACGCGAATTACTTTACAGCGTTTTTCGGCTTTCTGCCCTTCGATTTTTATTCCACCGATTATTTTGCCCTGCTGCCGTGGCTGTTTTTGTTCTGGGCAGGGTACTTTCTGCACGGCGTGGTGGGCCGGGCGCGGATGGAACCGCTGCGCCGTTCGGTCTGCCCGGCGCTGGGCTGGATGGGCCGGCACTCGCTTTTGCTGTATCTGCTGCACCAGCCGGTGATCTACGGCGTACTTTCGGCCGCGGCAGTTCTTTTTGCATAAAAGGCTTGACACAGCCGGGAAGCTGTGGTATTCTATCGGTGGTTAGAAGATACTAACCAAATGGGGATGCGTCTGCGTGGTTGGACGCATTTTCATGGAACATAAAGTTAGATATATCTAACTAATATTGATTTGAGAGAGGACGATCTTTATGAGCAAAGTAGCAGTCGTATTCTGGAGCGCAACCGGCAACACTGAGACCATGGCAAACTGCGTGGCAGAGGGTGCAAACGGCACCATCGTGCCCTGCAGCGAGATGAACGCCGCAAAGCTGGCTGAGTTTGATGCAGTGGCTTTTGGCTGCCCCGCAATGGGCGCTGAGCAGCTGGAGGAGAGCGAGTTCGAGCCGATGTTCGCTTCTCTGGAAGGCTCTCTGAACGGCAAGAAGGTGGCTCTGTTCGGTTCTTACGGCTGGGGCGACGGCCAGTGGATGCGCGATTGGTGCGAGCGTGCCAAGGAGGACGGCGCGGTTCTGTTCAGCGAGGAAGGCCTGATCTGCAACGAGACCCCGGACGACGACGCACAGGCTGCTTGCCGCAAGCTGGGTGCTGATCTGGCCGCATGGTAAGCGTTTGCTCCTGATAAACTAACCGGCAGAAAACGGGAAGGACCACGGCTCGCTGCCAATCCATCCGATTTTGTCCATCAAGCATGCGGCGGTCATCCTGAAAGCAAAACGGGAAGCCAAGGCAAAAAAATAAAGCTGCATAATCTCTTTGAAATGGGGCATCCTAGAAACATCCCAAACAAAGAGGTGAGATGAAAATGGAAAATACCGGTGTGATTTGTGATGTCTGCGAGTGCCGTCACAATGTGGAAAGCTGCAAGTGCAGTCTGCCGCAGATCAAGGTGACGGAGCACTGCTCCTGCACGACCCAACAGGTCGAAACGCCGCACTTCTGCCAGAGCTACGAGGAAAAGTAACCCCTAAAGCGCATTTCTCCGCGGCAAAAACGCCCTGCTCCGTGTCAAAAGCGACATGGAACAGGGCGTTTTGCGTGCGGGAGATCAGCGGACGACCACATTGCAGGTGGCAAGGCTGCGCACCAAGGTGCCGACGCTGTCCTTCATCTGGATGCCGGTAAAGCCGAGCTGGAATGCGGCCTGAATGTTGTCCAGCCGGTCATCGATGAAGACACTTTCCTTCGCCTTGAGGCCGTATTTGTCCAGCAGTGCCTGATAGATGCGGGGGTCGGGTTTGTTGATGTGAACCTCGCAGGAGGCCACACCGCCGTCAAAAAGGCCCTTCATGTCCCGCTCCATCAGCAGATCGAGCACATCTTCCGGGATATTGCTCAGGTAATAAACGCAGTAGCCGTGGCTCTTGAGCTTCTGCACCAGTTCCTGCATCCGGCGGCGGGGGCGCAGGATGTGCATCCAGTCATCCAGCACACCCTGAACCTCAAAGGCGCGGCCCTGCTCCTTGGCGCGGGCCAGCATCCGCTGGTTGGCCTCAAAGCGGGTGATAAGCCCGGCGTCCAGCAGCTTCCACTCCTCGCTGCCAAAGGTCAGTTGGTACACCTGCTCCTCCACGTCGGCATTGCAGAAGCGGTCCACCAGATACTCCTTGGGGTCAAAATCGACCATAACGCCGCCAAAATCAAATACGATGTTTTTGTACATTGCTCGTACCTCTATCTTTATGGTTTGCATTTCCAATGGTTTCCAACTCCCAGTATAACACAACAGCCCGGTCTGCATCAAGCGCCGCCGCCCCGCATACCATAAAACAGAACAGAAACGGGGAGGGGAGACGGATGACGTTCCGGGAGCTTTGTGCCAAAGAGGTCGTGCAGCTTTCCAACGGGGCTTGTCTGGGCAAGGCAGACGATTTGGAGCTGGACCCCCAGACGGCCAAGATCCAAAGTTTGCAGCTGCTGGGGCGGCCCCGGTTTTTCGGGCTGCTGGGGCGGGACGCGACGCTGACGATCCCGTGGGAGGAGATCGACAAGATCGGCGTGGATGCCGTTTTGGTCCGCACCGAACTGCCGCCGCCCGAACCGAAAACCGCCTCCTTCTGGCAGACGCTGCGGCAATGGCTGGATGGATGAAAGTTTTTCATCTGCTTTTCTTGGATTAGGGTTTGATTTTACGGAAAACAGGATTATAATAGGGGACTGTGGGCACTTTTTGCCCCGGCAAACCAAACTCTCTCAGGAAGTGAAAGGAACTTTCTTGTATGAAACATCGCGCATCCGACACTCCGGTACCGCTTCACGCGCTGCGGCTGGTGTTCCCGCCCGTCGTCACGCTCCTGATCTTGGTGCTCACGGAGTGGATCGCCCGCGGCAGCCTGACCGCGGACACCTTTACCCAGTACATTTTTCCCCATGGGGAAGCCTACCTGCTGGCATGGGGGCTGTTGTTCCTCGTCTGGCTGACCGTGGATTGGCTGACCCGCTTCGCCCCGCTGGCAACGCTGATTGCGGCCATTCTCGGCTGCGTCCCGGCGGCGGTCAACTTCTATACCCTGCAATTGCGGGGTGAGCCCTTCCTGCCGTGGGACCTGACGCAGGTATCGGAGGCGGCGGGCGTGGCCTCCGCAGCCGGTATCCACATCCAGACCAGCATGGTCGTTTCCATCGTTCTGGTCCTGCTGCTGCTCGCGGCCTCCTTCTTTTTATACCGTGGCCGAAAGAAGGCGGGCTGGAAGTTCCGCATCCTCGGCTTTGCAGCCAGTGCGGCGGCGACCTGTGCGCTGATCTTCGGCGTCTTTTTGCAGCCGACCGTGACCCAAACCATCGGGATCGTGCCCGACGCATGGATGCAGGACCGCTATTACCGCTATTACGGCGTCATCACCAGCTTCCTGACCAACCTCACCAATTTGGAGATCAGCAAGCCCGAAGGCTACTCGGAAGAAGCCGTTGACCAGATCCTCGATGACACCGCTGCGGCAGAGAAATACACCACGTCGCCCCTCTACCCGGACTCCTACGGAGCCACGACGCCCGCCGACGAGGCGGAGCAGCAGCCGACCATTATCTATGTAATGGACGAGTCCTATTGGGACGTCTCGGAACTGGAGCAGTACGGCTTTGCCTTCGACACCGACGTTTCCGCCAACCTCCATGCCTTGCAGCAGACCAGCGCCTATGGCCGGGCCTACAGCCCCAGCTTCGGCGGCGGCACCTGTGATGTGGAGTTCGAGGCCCTGACCGGCTACTCGGTCTCCTATCTACCCAACGGCAGCAAGCCCTACCAGCAGCACGTAACAAAGCCTCTATTCTCGCTGCCGAACTACCTCAAGACGCAGGGCTACCAGACCGCTGCAGTCCACTGCTTCTGGGCAAAATACTGGAGCCGCGACACGGCCTACCCGAACCTCGGCCTTGACACCTTCGTCAGCTTGGAAAAGATGACCCACGTCAACAAGGTGCGCAGGCACTACTGGACCACCGGCCTTGTCACCGACGATTCCATGGCCGACCAGATCATCCAGCAGTACGAGAAGATGAAGTCCTCGTCCGACGCGCCGGTCTTCCTCCACGCGGTCACGATGCAGAACCACACCAATTATAATAAGGACAACTACCCGGACGACCAGCGGGTGAAGGTGCTGAATGCTCCTTCCGGCATCAGCCGCAGTACGCTGGGTGCCTTGGAGGACTTCGCCACCGGCATCCGGGATGCCGACGCGATGCTCGGCAAGCTGACCGAATACTTCTCGCAGGTGGACGAGCCGGTGATCCTCGTGTTCTGGGGCGACCACTACAACCCCATCGATTCCAACTACGATGTCTTCACCAAGAGCGGCTACGCCAGCGATTCCAGTGCGGACCCGAAGCTCCACCAGACCACGCTGCTCATGTGGTCGAATTACACCGACAAGCCGGTGGATCTCGGCACCATTGCGGCTTACGATATCTCGCCGGTGATGATGAACATTTACGGCCTGAAGTCCCCGCTCTACTTCCAGTACCTGACCCGCCAGCTTCAGGCGGCCTACCGTTCCAACACCCGCGGCACCATCCTGAACCGGGACGGCACCACCACCCAGACGCCCAGCCCATTGCAGCAGACGTGGAGCACGAACCACTGGCTGCTCCAATACGATCTCATGTTCGGCAAGGGCTACGCCCTCAGCCGGATGGGAATGGGGGACCTTGGCAGCAGCCAGAACAGCAAATAAGAGAAAGTTGCAGAATCTTTTTGTAAAAAACAGAGAAAACCTCTTGCAACGGTCTCTTTTTTGTGCTATTATTATTCAGCATTACACACGTATCACTATGCCCTTTTGTGCCCATCCGGGTGGAGGGCAGTCGGCCCCGTCCGATACGGTGCGCCGATCACGGTGTACGGAGGCAAAACAATATTTGGAGGTATTTTTACTATGGCAGTCGTTTCTATGAAGCAGCTTCTCGAAGCAGGTGTGCACTTCGGTCACCAGACCCGCCGCTGGAACCCCAAGATGGCTAAGTACATCTTCACCGAGCGCAACGGCATCTATATCATCGATCTGCAGAAGACCGTGAAGAAGCTGGACGAGGCTTACAACTACGTGAAGGAAGTTGCAGCTGAGGGCGGCGACATCCTGTTCGTTGGCACCAAGAAGCAGGCTCAGGAGTCCATCCGTGACGAGGCTCTGCGCTGCGGCATGCACTATGTCAACGCTCGCTGGCTGGGCGGTATGCTGACCAACTTCCGCACCATCCGTAAGCGCATCGACCGCATGGATCAGCTGGCTAAGATGAAGGAGAACGGCACCTTCGAGCTGCTGCCCAAGAAGGAAGTGGCTAAGCTGGAGCTGGAGATGGAGAAGCTGGACAAGTATCTGGGCGGCGTCAAGAACATGAAGACCCTGCCGAAGGCTATGTTCATCGTTGATCCTCACAAGGAGCGCATCGCTGTTGCTGAGGCCCGCAAGCTGAACATCCCCATCGTTGCTATCGTCGATACCAACTGCAACCCCGATGAGATCGATTACGTGATCCCCGGCAACGACGACGCGATCCGCGCTGTCAAGCTGATCGCCGGCGCTATGGCTGACGCTGTTCTGGAAGGCAAGCAGGGCAATCAGGAAGCTCCCGCTGAGGAAGCAAACGCCTGATTATTCCGTATTCCGAACAAACCCGTTTAATAACGTGTAAGGGAGAATAAAAATGGCTATTACTGCAAAGGACGTTATGGAGCTGCGCAAGCAGACCGACTGCGGCATGATGGAGTGCAAGAAGGCACTGACCGAGGCCGACGGCAACTTCGAGAAGGCAGTCGAGATCCTGCGTGAGCGTGGTCTGGCTACCGCTGCAAAGAAGGCAAGCCGTACTGCTGCTGAGGGCATGGTCTACGCGGAGTACTGCCCGAAGTGCAAGGTCGGCGTCGTCATCGAAGTCAACGCTGAGACCGACTTCGTCGCCAAGAACGACAAGTTCGTTGCTTTCGTCAAGGAGGCAACTCAGGTCATCATGAAGCAGAACCCTGCTGACGTTGAGGCTCTGATGGCTTGCAAGACCGAGTCCGGCGAGACTGTGGACGAGGCTCTGAAGAACCTGATCCTCGTCATCAAGGAGAACATCAAGGTTCGCCGTTTCGTCCGTTACGAGGGCGTCTGCTCTGCTTACGTCCACGGCGGCGGCACCCACGGCATTCTGGTCAACTTTGAGACCACCAACGACATCGACGCAAAGGACGAGTTCGTTGCTTACGGCAAGGACATCGCTATGCAGGTCGCAGCTGCTAACCCCAGCTACGTCGATGAGGCTTCCGTCCCCGCCGAGGTCGTGGCCAAGGAGAAGGAGATCATGCTCGCTCAGATGGCTGGCGATCCGAAGAACGCTAACAAGCCGGAAGCAGTCAAGCAGAAGATGATCGAGGGCAAGATCAAGAAGTTCTTCAAGGAGAACTGCTTGGTCGATCAGGAGTTCGTCAAGGACGGCGACCTGTCTGTTGCTCAGTACACCGCTAAGGTCGCAAAGGATCTGGGCGGCGACATCAAGATCGTCAAGTTCACTCGTTTCCAGAAGGGCGAGGGCCTTGAGAAGCGTGCTGACGATTTCGCTGCTGAAGTCGCAAGCATGGTGAAGTGATTTAAGCTTCCAAGCTGAAAATGGGAGCCGCAGTGCCTGTCACAGGGTGTTGCGGCTCTTTTTGTTTGTGTTTGAACGAGAAGTGTGTTATCATAGTAACAATTACAATGAAGAGAAAGCTGGAAGTGAAGAATCTCGACCAGCCGCTGTACCGAAAAAAGGAAGGCGGCATCTGACAGGAGATGTTACGATGAAAACACAGAAACTTGAGATCGGCGGTATTCCTGCTTTGCTGTACGGGGAAGAAAGCCGAAAAGTATATCTCTATGTCCATGGCAAAATGGGATGCAAAGAAGAAGCCCTGCCGTTTGCAGAGCTTGCCTGCCCAGCAGGGTATCAGGTTCTTGCTGTTGATTTGCCCGAACATGGTGAGCGGAAGAACGGCCCGGAACGGCTCCTGCCATGGGTAGTCGTTCCGGAGCTGCAATTTATAGATCAGTATGCAAGAGTGCACTGGCGGCAGGTCTCGCTGCGGGCCACGAGCATCGGTGCGTGGTTTTCCATGCTGGCGTTACAGGAGAAGGCACTGCGCCGTGCGCTCTTCGTTTCGCCCATCGTGGATATGGAAGACCTCATCGGCAGGATGATGCAGCAGGCCAACGTGACCGAAGAACAGCTGAAGGCGGCAGGGGAGATCCCCACAACTTTCGGGGAGACGCTTTCGTGGCCGTATCTCTGCTGGGTGCGGGAGCATCCGCTCCGCTGGCGCACCCCCACGCAGGTGCTCTATGGTGAAGCTGACGAGCTGACTTCCTATGCCGTGCTTGACCGCTTCAAACGCGCGACCGGGGCTCAGCTGACCCTTCTGGCCGACGGGGAACACTGGTTCCACACCGAGACGCAGCTGGCCGTGCTGCAGGTCTGGGAAGGTGCGCATCTCTGAAGCGCAGAAAAACAGAGATCCCCACTGACGGGTTCGATGACGTCAGCGGGGATCTCTTTCTGTTTTTACGAACGAATCGTGAAAACCGCAGTTGTTTTTAGACCTTTGCTTCGCTGTTGTGCTCAGCCTTTTTGTAAGCAGAGAAGGAGTGGAACACAATGTTCAGACCCAGAACGATCAGCAGGACTGCGAGGATCAGCTGCAGACCGTTGGCGATGAACACAGCGCCCCAAGTGGTCTCACCAGCAGGGATGCCCACCGAAGCGGCTGCGCTGATGGCCTTGACCATGGCGATCAGACGCTGCACCAGAGCGGTGAAGGTGACGCACAGCATGATGACCAGCGGGGGGAAGAGCATCTTGTTGTTGCGGCCGGTGACCTTCAGGAAGACGCACAGGGTAGCCAGAACCAGAGCGCTCAGCAGCTGGTTGGCGGAACCGAACAGGGGCCAGATGTTGGCGTAGCCGATCTTGGTCAGGATGAAGCCGAACACCAGAGTGATGAAGGTGGAGAAATAGACGTTGCAGAACAGCTTGCGCCAACCCTCCGCATGCTCCATGTCATCGACGCTGAACAGCTCCTGAAAGCTCATGCGGCCGATACGTGCGACGGCATCCAGACTGGTCAGAGCCAGAGCAGAAACGCACATGGTCATGAAAACGGTAGCAGCGTAGGCGGGAATGCCGAACATCTCAAAGAAACCGGCAACGCCGCGGCTGAAGATCTGGAACGGGGTGCCTGCAGCAGGGGTGCCGTCCGCAGCGGCAGCAGCACCTGCAACGCACAGGGCCAGAACAGCCAGCAGACTTTCGAGGATCATGGCGCCGTAGCCGACCTTCAGCATATCCTTTTCGTTCTCAACGGTCTTGGAAGAAGTACCGGAAGAAACAAGGCTATGGAAACCGGAAACCGCACCACAAGCAACGGTGACGAACAGGATGGGGAACATGGTGCCCAGTTTTTCGTTGGTGAAACCAGTGAAGACGGGCAGATTCATGGTGGGATGTGCGACCAGCAGACCGACCACGGCACCTGCAATCATGGCCACGAACATGAAGGTGGTCATGTGGTCACGGGGCTGCTTCAGCAGCCACATGGGCAGGACGGCTGCAAAGAAGATATAGATGAAGGTGATGTAGCTCCATGCAGCCTTGCCCAAGATAATGGGGAAGTTTGCACCGATCACGAAGGACAGAACGATGAAGACGATGCTGATGACGCTCTCCTTCCAGCCGGAGAAGCTGAACTTCTTCTGGATCAGGCCGAAGACGACAGCGAACACCATGAACATGATGGAGACCATGCCGGCAGCGCCGTTGGTCTGTGCAGCCTCCACCAGAGCACCATCGGTACCAAAGGCATTAAAGGTGCCGGCGACCATGTCAGCAAATGCTGCGATGACGATGCCGCAGAACAGCCAGCAGAACAGCAGGAACAGCTTGCGGCCGGTCTTGCCGATGTACTTCTCGATCAGCATGCCCATGGACTTGCCGTCGTTCTTGACGGAAGCATACAGAGCGCCGAAGTCGGTCACAGCACCAAAGAAGATGCCGCCGATCAGGACCCACAGCAGAACGGGCAGCCAGCCGAAGGCGGCAGCCTGAATGGCACCGGTGACAGGGCCGGCACCTGCGATGGAGCTGAACTGATGGGCGAAAACGGTCCAGCCGTTCGTCGGGACATAATCGCGGCCATCCTCGTGGACGACTGCGGGGGTCTTAGCCTTGGGGTCGATGCCCCACTTGTTTGCCAGCCAGCGTCCGTAGAAGGTGTAGGCTCCCAACAGACACACGGCTGCGATCAAAACGATGACCAGCGTGTTCATTTCTTTTTACCTCTTTCCTTTCTTTTCGTAAGACAAAGAGGTCACGCCGTGGCATCTTTGCCCGAAAATTGTGTATACTTTATCGCCGATTTCATAATTTGTCAATATATTTGGAACAAGTTCAGTGGATGTGCCAATTCAATAAAAAAATCCGTAACAACTTTTAGGTGATTTTTGTTCACGTGTGAAACGAAGAAACTTTCACACGATGTCAAATGAAAAAGGCTCACTTTATAAAAATACTTGACTTTCACACTTTCAAGTGCTAAAGTAATAATACGAAATCATCGATCACCTTTATGACCCGGTACTTGCCGCAAAGGAGGCCGCTATGGCTGAGAGAAACCCCAGAAAGAACCCGATGACGGACGCATTGTTCGATGCGTTCCTGAGCCTTGAAACGCGGGAGGAGTGTTACAACTTTTTCGAGGATCTGTGCACCGTGAAAGAGATCTCCGACATGGCGCAGCGGCTGGAAGCGGCGAAGCTTCTGCTGGGCGGCAGCACCTACGACCAGATCGTGAAGAAGGTGGAGATCAGCACAGCCACCATCAGCCGCATCAACCGCTGCATCCAGTACGGCGCCGGCGGTTACCGCGATGTCATCGAGAAGCTTTCGGCCCAGAAGGACACCGAGCCGGAGAAGTGACAACGGCGGGGAAACGGGCATACAATGGGCTACACCTTATATAGAAAGGATGATCCCATTTATGGCTGATACCAACTGCACCCCTCTGGAATGCCCCGCACTGCCCCGCGTCACCCTCGATCAGGCGGTCATTGATCTGCTGGAGAGCATCGCGCTGCAGGAATCTGCCCTGAGCCACATCCTCTGCGCCGAGAGCCAGAAGATGAAAACGGCCATGGCGATGGAGGAAGTGGATCTGTGCAAGCTGCTGGAGATCAACGACTCCGCCACCAACATGGTCCATGCCGTCGCCAATCTGGAGCTTGTGCTCAAGGAGAAGCTGGAGTTTATCTCCAACAACCTCTATTACCCCTCTGCCGAGAACTGCTCCGGCACCTCCACCGCGCAATAACGGCGGTTGCCCCTGCCTGTCCGCATCGTTTGCCGGGCAGGCTTTTTTATTTGTGGCGATTTCATGAACAATCTCGACAAAAGAGGGAAAAATGATTTGTCGGAATTGATGAAAACGGAAAACTGTGCTATACTATCCCATGTATATGTGTGAAAGAGAGGGAAAAGCCTTGCAGCACTATGACGTGATCTTATTCGACGTGGACGGGACCCTGATCGATTCCGCCCCCGGCATCCTGAATACATTGGAAGAGGTCTTCCATAAAATGAATGTTGACATCACCGGCGTCAATCTTCGCCGCTACCTCGGCCCGCCGCTCCGCAAAAGCTTCGGCGAACACTTTTCTGACCCGGAGAAGATCGAGAAGGCCACCGAGCTTTACCGTGCGAGCTACGCGGCCAAGGGCAGCCATGAAGGCAATGCCTACCCCGGAGCCGCTGAAATGCTCCGCCGCCTGAAGGAAGCGGGCTATGTGCTCTGTACCGCCACCTCCAAGCCCACCAAGGTCGTGACCCCCATCCTCGAAGAGCAGGGGCTGGCTCCCTATTTTGATTTCATCGGCGGCGCGTCCATGGACGAGAGCCGCGATACAAAGACGGAGGTCGTCCGCTATGTGCTGGAGCAGCCCTGTGCCAAGGGCAAGCGGGTGCTGATGGTCGGTGACCGCAATGATGATATGCGCGGCGCGGCAGACAGCCATCTGGATGCGGCCGCCGCGCTGTACGGCTACGGCAGCCGGGAAGAGCTGGAACCCTTCCACCCGGTCTTCTACGCCGAAAGCTGCGCCGCCCTTGCGGACGCGCTTCTGAATGTCTGACCTGACAACGAATCAACGATAAGGTGAATCATATGAATCCTAGGACACAATCGGACAAGCAATCCATGACTCCTTTGCAGCGGCAGGCGGTTCTGGTCTGCGTCGTATGCGCGCTGGCGGCTCTGCTGACCATCGGCATCACCCTGACCCTGCTCAAGCGGGGCAAAGGGGAGACCCCGGCTGTCCCCGATGCGGACTCCGTGACGACAGACGCTCCGGCGGGGAGCAATGATCTGGCCGACCATTACCAGATCGACAACACCTCCTCCGCCCTGCTGACCGAGACGGCCGACGCAGGCCAGTCCTATCAGGACGAAACTCTTTTTCTCGGTGATTCCAACACCGTCCGCCTCTACAACAACGGCTTGATCTCCCTGCAGCAGTTTTGCGCCAAGGAGGGCATCGGCACGCAGGTGGCGCTGCACGAAGGGATCGTCACCTTTAAGAAGGACAGCAATTCCTACACCATCGCACAGGCTGTCGCCATGATGAAGCCCCGCCGCGTGGTCATCACCCTCGGCACCAACGATACCGGCATGGAAGTGGCTGACTTCATCAGCAACTACACCGCGCTGGTACAGGCTATCCGGGAAAGCTACCCGTACACCGACATCATCGTCAACACCATCCCGCCCATCCCGGCGGACCACTCGACCTATCCCCACATGGATCAGGCCAAGATCGACGATATGAATATGGCTCTGCTCAGCATGTGTGAGCAGCTGGGCCTCAAGTTCCTGAACACCGCCGAGACCCTCAAGGGGGACGACGGCTATGGCAAAGCAGATTATTACACCAGTGGTGACATCCATCTGAAGAGCGCCGGGCTCAAGGCTGCGCTGAACTATCTGCGCACCCACGCCTGCGAGACCACCGACAACCGCCCGGATACCAACAACATTCCGATCCGCACGCTGGAATATGTCTCGAACCCCAGCTCTGCGGTTCAGGCCCCCAGCTCGGAAGCCGCCAGCGAGAGCACCAGCAGCTCGGTCGAGGCGGTCCACTATGAAGCCCGCTATCAGGTCGATAAAAACGGCGGCGGCACGCTGGCTTCCGGAAACGAATCCGGCAAGACTTCGTTGAGCTATAGCATCACCGATGCAAGCCAGACCGTCAGTGTGACGGCTGTGCCCGCCGAAGGGCATGTCTTCGTTAAGTGGAGCGACGGCGTGACCAGCAAGACCCGCACGGACACGAAGTTCAAGCAGAACCTCGATGTGACCGCCGTCTTCGCCGCCGTGTCGGTGGAGGTCAGCAACGAGGGCAAGGGCCTGTTCGGCGGCTCCTATATCTTCCACGCAAAAATCAGCGGCAAGTACGCCAGCAGCGATACGATCCGCTGGTATGCCAACGGCGAGGAAATTAAGGCCGCTGCCGGCCAGACGACCGTCTCCGTCCCGGCATCCTCTATTGCAAAAGGCAGTTATAAGGTCTACGCTGTGGTCACTTACAACGACTGCAAAGTGAGCAGCAACACCCTGACGCTGACCGTCAGCGGCGAGGCTGCCTCCAGCAGCTCGTCCCATTCGAGCGCGTCGAGCAGCTCTTCTTCCGGCTCCTCCAGCTCGTCTTCTTCCGGAGCAAGCTCCGGCAGTACATCCAGCAGCTCCGGCAATTCGGAGGAAAAGCCCGCGTCCTCGTCCAGCTCTTCCCACAGCACCGCCGAAAGCGCTTCCGGCAGCTCGGAGCATTCTTCCAGCTCGGCGTCCAGCGCATCGGAGTCCAAGAGCGAATCCAAGGCCGAGTCGGCCAGTGAATCCAAGAGGGAGGAAACCGCTTCTTCCCACAGCGAGTCCAAGGCGGAAAGCGAGAGCAAGGCCGAGAACGACCTGCCCGCTTCGAGCACTGCCGAAAACACGGAAACCGAAGGTTCTGCCAGCCGCTGACCTTTTTGCGCTCCGCTGCATAAGCTGGGCAGAAGGGAGCGTGAGCGGATGTTTTGTGAAGAGATCCGTGTTCCGGGCCTTCCCGGAGAAGAGAATGTGACCGACGGCAGCGTGGACTGGTACGAGATGGACTGGGAAAATGTGGACAACGGCGTTTTGGAGTCCGAAATGTCGAAGTGCCCGGAAAATCCCTGCTCCGATTCCGATACCTCCCGCTGTGAGGACAACCGTCCGGAACAAACCGACGATGAAACGTATGAAGTAGTCGAGGAATAAGGCGAAGCCAGCTCTGCCGGGGCGGGGCTGGCTTCTCGCTGTTCCTGAAGCTTTGAAAAAATGGCTCCGGTGAGGGGACAAGGTCCCCTGAAAAACAATCGATAAGAGGGGAAACCGATCTATGGCAAAATACTATTGCATCCTGTTCGATGCAGACAATACACTGCTTGATTTCGACGCCGCGGAGAGCAAGGCGCTGGCGGACACGCTCCGCAATTACGGCATTGAGCCGGACGCCGAAACTGTCCAGACCTACCGCACCATCAACGAAGAACTGTGGCGTCAATTGGAAAAAGGCCAGCTCCGCCGCGACAAGCTGATGGCCGAGCGCTTCACCCGCTTTTTGAAAGCGGTCGATGCTGCGGGCAATGGGGCGGAGATGAATAAGTTCTATCTCGACCAGCTCTCCACCCACCCCGACCTCGCCGCCCCCAATGTGCTGGACGTGCTGAAGGAACTCTCCGAGGTGGCGACGCTGGCCGTCGTGACCAATGGCTTTGACCGGGTGCAGTCCCGCCGGGTGGCGGAATCCGGCATGAAGGACTTCATCGAGGAGGTCTTTGTCTCCGAAAAGCTGGACAGTGAAAAGCCGAACCGCAAGATCTTCGATGCGGCCCTCCGCTCGCTGGGCGTGGAGAACCGGGAGCATGTGCTGATGGTGGGCGACAGCCTGACCAGCGACATTCAGGGCGGCATCAACGCCGGGTTGGACACCTGCTGGTATAACCCGAACCACGCCGAAAATCCGGGCAAGGTCTGTCCGACGTATGAGATCTCGAACCTTGAAGAGCTGTACCCTCTGGTCATGGAGCCGGAGGAACTGGCCAACGTCGGGGTGAAGAACCGCCGCCATCAGCTGTAAGTTCCGGCGCTGTGCGGCAAGTGGCAACAAAAGATTGGATGAACAACAATGCTGATACATTTGGAAAAACTGGGCAAGAGCTTTGGTGAAAAGATCGTCCTGCACGACGTCACCGCCAGTGTCGAGCGAGAAGACCGCATCGGCATCGTCGGCCAGAACGGCGCGGGCAAAACGACCCTGCTGAAGATCCTGACCGGCGAATATACAGATTACGAGGGCGAGTTCAGCGTGACCCACGGCGTTACCCTCGGTTATCTGGAACAGAACGCAAAACTCGACCCTACGCTGGATATCTACGGCGAGATGCGCTCCTGCTTTGCGCATGTGCTGGACGCCATGGCGCAGATGCAGATTCTGGAACGCCGGATGGCGGCCTCTCCGGAGGATGCTTCGCTGCTGGAACAGCACGATGCACTCCAGAACATCATCGACGCAGCCGATGGGTACAATATGGACGTCAACATCAAAAAGGTGCTGTCCGGTATGGGCTTTGCACAGGATACATGGACCAAGAACATCGCGGTCCTCTCCGGCGGCGAGCTGACCCGGCTGCGGCTGGCAAAGCTGCTGCTCCAGAAGCCGGACGTCCTGATTCTGGACGAGCCCACCAACCACCTCGACTTTGCAACAATGGAGTGGCTGGAAAATTACCTCAAGGGGTATTCCGGCGCGGTCCTCGTCGTCAGCCATGACCGGTACTTCCTCGATAACGTCTGTACGAAGATCTGGGAAGTCTCGTTCCAGACCATGACGACTTACAAGGGCAACTTTTCGGCCTATCTGCCCCAGAAGGAAGCGGCCGATGCGCTGCGCCAGAAGCAGCACGACGCCGATGTGGCGCTGGCGGAGAAATTGCAGGATTACGTGGACCGCAACCTTGTGCGCGCTTCCACCACCAAAATGGCCCAGAGCCGCCGCAAACAGTTGGAAAAGCTGGAGATCACCGAAGCGCCCAAAGATGAGACGAATCAGCTCAAGTTCCGCTTCGAATACGACGTGGAGCCGTGGAACGAGCTGGTGCTGATGAAGAATCTGACCATCCGTATCGGGGAGCGCACCCTGCTGGAACCCTTCACCTATACAGTCTGCCGCGGGCAGCGGCTGGTCATTGCGGGCCCCAACGGCGCGGGCAAATCTACCCTGATGCAGGTGCTGGACGGCAAGCGCCGCCCCTCCGGCGGTATGGTGCGGCTTGGCACCGGCGCCCGCCCCAGCATCTTTGCCCAGCAGCAGAACCGTTTGGGCCAAGGCCGGGTCATTGACGTCATCTGGAACAAATACCCCCGGATGACCGAGCTGGAAGTCCGCAGCCATCTGGCAAAGCTGGGCTTCCGGGGCGAGACGGTGTTCAAGCCCTGCGAGGCGCTTTCCGGCGGCGAGCTGGCCCGCCTGCGCTTTGCGGAGATCGTGCTGGAACGGCCCAACCTGCTGTTTCTGGACGAGCCCACCAACCATCTGGACATCTACACCCGCGAAAACCTTACCGAGGCCCTCATGGCCTACACCGGCACGCTGCTGCTGGTCACCCATGACCGCCACCTGATGAACAGTCTGGCCTGTCCCATCCTCTACCTTGAGGACGGCAAGGCCACCCTCTACCCCAGCTACGATGCCCTGATGGGCCGCAACGCCCCGGCACCTGCCGTGCAGAAGGCCGCCGAACCGGCCAAGACCGGCTACGGCAGGGAGCAGCGCCGCCGCCGCGCCGAGCTGCGGGCCAAGATCAAGGCCTGCGAGGACGAGATGGAAGCCTGCGGTGCACGCGAAGTGGAGCTGGACAACGAGATCAACTCCCCGGAGGTGTACAACGACCCCGACCTGCTGCGCCAGAAGAGCGACGAGCTGAGCGACCTTCGCTTCCATCAGGAAGAGCTGTTTGCCGCGTGGGAAGCTGCCATGGAAGAGCAGGAAAGCTACGAGCAGAGCCAGCAGACCGAAGAGTAAAGGAGGGTGCAGCATGCCCCAAAACAGACGCAGTTACGAAAAAACGCGCCGAATCGCCCTTTCCGGCCTGCTGTTTGCGCTGGCCATGGCACTTTCGTTCATTGAGGGCACGCTCACCATCCCGGGCCTTTTGCCGGGCATGAAGCTGGGCCTTGCCAACATCGTGGTGATGTACGCGCTGTTTTTCATGGGGCCAAGGCAGGCGCTGGTGCTGGACGTGCTCAAGGCACTGTTCGTGTTTCTGGTGTCCGGCTTCACGGCGGGCTTTCTCTCGCTGTGCGGCGGCCTTTTGTCCCTGCTGGTGATGTGGGTGCTGTACTATCTGCTGCCGGTGCGGCCCACCTGGTTCATCCTTTCCGTATGCGGCGCACTGGCCCACAACATCGGCCAGCTGCTGGGTGCAGGCGTGATCATCTCGTCGTCGCTCTCCTTCTACTATGCGCCGGTCATGCTGGTGCTGGGCCTTGTGATGGGCGCACTGACCTCCATCACCCTCAAGGCCCTGCTGCCGGCTCTTGGCAAAATGGGCTTCTCCACGCAGGAAAAGCGGGGGGAATAACCAACCGTCCATGCATCACAGTTGCATTTTGGCCGGAAATCAGTATAATAAGGAAACAACCTGCTATTTTAAAGATAAAATCTCTTGCATACAGCGCTGCCGCCGTGGGAAAGTGCGCGGCAGCCGGGAGGTGTTTGCACTATGAGTGAAAAAGTTACCATCAAGGTGGAGCGCAAAAAGCTGCATCTGCCCACCATCGCCCTGCGCGGGCTGGTGGTGTTCCCCAACAATCTCGTCCACTTTGAGGTGGGCCGCGAAAAGAGCATTGCCGCCGTGGAGTGGGCAATGGCAAATAATTCCAACGTGTTTCTGGTGGCACAGAAGTCCATGGACACCACCGAGCCGCAGCAGGCAGACCTGTTCAGCTACGGCGTGGTGGCCGAGGTCAAGCAGGTGCTGCGCGTCTCCGGGGACCTTGTAAAGGTCCTGGTGGAGGGCAAGTACCGCGCAAAGCTCAGTGCACTGGATGCCAGCGGCGATTTTCTGCTTTCGGAGGTGCGCCCGGCCCCGGTGCGCGCAGGCAAGGCCGACGATGCCGTGGAGACCGAAGCGCTGCTGCGCGCCCTCAAGGCCGGGTTTGACGAGTACCTTGGCATGAACCCGCGCCTTGGCAAGGACGTGGTGTTTGCCATCGTTTCCAGCGACGACCCCGCCTTCCTCAGCGAGTACATGCCTGCAAACCTGCTGTTCCGCTACGAGGACAAGCAGGCTGTGATGGACGAGGGCACCCTGAACGGACGGCTGAAAAAGCTCATCGAGATGCTGCGCCGTGAGTGTCAGGTGATGAAAATTGAAAAGGAGATCGCGGAAAAGGTCAACGAGTCCATGGACAAGAACCAGCGCGATTACTACCTGCACGAACAGCTGCACATCATCAGCGACGAGCTGGGCGAGGGCGACGACACCCACGCCGAGGCCGACGAGTACCGCCGCAGGATCACCGGGCTGCACCTTGCCGAGGACAGCGAGAAGAAGCTGCTCAAGGAAGTGGACCGCCTTGCCAAGATGCAGGGCTCCAATCAGGAGGCAACGGTCATCCGCACCTATCTGGACACCTGCCTTGACCTGCCGTGGAACACCTTTACGGTGGACGACCTTGATATCAGCCGCGCACAGCAGATTCTGGACCGCGACCACTACGGCCTGAAAAAGGTGAAGGACCGCATTCTGGAAACGCTGGCCGTGCGCAAGCTGGCACCGGACGTGAAGGCACAGATCATCTGCCTTGTAGGCCCTCCGGGCGTGGGCAAGACCAGTATTGCACGCTCCATCGCCGAAAGTCTGGGCCGCAAGTATGTGCGCATCAGCCTTGGCGGTGTGCATGATGAGGCTGAGATTCGCGGTCATAGACGAACATACGTCGCAGCGATGCCGGGGCGTATTGCGCAGGCCATCAAAAAGGCAGGTGTTATAAATCCTCTAATGCTTCTTGATGAGCTTGATAAAATGGGAAGCGACAGTTTGCATGGAGATGTATCATCTGCTATGTTAGAGGTACTTGACCCAGAACAGAACGCAACATTTACAGATCACTATCTTGAGGTACCGCTTGATCTTTCCGATGTATTATTTGTCGCAACAGCAAATAATTTACAGACAGTTCCGCAGCCATTACTTGATCGTATGGAGATCATAGAGGTCAGCAGCTATACTGAAAAAGAAAAATATCAGATTGCCAGTCGTTTTCTGCTTCCAAAGCAGATTGAAGAGGCAGCGCTGCCAGAAGGTCTATTAAGAGTGGATCAGAGTGCACTTGAAAAGGTGATAAGCGGATATACAAAAGAGGCGGGTGTTCGTGGACTTGAAAGACAGCTTGCTATTATTTGCCGCAAGGCTGCTCTAAAATATCTTGAGGAAAACTGCGAACAAATTGAAGTCACACCAGACAATTTATCAGATTATTTAGGCAGAGAGCGCTTCCGCAAAGAAGAAATAGCAGCAAAGGGCGAGCCAGGAATTGTCAGAGGTTTGGCATGGACAAGTGTAGGTGGTGTAACTCTTGAAGTTGAAGTAAATGTAACACCGGGTAAGGGTCAGATGAAGCTGACAGGAAAGCTTGGTGATGTCATGAAGGAGTCAGCGCAGGCAGCACTTAGCTGTGTACAGAGTGTGGCAGGTGAGTATGGTATTGAAAGTGATTGGTTTGAAACACATGATATACATATTCATATTCCAGAGGGTGCAGTGCCAAAGGATGGTCCGAGTGCCGGAATTACGATGGCAACGGCAATTCTTTCTGCAGTAACAAATCGTGCAGTGCGGCCGGATGTAGCAATGACTGGTGAGATTACGCTTCGTGGTCGTGTACTTGCGATTGGTGGCTTAAAGGAAAAACTTCTCGCGGCGAAGGCAGCAGGTGCAACGCTTGTATTTGTGCCGGCTGATAACCGTGCAGATTATGAGGAGTTGACAGATGAAGTAACAACAGGGCTGTGTGTGCGCTTTGTAACGCATATGCGCGAAGTTATAAAGGAGGTTTTTGAGGCATGATTATCAAATCAGTCAATCTGGAGACAGTCTGCGGTATAACGAGCAAGCTTCCAGAAAATGAATTTTCAGAATTTGCATTTGCGGGAAAATCAAATGTAGGAAAGTCTTCTTTGATTAACGGTCTGATCAGCCGTAAGGCATATGCGCGTACATCAGCAGAGCCGGGAAAGACACAGACGATTAATTATTATAAGGTCGAGTATCGCGAGAAGTCTCAAAAAGAGATAGAAGCACAAGGCCTTGACGCTTCCTATGCGCAGGAAAAAAGTGTTTATTTTGTTGACCTGCCAGGATACGGCTTTGCAAAGGTTTCAATGGAAACAAAGGAAAAGTGGGGAAAAATGATAGAGAGCTATCTGCACACCTCAAAGCCGTTAAAGGGAGTATTTTTGCTCGTAGATATTCGTCACAAGCCGTCCGCAAACGACTGCCAGATGTTTGACTGGATGGTTAACTCAGGCTTTTCACCAGTTGTCATTGCAACAAAGCTAGATAAGATTAAGAGAAGTCAGCTTTCAGCAAGAGTAAAAGAGATACGAAGTACACTTGGAATGAAATCAAGTGAGGTATTAATCCCGTTTTCTGCTGAGACCAAGCAGGGACGCGAGGAGATCTGGAATCTGATTGATGAAATCCGCTCGGATGCAGAAGAAAGCGGGGAATAATGTCATGGGTATGATACGTGCTGCAGGCCTTGGGTATGAATACCTCCGTTACGAGGAGGAAGGACAGGAGCCGGAAGTAACAAAAGCGATCGAGGACGTCAGTCTGGAAATCCAGAAAGGTCAGTTTATCGCGGTGCTCGGGCATAACGGAAGCGGAAAATCAACGCTTGCGAAACATATCAACGCTCTGCTGGTGCCTACAGAAGGCACCATGTGGGTGGACGATATGAAGACGACAGATGAGGAGGATGTCTGGAAGATCCGCCAGAAAGCCGGTATGGTATTCCAGAACCCGGATAACCAGATCATCGGAAATGTGGTGGAAGAGGATGTCGGCTTTGGACCGGAAAATCTGGGTGTCCCGACCGATGAAATCTGGAAACGGGTGGAGGAGAGCCTTACGGCGACCGGGATGATTTCATACCGGGCCCACTCTCCGAATAAGCTCTCGGGAGGTCAGAAACAGAGGGTTGCAATTGCAGGAGTGATGGCTATGCAGCCGGAATGTATTGTTCTTGATGAACCAACCGCGATGCTGGATCCGAACGGACGAAAAGAGGTTCTTCGCGCTGTGCGTAAGCTGAATGAAGAAAAGGGCGTTACGGTTATTCTGATTACGCATTACATGGAAGAGGTTGTTTTTGCGGACCGTGTGTTCGTTATGGACAACGGTAAGCTGGTAATGCAGGGGACGCCAAGGGAGATTTTTTCCG
>ENA-OYYH01000389-OYYH01000389.1-human-gut-metagenome-genome-assembly--contig:-NODE-389-length-22828-cov-15.062047_pt1 | contig 22828 bp, 24 predicted proteins | sample MGYA00243245_ERZ653439 | MGnify/ENA primary metagenome ERZ653439 (study PRJEB26926, sample SAMN06165028) | human gut metagenome | biome: ENVO:00009003; feature: ENVO:2100002; material: ENVO:00002003... | reverse complement strand
TACGTCCAATTGTCAAGCGTTCGGCTTGCTTTGGGCGTTTCTTTTTGCGCAAAAATCCCCGGAGTGAGGCCGCAAGGCTCCTTCCGGGGAACGTCTCCATATCTTATTGCGTTCTGTCGATTTTTGTGCTATCCTGTAATTGCCATCTTGCGATGGCAGAAAGGCACTGCGCCCTAAACGCAGGCGGCAGCCCCTTACCGGTTCCCTAGGCGCCGGGACGGGCGATTTTCTCTTGTTGTTGCGCTTCCCCGGACGCCAAAAGCGAAAGGGGGGATTCCACCATGACATTTGAACAGGTCGTTCTCCTGCTCAGCCTGATCGGCGGGGCAGTGTACGTTACATTTCAGATCACATGGACCGTTTCTCACAGCGATGAGCACAAGAAAAAATGACCGCCTCATAGCTTCCAACCTGAGCGGTCATCTTTTTCTTGACTAAACCGGTAAGGAGCTAGCCGTTTGCGGGCCAGCGCCTTTTCTATTTGTAGTATAACCTTCCTACGTCCAATTGTCAAGCGTTCGGCTTGCTTTGGGCGTTTCTTTTTGCGCAAAAAGCCTTTGTACAAAAAAGCCCCGGAGTGAAACCACAAGGCTCATTCCGGGGCCGCATCATTCAAATGTGATATGCACACGCATGCCCATACAGGCCGCCATTTTCTGTAAAAATTCCAGCGAAGGGTTTACATTACCGTTCTCGAAACGTGATATATTCGCCTGTGCAGTGCCCATTTTCTCCGCCAACTGCTTTTGGGTCAATCCTAGCTCGCGGCGGCTGGCAATCGCTGCACCAATTGCTTCATACAGGGGCCCAAGTCTATCATATTCAGCTCTCACATCAGAATTTTCCGCAAGAACCTTTTGCTTGTACTCCTCGAAATTCATCATTAGCCTCCAAATACTTTATGCGAGGGGAGATGATCGCTCTCCTTTCTCATCTCCAAATCCATTTATTTTTATTCTATTACCTCGCGTTTCTCGGTTTAGCGAGAAAAATCATATACAACTTATCTATTTTTGTATTCTTTTAATCTCTTCTGTGCCGTTTCAATTTCGGATCGTCTAATTTTCTGATCCTTCTTTACAAAGCCATGCAGAAGAACGATCGTTTGATTTTCATCTATAAAATAAATCATGCGCACTTGGTCGGTCTTATACTGGATTCTCAGCTCCCACAACTTTCCCTCTATAGGTTTCACATGCGGTTCACCCAAATTATTTCCCTGCTCTTTCAGGAGTTCCAGTTTTTTAAAAATTTTGCTCCTATACTTTGCCGGGAGTTCTTCCATGAAATCCAGCGCCGTGGTCTTGCCATTATTCTTTTCATAGACTACCATATTGAACATACAGGTATTACCGTCCTTTACATTTTGATATTCCCCGCTTTCATTTTATTGCATACCGATTCATTTGAATGTTACTGCATGAACCGTTATAACCGACAGCTCGCCTTTTGTCAATATCATATATGATATGTGCCGTACATCAAAAAGCCCCGGAGTGAAACCGCAATGTTCACTCCGGGGCTTCGTTGATTCAATGGTTCATTTGGTGCAGTTCAAAGGGTATATTCAGTGATGCAATGCCCAATTTGTTGTAGGAACTAATTACTTGGTTGCCTTCTTCTGGGTATCAACCTTCATCACGACGATGGTATAGGTCTTACCATTGACAGTGACATCTTGGAAAGCCATCATACCAGTGCCCTTAGTCTCGTAGTTTGCAACTTCGTCAGGGACATAAACAACCTTATCCTTCGTAATATTTTCAGCAATCTCCAGTGCATTAATACCCTCGTTCAGAGTATTAAACAGCTTGCTGTCATACTTCACCTTGGTAGCATAGCTCACAATGTACATATTAGTATCCTTGCGATCCTTGCCAGCCAGAGCATCAAAAATAGCTTCCTTCTTGCTCGTCAGGATGGTATCAATGGTATCTTTCTCGCCAATCTTCTCTTCAACGATGCCAGCAACAGCCTTCGTCTTATTCTTCAGCTCAGAATCAGCAGCCTTGAAAGTGATCTCCACGTTCTTTTCACCGGTCTCTTCTTCCACGACTTTCCCTAAAGGTGCCTTGATTGCGTCGTTAATAACAGCAATAACCTCTTTCTCATTCACAGAAGAACCACAGCCGGTCAGGACTGCCAGAGCCATAACGCCAGCGAGCGCAACGGCCATGAGTTTCTTAAACATTTTCATAATCGTATCCTCCAAAATAGTTTTCACACTGCACCCATTCAGGCGTTTTCTATTCGCCTGATTTGTTAAGCTCATATTACCATTTTGTCACCGTTTATTCAATACCCTTTTTGATTTTTGTTTCATTTAACAATTTCAGGTGGATTCTACTGGGCATTTTGCTGGAAGTCAAAGGAAAATGGGCGGACAGAACAAGCCCCTTGGCGGGGGGTACAGCCAAGGGGCGAATGCTTTTTTCAATGCCTTTTGCAATCACACATATTGCATCGAACCTACATTAACTAATTCCAAACTCTTTCATCAATTCCGCGCGGCTCTTTTCATCTTCAGAAGCCCTCTTTACATCGTCAATGCGATTCTGGTCAAGAAGCTTCTTCATCAACAGAGCCATTTTGTTTTCACCACGGCTTTCGCCTTTCACGATGCCTTTTTCGATGCCTCTGTTTTCCACTTTATCAAGCACATTACACATATTGCGTGGGCCTCCTTTCCAGCGTCAAAGTCACCGCGTGTCTAAAAGATAAGGTCTCAACATCTCAACCAGTTCGCAAACTTTCGTTCCGGGTGCTGACTCAGAGGGCTTCCGTCCTTCATTTTGCTTGTCCAATCGCTTTGCATTGGCAATCGCAATGTCCATGTAAGGTCGCAGCACTTCATACATATCCGGGCGGTTCTTCTCGTAACTCCCTGCGCCAATGTTTTTCAGCCAATCGCTTAGCTTCGGCCAGTAACGAGATCTATCAATATCAGTATCCATATACATAAAATGCAGCAAATACCACAGTTCTACTCACTGGTTCGACCATACAGCATGGTAAATCGTCTCACCTTGTGCATTGTATTCTTCGCACAGCTGTGCTACCATGTCGATATTTTCTGCCGGAAAATCATCTGTGTCATAGACAATCCAGACGTGCTTAAACACAATGCCGTTATTCTGAACGTATTGACGAGCTTTCATCAACAAATTCACCGTATTGTCGCCAATGCCCTCTACCTTTAGCTGGATTCTATCACGGTACTTAGCATTGATGATTTTCTGAATTGCGCCAAAATACTGCGGCTCGGTTTCTGTACCTTCAGATACAATCAAGTGGTATTCCGGCTGAATCATCCTCGCTTTATCACGGCGATTCTTCATCCAGCTTTTTCCAAGGTCACTCTTTTTCGGAGGTTTCAGACTCATGCCCACTCCCTCCCTGTCAGCATATTAGAAAGGTAGGGGTCTGCACCATATCGGCCTTCCAGATACTGCTTGTCAAAGGCCGCTGTGCTCTTGACGCGAGTATTGTCCTCCTGCCGGAATTCATAAAGCGAATAAATCTCGCTCTCATGATTGTCATTCATTGCAGCAAACCAAATTTCATCACGACGGAAAACTGTATTCTTCATCGTAGTCAGGTCGTGAGAACTGAATAACAGTTGTGCGCCCTTCTTGTTCAGTTCTTGGTTCTTGAACATCTGAATCACATACCGGAGCAGCTTCGGATGCAGCTTGGCATCCAGTTCGTCCACAACCACTGTGCGGCCTTCCTGCAATGCTACCATCAGAACCGGCAAGGCTGCAATCATTTTCTTGATTCCATCCGACTCTGCTTCAAAGGGAAGCTCGTAGACCTTGCCGTTGATCGTTCTTTGCGTGAACAGGTGCTTGCTATCTTCATCATAGCGATAACCGGACAAATCAATACCTACATCATTCAGTGCATGAATCAGGCTTTCCTTCGTCGTCTCACTCTTGGACACCAGCACAATGTTTTCTGCTCTGGGGTTTGCGTAGCTCTGTGTAATACAGGATTCAAACCAATTCTGCACTTCTGCAATCACAGGGATATTGTAGTTGATTGCCAAAAAAGAAAGATACGGCATCTTCGGGTTGACGTCCAAGTTGATGCTTGCCTTATTGATACTTGCACCCAATTCAATCTTCTGGCCGTCTCGTTCAAAAATCAGTCCTGTCTTCTTACCACCAAGTGTACGCCACAGAAGAGACTCAAAGACAATTTCTTCCTTGAGCGAAATGTAATACTGGTACTCCTTCTCGCCTACACGGAAGAACACCTGAAAAATCGTAGGTTCATTCGCAGATCTTTCGTCCAGCATAAAGGGAGCCACACTGCTGCCCTGCTGGAAAATCATTGGCTGCCGATTCTTCTCCAATGCATGAATCGGCTTTACGACAAGGTTAATCAGGCAAAAGAATGCCTGAAGCAGATTTGTCTTACCGCCACCATTAGGGCCATAGACCGCGCTGACCGGAAGCAAATCTTCCGCTTTCTCCTGCCGAATCAAGGCATCCTGAAACTCCGGAATTGCCATTGCACGGAAATCAAATGTCGTTTCATCCTTATAAGACTTAAAATTCTGAAAAGAAAATTGGCAAAGCATTCTTTCAACTCCTTCCTGTTATTAGTATACCTCATTTTCAATTTTTATTCCAGCATTTTAGAAAATTTCATTCTTATATAAGTTTTATAGAGTGAAACTGAAGAGTAAAAAGTTTTTATTTATACAAAAAACGGAGCTTCCCGCAGCATTTTATCTGCGCAAAAGCTCTGCCTCATGGTCGCTTATGATTATCTTTTAGTAGAACTGAATTTCGGCGCCGCTTTCCTCTGCAATCTGAATCACTTCATCCACGCATTGGCCCGCTTCTTCCTCTGTAGCGGGGTCGTATGCGTAAATATCATTCATGGTATCACCTCGCAGATGTGAGTCATTTGCTATTATTGTACCTTCTTTCCACTCACAAAACAAGACGCAAAATGCCCGCTGGCTCTTGATAAAGAAAACCAGACCTGTCTGATTGGAGGAAAACCATCCCAAATGTCGAAACTGGATTTATTGCCGTCTGTAATAATTTTTCCATTCGGCACAATGAATTTGAAGGGCAGAGATCGAAAATACACTACCTTTTATCAAATCGCCCTAAAGAAATCCCAAAAAGCAGTTTATTATCATCCTATTAGATTTCGATCTATGGATAACAGTATCATAAATCACCAGATAGAATGCTATGCGTTTTTATAGTAGTTGTTCCTCCTGATCAATTTCTATTCGATTCATAACATCCTGATAAATCACAAAAAGAGGTGTTTTTTATGACAATGGCAAAGAAGCTCCCACTTTTAGCACCTTCCATTCATACATTTGAAGTGAATGGAACGTATACCGATTGCGAAGCGAAGCGCACTGTATTTATGGCAATTCAAAAAATGGTATCCGCTGGAAAATACTATCGGATTCCGTATCATGGCTCCTCGAAAAAAGGCTACTCTTATAAAAGAAAAGATGGCGGTTTGACCATCACATTGGCAGATTATCCAGAGTTTAAGAAGCGATACATAACGTTATCTGGTGTGAACCTCGCTCGGATCGCAGGTGATCCATCTCGTTTAAGTTTAACAGATTTATCGCCAGAAGGTTTGGCCATGCAAGAGCAGGCATTTCTGGATGAATTGGATCAGCTTGGACTCCTTGAAATTGAGGATTCTGTTAAATGGAAAATGCACCGGTTGGATATTACACAAGACTTCTATGTGAAATGCGATCCCTCGCTGATGGTAAAAATCATTCGTTATGCAGGAAGCGTTGACCCGTACAGAAAAGGTCGCGCACTACACTATAACCAGCACAATGAAATCCGAAGCTGTAAATTTGAAAAAACGTGGTACGATTTTGCACTCTATGACAAGCATCAGCAGCTCTTGAATTGTGAAAAGGAGCGCTATCCGATTTCTCCAGATGATTTGGAACGCTCAAAAAATCTGGTTCGGTATGAAATTCAATTAAAGCGCCCCAGTCTGAAAGAATTTGAGCACGATAAGTTGAAATCTTCAAAACTCCGGTTTAGGAATCACGCGTTGTTTCATTATTTTGAAGAAATCAGCGATGATATTTCGCTCTTTCTATATCGGTATGCCGTCGATTATTTTGGCAAGCATTCGTGGTATAACGTCCCAACTGCCCTGAAAGCCGTACAACTGAGCAATCTTGATGCCGATACCAAAGAACTTGTCAGTGCGTATATCGAAGCGCAGGATGAGCCGGAACTGACCGATAAGATACATCATAAAAAGAAAATCGCAAAGGCTTTGGAAAAATTAGGAATCAACGATGTAATCATCCCTTGCCGCATCCTGAACGACCGTCAATGCGGCAGATTTCCATGTGCGCCCTTATGCACAAGGGTACAAGGGCTTTGAGCGAACAAAAAATGATCCGTGCAAAACAGAACGAAAATTCACCAGAATCACAAGAATGGAGTTGATTTTCAATGCTAGACAACTATCCTGATGTCCTGAGCTTCCGGCATGTAATGGAAATTACGCACGTTGGCAGAAATTTGCTGCTTCGTCTTCTGAACAGCGGCGAAATTCCCGCCTTCAAGATGGGAAAACTCTGGAAGGTTTACAAGCAAGACCTGATCCAGTATATGAGCCAATGTCAGTGAGCTATATCCTTCGTTTGTGTAAAAAGAATCCCGTTGGACTCCGCAATAAGAATCCAGCGGGATTCAATCTTATTGATTTTTAATGTGTTTGTCTCAAATTTCAAGAAGGATTTTTACGTCTTGCACTTACATCAAAATTGTATTTGGGCACCATTGTTTGCTGCGATTTTCACCACTTCATCGACATAAGGCTCTGCTTCATCGTCCGTTTCCGCATAAACTGGTCCATTCATATAGACATCATAATAGTCTGAATAACCCGAAACCTTGTCAGTATCGCCATCAATATGCGCGTAGAAACAAATATAATTCACGAACCGATTCCACGCCCGTGCATAATCTGCCTGACTGGTGCATTCGTATATATCCGTATACATCGCATCCTGCCAAGCAATGGCAAGCTCATTTTTATCAAGGCTTTGGAATCTTGTACGCTCGGACTCTGGCATCACATCATTTTCGTAATATTCACGAGCTGCCGTCATAATCTCCTCCATCAAAGCAGCACTTTCATTGCTTTCCGCATAGACTTCGTTCACCGACGCAGTCACAGGCTCTTCTGTCACACTCTCCGGCTCAGATACAGCACCGGGAACATCGTTTAGAGCATTATCAATCGCACTGCTGCTGGCAATACCATGATCTTTGCAATAGCTATCACCGATCTCAGAAAGTACTTCGTTCTGCTTTAATAAGTTCATCGTTTCGCCGTTCCAGGTCATTCGGTCAATTTCAAAAGAGGAATCATCATTCAACTTGAAATAGATACCAACGATGACTTTTTCTCCCGTTTGTGTGCTGACGCACTCACCGCTGTAGTGAACAAAAGTCACTCCGTCCTGTTCATAGTTTTCCCACTTGCCGTTTGCAAAAAAATCGTCCAGTACTTCATCTACCGTTGCCCCTGCTGGGAAAATACTCAAGTATCCGTCCGAAACTCCTTTGGATCGGGCATTGTCTGAGTAAAGCGCAGGATATAACATATATACCGCAAACGCGACAAACGCTGCTGTAATCGCCAGTTCAATGAGCAGAGGCATCTTATGTGCGCCAAACAGCTTCCGGACTGCTGCCTTTTCTTCTTCCACCTGCTCCGCAGAAATTTTTTCAGGGTACAGGATGGCGATCACCTGCGACAGCAGAACGCTGCTGAAAACTGCATACAGATATTCTTTCTTACTGCTTTTGGACGGTTTGGTCAGGATGGTCATTTTCAGACCATCGGCTGTGTTTTTCAGTTGATAAGTACCACGCTTTTTGCTGTAAAAGGTCATGGCATCCGCAGTATCTGTGACCTGTTCAACGTCCGGGTTGGCAAATCCACGGCGGATGCGGTCTACGGCTTCCTCCCAGCTCATTCCTTCCGGCAACGGCAGCTGGCCTCTATCATGCTCCGGGCCGTATACTTTTTTGTAGACATCATCCCGGAAGCCGAAGTAGATTACTGCGGCGATCAGAAGCCCCAAAAGGACGGATACCGCTCCGGCACCGGTTGCAACACCTGTCACAATGCCAACAATAAACCCCAGCAGCAACCAGATCTTTAAGGCATCCAGCGCAATGCTTCTGCGGGCAGATGCGGTAAACAGCGGATGAAAGCCGCTCAGATTTTTGGATTTTCCTTTGGCTTTTTTAGCTTCTGCACTGCCATCATAGATTTCAAATAGCTCTTTCATGGTTTTTCCTCCCATCTCAATGGATGCATAACCTTTTCCGTTCGGAATGATTCCAATGAATCATTTTGATGCTTTTATTATAAAGCGTTGATTGGACACCAATATTGTCCATCCGGCAAACTTCCATTGGGATTTTTCTATATGACTTTGCACAGAAAAACCGCCCCGACTTCCTACTATGGAAACCGGGGCGGTTCGTTTACTTTATGGGTGCTTTTTCAAACACTCAATGCCTACCAACTGACATTCAGTTTTTTGAAATTTTAGTCATATCTGTATTTCGAGGACTTTCCGTACACCTTCCGGAGCGATTTTTTCAGACTGACCACCGTTTCTTTGATGATCTTTGCCTCATCGGCAGAGCAATCTGCAAGCTGTTCGGTCATCCAGCTGTCGAACACCGGCTTTGCTTTTTTGATTTCGATGCACAGCAGCTCGTCTGCGGAGCAGTCCAGTGCGTTGATGATGTCGATCAGCGTTTTCAGGCTTGGCACGGAGTTGCCTGTTTCGATATGACTGATATGCGTGACCACCACGCCGACCTCATTGGCCAGCTGTTCCTGCGTCATGCCCTTTGCAATGCGGCAGGCACGGATGCGTTTTCCGATGTCGGCGTAGTCCACCATAGTACAAGTACCCTCCGTTTTGTGAAGTGATACTTGTATTGTATGTGCAATCGACCGGGATTGTAATAACCTGAAAGTGCAGTAGACTCAAAAAGCAATTCAAAACAGCTGATTTTTCAAGGCATAAGGTTTATAATGAGCAGCGCCACTACCCCCAGAAAATTCACGATTCCAAAGGAGAGGGATACTCCCAGCAGCACCTTATATTTTTGCATTGCCGTTTCCGTCAGGTCACTTTTTCCAGTTTCCATTTCTGTTTGAAGGTTCTGTTGGTACTGGGTCAGCTGTGTGCTGCTGCTCGCCGCATTTTCCGTCAGTTGCTGCACGATCACTGCCAGTTGCTCCAACACTTTTTCCTCGTCAGCATCAACCTGTTGAGAAAGCGCGTCCAGCTTTTGTTCCGCGCCGACAAATCCTTTTTCTATTACATCGCGCGATTTTTCATCTTGTTTTTCCAGCTTTTCACCAAACTGCCGGAAATTATCGTCCATCTTTTCTTCTGTTCCGGCAAAGCCCTTTTCTATCGTCTCATACGAGTTTTCCCCCTGCCTTCTCAGCTCTCCCTGTATTATTTTCTTTGCTGTTTCGATTTCTTGCTGAGTTTTCTCCATTTCTTGCAGCAGAGTCTGATTTGCCTGAGCCGCGGCTTCGTTGTCCGTTTGCATCTGCTTCGTGATGGTGTTTCTGGCAGTAGTCACGCCTTGAGTGATATTATTTTGCAGCGTTTCCAGCTCACCCATGATTGCCGTTTTTGAAGCATCAGTCTCCTCTTTTACCGTTTTTTTCACGCTGCTATCTGTTAGTGTCACAGCCCGTTTGACGGTTCCCAGCTCCTCTTTCACAGCTTCAAACTGGCCGTTTTCATCGGATGCGGCCTTTTCCAGCTTCGTCTGCAATTCCTCCGTCAGTGGCTGCACAACATAGCCCTGAAATAGAGCGCCCACCTCACCTCTTGTTTTGTTGTCTATCGTCTTATGATTTATATCCATCACTCGTTCTCCTCAAATTCTCAAAGTCTTGTTCCGTCAGTGCCAGCAGCAAAAACAGTTTCATTTTTTCTTCTCCTGAAACACCCTGCTCCATCTGTGCCACGATCTCATCGCGCTGCTGTAAATAATGTCTTTGTGCCACTTTCAGATAGCGTGCCAATCTTTTGCTATCCTCTTGTCGAATCATCTCAATGGCAGCTTTCTGCTTTTTCAGCGCTTCCATCTGTATCTTGGGCGCAATTTGTTCATCCAATGATTTATCACGAATAGATTTTTTCTTATTATATAAATTCATCTGCTCCCTTTTCCGGTTCTTCAAATTGCTGAGTTCTGTTTCGATTTCGGCGCACCATTTATCACAGCAATCACTTTGCAGCATCTCTTGAGCGTTTACTGCCATTTCGCAGTTAAACTTTTCCAAATCTGTACATTTCACCTTCAGAAAAAATCCGCCCGGATAATACTTGGGATAATATGTTATCCGCGACTGTTCCAGAATTTCCAGCATTGGCAAATCGGTTTTGGCTGGCTCCGCCAGCTCAGCCTGAGCAAATGTTTCACAGACCGTCTTCCAGTACAAGTCAACTTCTTCTTTCAGTCCTCTCAATACCGCTGCCAGCACCTTTCGGTCTGCGAGTGCTTCTTTTTCACTGCATCGTTGGTCTTTCAGATACCGTCCATCCGATTTATCCCGGTACAGCTGTTCCTGATTTATCGTATCCTCTGCAATCGAGTTGAGTTTATCGCCTGCGCTCCTGAAGTTTGCAGTCTGATTCTCCAGCTGACTTTTGGCCCATTCCGACTTTTTGATTTGTCGGTCCAGCGTACTGATCATATCGTCTTTTTCGAGTTCTTCGCAATCATGCCTTGCTTTTTGAAATCGCTCATCTGCACGCCGGATCTCCCCTTCTTTTTCCCTAATTTTCCGTTCCGTCTCTTCCAGCCGGTCGCTTTCGTAAGACTCTACCCGGCTTTTCAAATCTTCGATGGCCGCTCGGAACCGCTGTCCCTCCCGAGCTGTAATGGACGTTCTCAACGCTTGCAGCGTACTTTCCACGGTTTCTTTCACTTCCGCTGCATCTTCTTCGTCCATGCTTTTCTGCATCGTATCCAGCGACTGCCCTAAATCTACTGGAAACAGCTCCATCTGTGTATTCTCGCCCAGTACGCTCTTCAGCGTCCGGGCATAAATTTCGTCGATATACTCATGAAAACTCTTTTCACGGGCAGCACGCTTCGTCCTGAAGTAACTGCGGATATTCTCTGCACTGTAGGAGCCTGTGCTAACGACTATAAAGCGCTCCGGTCGATTTTGCCACGAAACTTTTCCGGGCAGTTCCATCGACCCCAGCGACTGAATATCTGCCGCATTGCACGCTACGATGCAGACCTGCGAAAACGGGAGATATGCGTTTATCAGGTTTTCCACATGAGGCCTTTCCCTGTCATTCGCACTCTGCACACCCGGCATATCAATAATGCGAATTGAACCGACTGCGGACTCTTCCATAAAAAAACTCCGCGGAATATCGATGAACAAGATCTCGTCCGTAGAAGTTCTCTGGCCGTTTTCCACGTCCTGCCGTACCTGCTGCAAAGCTCTGACCATCTCTTTCGCATCGTAATATTTCTTTTCCGGCGTCGGTTCGTCGAGCTTTGCAAAGGCCAATGCATACTTATCCGTCGCCGACTTTGCATAAATGATCGCGGTCACTGTAGAGGAATTACCCTGCGGTGAGCCTGCACGCAAAATTTTATAGACGTCATTGAAGTTTTCATCCCGGATGCCAATCATCTTCAAAATCAGCGTTGACTTTCCGATTTGTGACTTCCCGTATATCATGACGAGATACGTCTCATTTTCATCCTGATATTTCAAAAAGCGGTTGTCCTTTGTGGCTGTCAGCTCCTCCTTTAACTCATTGAACGCCTTTTCCTGCCAGTCTGAGCGTCTCTGAAAAAGCTGGCCGCAGTTTGTGTCTTCTATCATAAGAAGTTTTCCTCCAGTTTTTCTGTACACCGGTCTGCCAACTCGTCCAGCAAATCTCTGGCTGCATTAATTTGCTTTTTGACATTGTAGATCTGCTGCGTTTTCCGGCTGCTGGAGTCCGTATCGATCAGATTTTCTTCCAGTCTCCCCCGAATCATCGCCATCTTCGCCTTATAATCTTCTATGGCGTCTTCTTCCAACTTATCATAAATCGTATCCAGTGCTACTCTGGCACGGCCATAATCATCACACTGTATCCTCGTAATGTCACGTCCAATGGCAACGGCCGCACCAGCCGCAAGCGCTCCTCCTGCAACCGTTGCCACAACGCCTATACTGACGCCAAAAGAACTTGCAATTTGCGGAATCAGATTGAGCTGTGCATCGCCGATCAGATCCATACCTGTCATACCCACAAGGCCGACCGAAAATTTCTGCACCGAACTAGACTGCTGATAATTGTCGCACAACATTTCACTCGTTTTTCTTTGTTCCTCTGTGATCTCGCCGCCCGCCTCTTTGCTCGTACGACCTGCATCATGCAGTCTGGCCGCTGCTGCGCCAACACCAAGAACAAAATCGCTTGCACGCTTTGCACTTTGTTCCACGTCTTCCCACGAAATCTGGTCTTCGCAGGGTTTATATTCCTCAGCGCCAATATCTTTTGCCATTGCATCATAACACGACATACTGTAATAATACGTGCCAATTTCGACAAGCGAGGCCATCAACTTACGGCTTGAAACATTTTCAGGCACAAAACTCGGCTCATTTTTACCGCTCGGCTTTTGGAGCAGGCTATAGAGCGACTGCGGCACCTCCAAATTTTGCTTATCCTTAGTCAAATAGCGATGTCCATCCTCATTTTCATCTATTGACAGCAGCTTGGGCAGCGATGCATTCTGCGGATTTTCCAACGTCCGAAGAGATTTCTTCAGTGCCTCCATCCTGCACCGTTCTGGCACCAGGACGCGTTTGCAAGTATAACCCTCTTCATTTTCATACAGCGAATCTTTTACGATTTGCTCCGCAGCTTCCATATCTGCTTTACTCACACCCAGAATCGCTTTGCGAAGGCTATGCAGTTTTCCGTTTCGCTCATCGAATTTTAGGCTCAGCATATCTCGGCTCTTCTCTGCGCCCTTCCCATACTCCTCTTTCAGTTTTGTCTGATACTGCTTGACTTGGTTGGCCAGTGCCTCATCAAACTGCCGCAGAAGTTTATCATTCGCGTGGCTGACAATATCTCCGTCATCCGTTGTTTCCAGAATTTCTTCGATCTCACTGAGTTTTCCCCGGATAACATCTATTTCATCCTTCAGATAATCGATGTTATTTTCCTGCGACCGGATGCTTGTACAGCCGTATAGATTGATTGCATTGGCCAGCTGCCGAATCCACTCTTCGTTCATTTCCGGCTCAGCATATGCACCTGTGCAGACTACTTGATTTTCATTTTCAATTTTCATCTCCTGCATAAAAGTCTCTCGAACTGCCGCGTTCCCATCCACAGCACTATCCGAACGGGTAATTGCGTAGATGATGTGTGCTCCAAATTTTTCCGCAAGCTCTTTCAGGTGGCGATAATTATCCTGCTGAGAAAGCAATCTCCCATCAAACGCAAATATTGCCGCATCGGAAGAGCTGATAGCAAAGTCCACCAGAGTTTCCCGGTAACTTTTCCGTGCCTCAAAACCAGGCAGCAGGACAAACGAGGTCTTTTCATTTCTTGTATGTTTATAAGGAACCCGCAATTCCAGATACAGCGTTGCTGCATCCGTGCCCTTGGAAGCATTCCGAAATTCTTCCGGCGACATTTCTAATTCCTGCTGATGATATTCTCCATGTGCGTCCTTCATGATCCGGATCGCGTACAATTCCGGCTTTTTGTCAGCCGTCATATCCTCTTTTTCGGTAATGAATACCGGTATCTCCTCACCGCGTTCCAGAGAAATATTCAAGCAGTCATCATCCAGCCCATAGAAGTGCTTCATCAGGGTTGTTTTGCCCGCGCCCTGCATACCGGAAACGCAAATCAGTGTTCTTTCATACATCAAGGAAGCAAGCTTTATCTTGCGCACCGAACCCATCAGTTCCCGAGCCATCCGGGCTGCATGTTGCATATCGTTGTCTTTCCCGGGGTCATCGTCTTCCGGGGCACCGTTTTGGACACGGCCTGCCAGACGATCCATCAGCGACATGATCGTCAGGCATCGGTGGGTCAACTGATCCAGTTCCGAAAGGGAGATCAGATTCTTCTTTTCATTGCTCATTTCAACGTCTCCATTCATCGTTCAGCCATTTTATTGTGGAAAATATATCCTGCCGCAGCTCCGGCACAAGATACATTACGACAGCAGCCATTATAGTACCGCCCACCAGCCTGCGCAGGACGGTCACAGATTGGTGCTGCTCTTTTGCTTTTTTATTTAGAGTAGCAATTTTTTTCTCTTTTGCCAAAAGTCCGCTCGGAAGTCCTGCTTTCCGTCTGAACCGCTTTGGTCTGCCTGCTTTACGGTTTATCTTTTTCATACGCATAATAACACCTTTCTTTACCGTTTTTTGAAACGCTCCAGAAAGCCCTTTTTCCGCTCTACTCCCAGCTTCGCATCAAGTTCTGAAACCGAATTCAGGATTTTTTCTTCTTTCACTCCACCTGTGCGGGCATGTTTTGCCGAGGCATCCGCGCGCTTGTGCATGCTGGCGTACCAAGCATCTGTGGCCTTGAGTGTCTGCATGAATTCTGCTTCGCTGCCTTCCACCTGCACACAGAACAGAAGATACTTCTGGTCCAGCGACAGCTGGTAATTCCGCAATCGCTCATCCATCTTCTGGATGTTCCGACACTCAAGCGGCGTAGAGACATGGAGTACTTCGTCATACAAAGCATCCATCCGCTTTTCCAGTTCGATCCCCGTTCGGACGTCGAACTCGTGCAGCACCAGATAGGCCAGCTGCAGTGCAGCCGAAAAGTTGAAATTCAGCACGAATTCTACCGGCTCGCCGCCGCTCTTCAGCGCAGCATTGCCTGCATCTACCATGCACAGGGCACCGTTTCCCACCAGCTGCATCATGCGCAGGCTGCCCTCGCGCTCGAGCGGAACACATTCCGCCCACGGCCTGCCGTCCAGATAGTGCCGCTTGAATGCCCAGCACACTGCTGTTGCCGCTTTCTGAAAACCCAGCACCAGCCCTTGTGCAACACCAACACGGAAATCGTACCCCCGGCGGAAGGCTTCTGTCATCACGTTACCCAGCAGTTCTTCCTCTTTGCCCACTTTCACACCGCTGAACATCAGCACTTCAGTGCCCGGTATGGCCAGACCCATACCGCGGCGACCGTTTCTGGCGCTTCCCTTGCTGCCTGCCACATCGGACATGCAGTGACCCAGCCAGTTTGCAAATGCCGCCACCAGCTTTTCCTTTACGCCTTTTCCTTGGACATGAATCTCACCGCCGCTGGTATTTATAACGTAAAGTTTTCCGCCGGAGAACATCGTGCTCGTATCCCGCAGCTGGTCAATGATGGAAAAGGTAAGACCCACCAGACTCGGTGCATGTGCAAGCGATTTGATGTGATGATCTATCGCGGACAGCTCAAACATCCCACTTACATCTTTTCCGCTGCGCTGGTCATAATTGACCTTGTATTTTTTCTCCAGAAATGCAATGGCACCGCTCAGGTCATTTGCTTTGCCGCCCAACATCCGGGAATACGCCATTACGACCTTTTCCACCCGCTCGTCCGAAAAACTTTTCAGCACCGACTCGGATTTGGCATTGCTGACATCGCCAAGGAGAAATGCATCCACCAGCCCTGCCGCAGCACCGCAGAAAGCCGCCATGGCAAACTCATATCGGTCGCACCATTCCTTGTTCGGGTCAACGGCCTTCATCAGGCTTTTATCCGTATAGCGTGACTTCATCAATTCCTGTCCCATCCAAGCACCCCCTTAGTTTTTCAGCGAGACCTTCTCCGTCACCAAGCTGGCCAGTGTCTGCGCATTGTTCAGCATCAGCCGCAACTGCTCCGCCTCCCGATCCGAAAATTTGCTGTAATCGCTCTTGTGTATCCGCTTGACCACCGCAATATTTCCCGCAACGGTCTTACTCTGTACCTTCGTCTTGCGGAGCAGCGAATCCACATTCTGGTCGATGCAGTTCAGCCGGTTCAGTGCTTCCATCCGTCTTTTTGCATCCTTCTCCGCATTCAGCGCCTGATTTTTGTTGTCGATGTTCACCTTGACGCCCTTTGCCACTAGACAGACGATCGCACATCCAATGCCCACAGGCCCCACCAGCGACAGCAAAATTTCTCCGCCTACAACGCCCGCACCGCCAGCGGCCAAAGTGCCTCCACCCAGCCATGCGAGGATCGCATTGGTCGCAGCAGCACCGCTTAAAGAACTGATAGACACGCCCGCTGCGGTCGTGCCAAAGGTCGTTGCCGCCGCCAGCATAAGGTCTGCTCCAAACAGACCCGCGCCTGCACCCGCTGCAGTGCCCATGGTCAGCGCCTTATCCACTGAGCCTTTTCCGCTCTTTTCGGCCTTTTTCTGAATTTTTTCCAGTTCCTTTTCAAAGTCTTGATAGCCCTTCTGTATCGTTTTGCCCGTTCGTCCAAACTCTGCCGGACAGTTCGTGAGGGCCTACATATATGCGTCGCACGCCTTCAGCTGCTCCATTGCTTCCTGCCGCGTCTTGTACAGCACCTTCGAATGTGCCAACACCTCATTGCAGCACTTTCTGTACTGCTCATCGGCTTTTTTATCCACTTCTTCTGCATGCTCTTTTTCCAGCATATGAAACATTCTGATTTCCTCCTTTTTCAAAGAACCTTAATGAAATCCCCCTGACTCCGCACCCACATTTGAATACCCGTACCAAACACTTCCGCTTCCACGATCCAGCCCTTTTCTGTCACTTGCAGCACCTTTGCAGTGGGCAGTCGGTCGAGAACGGACTCCAGACTTGGCCCGGTATACTCGAACCGGATGGTCTGTAACTCGCCGCCGTACATAAACTGAATGCGCTTGCGCATCTCGCCCTCCTGAAAGCGGTCGGTATAGCGCTGGGCAAAGTGCCGATCGAAGGTCTTATAGTTCTGGATGCGGTCGATGCGGTAAATCGTCGGGGAGTTGTCCTGCGGGTTCTGAAAATGCTTATCCTTGTCGATGCCTTCGATGAACGCCGCCAGATAGAAATAATACTCGCTGAACAGGATGCCCACCGGCTCAATGGTGCGCACACGGGTCTCGCCGTCATGGGTGCGGCAGTAGGTAATTTCCATGACATTGTGATTTTCTACTGCCGTGCCGATCTCCCACAGGCTCTCGATGAACTTCCGGCCGTGCTGCGGCTCAACGTAATGGAAACGCTCATTGCTAATGAGGTCTTTCACCTGATTCAACCGGTCCAGCGGGGTGCACACCTGCACCAGCTTGTCCAGAATGGGGAACATCTCCTCCTTGACCATGGAGCGGCTCTCCAGCAGGATCTTGCACACTGCCAGAATTTCGCTACTGGTGAGGAAGCGTGAAAGCGTGTCATCCAGCAGATAGCCGCCCTTTGCGGAGTTGTATAAGATCTCTCGGCGCGGCTCGCTGTCTGCAAAATGATTGCGCAGGGTGTCAAGATCGCGTTGGATGGTTTTCTCACTGACACCGAAGCGGTCAGCCGTCTGCTGTTTGTTCAGCACACCACCCTGTACCAGCACCTGCTGAATATAGAGTATACGGTCTAATCTACTATTACGCACAGTTCATTCTCCTTCTCTGCTCATTGTAACACAACACAACTATCGCTGCAATTCTTTGTGTGAAGTTTTGTCGTTTCACGGAATTACAAAAAAATTTTTGTCTCTTTTGCACAACCCCAGTATACAAAAAAAGATGGACAGACTGCCTGTCCATCTCCTAAAAAGTCAAGGTAGACTATTCTTAAATTGCCAACCTCTTTTGAAGCGATATGCACTGTTCATCAACTCGTCTGTGATGGTGTAAAGCGCCCGGCGTGGCGAACCATATCCACCTATCAACCCAATCACAATTGCAAGATTCAGCACAAATGCAATGCTCAACAGTACCATCAAAAATTTTTTCATACGCTCTTCTCCTTCTGTCTTATGATTCCGTCACTTTTCTGCCTTCATTATACGGATTTGGCTGGACGGTATGGTTGTCCATCCTACACAAGCCATAAAAAAGGAACACGGCATTCTCGTTTTGAATGTCCCGTGTTCCTTCTGTCCGCTTTTGCAGCACTTCTTCTACATAAAAGTCAATCCTTCATTTCAGTGTCCTCCCGAATCTGCCTCTTATACTTATAATAGGTATTCCGGGCAAGTCCAGTCAATTTTATGCACTCCATGTCATCCAATGTTCCGCCGAAGGTCTTGCAATGGGTGCGGATGATCTGCTTGGCATCTCTAGCTTTCTTTGTTTCAAAGCCAACGCCCTTCTTTCGGCCAACCTGCTTACCATTCAGTCGGGCCGTCAGAAGTCCCTCACGGGTGCGCTGGTGCAGATCGGCAACTTCTTTTTCGGATTGCTCAAAGGCCAGCTTGATTTGCTCCTTTGCCAAGGCCATCAGATACTCGTTGATGCCCTTCAAGATGAAGTCTACATTCGTCCCTGTCATGGCAATGCTGCCGGACAGGGCTTTTTTGTAGGTCTCGGTATCGATGTGGTGCTCTTTCAAGAACACCAGTCGGATGTCATTATGATAGAGGTTCTCGTACAAAGCAAAACCTTCTTCTGCATTTCTGGACATCCGGGACACCGAATCGAACACTACCACATCTCCGGCTCTCAGAATCCGGTAGAGCTTCAGCCATTCCGGGCGGGTGATGGATGTGCCGGTGTAAGCTTCCTGCACGATATGGGCAGTCGAGTATTCGGTCTTGATGTTGCGGATCTGACGGTCAATGCTCTGCTTTGCCGTAGAGATGCGGCAATAGCCATAGATGTTCATGCGTCTCCTTTCTGGCTCAAAGATAACGAGCGACATTTTTAAGACTGTGTTTTGCAGCTCGAACCAGCCTAAAAACGGCTGATTTTGATACAAAACTGTCAATACGGCATCTTTAAGACAGTTTTTGGTGGCCGTAGACAGCCATAAAAGTGGCAATGGTGGTACACGGCTCATGGTCGGCGGTGCCCTTGCCATCCAAAGGAGCGTAATTCCAGTCCGTTTCCTCGTCAATATATCGCCGCCCATCATCGGGCAGTTCCAGCGGCTCTGCAAGGATGATGGTGCCCCAGTGGTTGACCATCGCAAAGGGTGCGATCTCACAAGGTATGCCCCGGCACTCATCATCATGCCGGACATCGTAGGCATACAGACCATCTGGGACAGTATCTCTCTTGATGCGGATGCTGGTGAACAGCGCAGGTTTTCCGCAAACCGTGATTTCTTCGTAACGTTCGGTCATTGCATTAAAGATCATAATCTGTCTTCTCCTTATATAAAGGAGCAGGGCAATCCACACGGACTGCCCTGCAAAAATAAAGGGGAGCATCCGAAGATACTCTCCTAAGCGAATATAAAGTTTAGTTGATGCCAAGCTCTTTCATCAGCTGAATACGGTACTCCTTATCTTCAGAAGCCCGTTTTGCATCCTCAATGCGGTTTTGATCGAAGAGCTTCTTCATGAGCAGAGCTACACTATTTGCGCCTTCAGCCTTTCCACGATTTTCCACTTTATCAAGCACATCACACATATTGCGTGGGCCTCCTTTCTGGCCATCGGTATTTGTATTGTACGCTTCCTCAAACCGATTATCATTCGTCATGATACTCAGCAGTTGAAGCGTTTCTTGCACATGGGTCAGATCCTGCGAACTCGGAATATAGTCGCCGTTTTCCCGTTTCTGTACGAAATAGTCTGCCACGACCTTAAAATCGCTCTGGAAAAGCTCGACCTGTTCATGGGTCAGATAGGCGATCTGGAACAAGTTGATCTTATAGTCGTTGACATACGGCTCAAACTCTTTGGGAATATTCAGTCGCTCTTTCAGGGAAAGCGGCCCATTCCACGGTTTATCATGGCCGAAGTAGAGCACCAGCGTCACAACAGGATAGAGATTTTCGCTATCGCCAAGTAACTGCGCCCGGTACTCTGCGCCATCGTAGCCCATGACACGGAGCGGCATGTTAGGATCAGAAGCGGTCTGGTTTTCAAAACCGATACAGGCTACACGAATATTTCCGTTCTTCCAGCGTTTGGCAACATCTCGCTCGATCTCACGAATCCTGCCATCCGCCTTGTAGTAGGAGCGTGGAGCCTGATCTTCCAGTTCATCCGCAGACAGAACTTGTTTGCCGTTGAACAGAAGCACGTTCACAATGTCCGAAAAGACATCGTTATAGGATTCCAGAATTTTTTCAGATGTATCCTTTTGCGCCATGCCATCACCTTCTTTTCTCTTGTTATTATAGTAGCATACAGATGTGAAATTTACAAGCATTTGCCTTATGCTACGTTCAATCTGGTGGCTTTGTAGCAGTCTGCGCACATTCCCTCATGGGTGGCGGCAAACTCTGCCGCCTGCATGATAGAGCCATCTTTCAGCTTGACCCTCTTGATGGGCTGGTTGCAACGAGCGCAGATGCAGGGCATCGGCGGCTGTTCCTGCTTTTGGCTGGTGGGTCTCGGCTTCAGCTGCTTTTGCGGTTCTGCCTCCGGCTGCGGTGCAGCATCTTCCGGCAAATCCTCTCCGGCATAAACGTACAGGCCCAGACCAAACATAGCAAGGTTCTTCACTAAGCACCGCATGATAGCCTTGTTCACATCGAACATGGATGCTGCTTCTACGGTGCGCTCTTCCATGCCGACCTTTTCACGACGGCGGGTCTGCGGATTGTAGTCCCATTTCGGGGTGGTATAGGTGTAAGGCACAGCTTTCATGGCTTTGTTTGCGCCATCCAGTACAGGCAGCCACATTTCGTGCGAAATGCCCTCTATCGTGACCGAGGTATACACCATGAAGCCGGTTATGGGTTCATAAACATAGGGCAGGCCGTTGAATTTCTTGACCTCGTAGCTGGCAGCGGGATACAGCTTCTTCACCTCTGCCCAGGCATACGCCCAGCTTACATATTTCAGCTCGGTATTGCCGGACTTTTTGACTTCCAGATGATCTTTGAAGTCGATAGCAAATAATTTTACGAATGGATTTTCCGTAGCCATAAGATAACCTCCAAGAAAAAAGGCGGCAGAGAATCTGCTCCCTGCCGCCATACAATTATGCCGCATGAACGATGGTGAACCTGCGGCTGCTTACATTTTTGCTGTACTGGTTGAAAATGTCCGGTTGCTCTTTCCGCAGGCGTTGGGAATCTACACGCTTGCTTTCGGAGGACACCCAAGACACCTTATAGCCCGGTGCTGTGCCATAGGCAGCATCCTGCATTTGCAGCTTGACCTGTTGCTCGATAGCCGTTTTCTCCTGTTCCATCTGCTCGATTTGGTCGGAAAGCTCCTGCCGCTTATCCAGAAGTCCATGCAAGGCACTCAGGTCAGCGGTCTTATCCCGGTTGTCTACCTCATAAAGCTGGTTGATCTGCTGGGTGTCACAATCGCAACCGTTGGGTGCAGGGGGAATCTGGGGCACAACATGGTTCGTCCAGAAACGTTCTTCCTTATCAATGAGATCAGAAAGTACCTGCTTATCTGTCACGATTCTGTGGATCACCAACTCTCTGCCGAAAATTAAAGCCGCCACATACCAGCAGTCGAAACCGCTGACGGCTAAGTAGTGGTCAACCTGCGCCAGATAGTGAGCCGGGATTTTCCCATCAGCCCACTTGTCCGCAGAAAACGGCGAAACCGTCTTGCACTCCAATCCAGCTTTCTGCCCAACGATCAGACGGTCAAAATCTGCCAGAAGCAGCGGATGTTCCTCGTTCTGGTAAATAGCATTGGCTCTGCGAACTTTTAGCCCAGTGGCTTCGGTGAATCGCTGTGCCACATACTCTTCCAAGTCCCGGCCCTGCCGCATAGCTTCGCTGTCGATATTTTCAATGGTATCGCTGATTTTATCGTGATACACCTGAAATGCAGAGCGGTAGGGATTCAGGCCAAGGATAGCCCCGGCATCCGTGCCGGTAATGCCGCATTTACGATAGTGGAGTCAATCTTCTTTGGACAGATTCAATGTAGATACAAGTCGTTTCATGCAATGTTCAACCTCTCTTTCATCTGCTCTTCTACGATAGAGAAATCATATTCCACCAAGTCCTTGATAATCGTGGAGAATTCATCCACCAAGGTACGGTCATCGTCCAGCCACAGGGCATGGATACAATGTATTTTTTATCTATCAATTTTTTCTTTCGTTCAATTCTTCGCTCTACTCTTTGCATCTCACGGTATTGACATTCCATATGTTGGGAAATTTTTTCATTTCTTTTGTAAGTCTGCCCACAACCATTTTCCTCCTAATATACAAAACCCTCCCCGGCAAAACCATTCAGTTTCACCGGGGAGGGTTTATCATACGTTTATCTTCCCATGTTTTGCATGATTAGTGCATCTTCATGCAACAATCTTACTTTCTGGGATTTTTGATAGCAGCCTGAGCCGCAGCGAGGCGGGCGATGGGCACACGGAAGGGAGAGCAGCTGACGTAGTCCAGACCAACGTTGTGGCAGAACTCGACGCTCGTGGGATCGCCGCCGTGCTCGCCGCAGATGCCCAGACCCAGATCGGGGCGGGTCTCGCGGCCATCGTGGGCAGCCATCTTGACCAGCTTGCCGACGCCGACCTGATCGAGGTGCTGGAACGGATCGCTCTCGTAGATCTTGTTCTCGTAGTATGCGCCGAGGAACTTGGCAGCATCGTCACGGCTGAAGCCGAAGGTCATCTGGGTCAGGTCGTTGGTGCCGAAGCTGAAGA
>ENA-OYYH01000375-OYYH01000375.1-human-gut-metagenome-genome-assembly--contig:-NODE-375-length-23448-cov-8.548027_pt1 | contig 23448 bp, 22 predicted proteins | sample MGYA00243245_ERZ653439 | MGnify/ENA primary metagenome ERZ653439 (study PRJEB26926, sample SAMN06165028) | human gut metagenome | biome: ENVO:00009003; feature: ENVO:2100002; material: ENVO:00002003... | reverse complement strand
ACGAGATTACTACGCGTCTCGTGGGCTCGGAGATGTGTATAAGAGACAGGTACGAGACAGACCCGGTTCCCCAGACGGTGCCCACCGAATCGCTGCTCTGCGCCCTGAACGAAACAACGACCCTGACCGGTTCCGGCCCGCTGCCGGATGCCGGGGCAAAGATCCTTGCGTGCTTTGCCTCCATCGGCCCGGCACAGCTTCTCTGGCAGGGGAGATCTTGGGCGCTGACGGCGCGGGTCGTGGTGACGGCCTTTGGGGAGAACAGCCTTGCCGAGTTGGAAAGCTACGAGAAGACTTTGGAGTTTGCGCTGCCGCTGCCGACGGATGCGCCGGAGGAGGCCGTGCTCTACCCGGAGTGCTGGCTGAGCACGGAGAACCTGCAATGCAGATGCACGGGCGGGGCACTGGATGTCTCGGTGACCGTGCGGGTGGAAGGTGCCGTGCTCCGCCGCAGCGTGAACAGCTGCGTGGGCAACATTGCGCTGGGGGAGAAGCTGGCCCCCGCCGACCCGGAGATCTCCCTCCGCATCTACTACGCCCAAGCGGGGGAGGAACTGTTCGCCATCGCGAAGCACTACCATGTTTCGCCGGGGCAGATGCTCGCAGCCAACGACCTCGCCGAGGGGACGACAATCATCGACAAAGCCCGGCGTCTGCTGGTGCCGGGTGCATAACAGGCAAAAATGTCCGCACTTGTATCCCATGTGCGGACATTTTTACTACGAAAGTATGACTTATGAACGAAAAATGAACAAAAGTCGGTCTAAACCTCTCCCAATTCCACACGCCCTTTGCTATAATTTTTCATGTCGTTTAAAAAAACCTATTCGTCAAAGGAGAAGGGTATGATCAAAACTATCGATTTGGAGAAGGGCGCGTACAAGTTTGATGCGAAGATGCCCCTTCGACAGGCCATTCCGCTGGGCTTGCAGCATGTATTTGCCATGTTCGTCGGCAACTTGACCCCGCTGCTCATCATCACGAGTGCATGCGGTCTGGCGGGCGGTGAATTCGCCGACCTTCAGGTCAGTCTGCTGCAGAACGCCATGTTCGTGGCCGGTGTGGTCACGCTGGTGCAGCTGTTTTCCATCGGCCCCGTGGGCGGTCAGGTCCCCATCATCATGGGCACCTCGTCCGGCTTCCTCGGCGTCTTCAACAGCGTGGCGGCTTCCATGGGCGGCGGCGTGCTGGCCTACGGCGCCATTATGGGCGCGTCCATTCTGGGCGGCCTGTTCGAAACGGTGCTGGGCTTCTTCCTCAAGCCCCTGCGCAAGTTCTTCCCCTCGGTGGTCACAGGCACGGTGGTGCTGTCCATCGGTCTGTCGCTGATCTCGGTGGGCGTCAACTCCTTTGGCGGCGGCAATGCGGCCAAGGACTTCGGCTCCATGGAGAACCTGCTGCTGGCCGTCTTCGTGCTGGTGGTCATCCTCTTCTTCAAGCACTGGACCAAGGGCTTTTTGAGTTCTTCCGCCATCCTCATCGGCATCGTGGCCGGTTACATCGCCGCATTCATCATGGGCTTTGTCCTGCCCACCACCGGCGTCACGGCCGACGGTGTGGAGTTCACGAAGGCATGGGTGCTGAACTGGGATAAGGTGGCACAGGCCAGTTGGTTTGCCATCCCCAAGCTCGTCCCGGTCAAGATCGTCTTTGATATGCGCGCCATCCTGCCGGTGCTGATCATGTTCATCGTCACCGCCGTCGAGACGGTGGGCGACATCTCCGGCGTCATGGAGGGCGGCATGGGCCGGGAGGCCACCGATAAGGAGCTGTCCGGCGGCGTCATCTGCGACGGTCTGGGCTCTTCCTTCGCCGCTTGCTTCGGCGTCCTGCCCAACACTTCCTTCAGCCAGAACGTCGGTCTGGTGGCGATGACCAAGGTCGTCAACCGCGGCGCATTGGCCACCGGTGCCATCTTCCTGATCCTCTGCGGCCTCATCCCCAAGCTGGGCGCACTGGTCTCCATCATGCCGCAGGCCGTTCTGGGCGGTGCCGCTGTCATGATGTTCTCCTCCATCGTCGTGTCGGGCATCCAGCTCATCACCAAGGAAAAGATGACCCCGCGCACCCTGACCATCGTTTCGGTGGCGCTGGGCGTGGGCTACGGCATGGGCGCAAACGCCAGCATTCTGGCCAAGACCCCGCAGCTGTTCCAGCTCATCTGCGGTGAGTCTGGCATCGTGCCCGCCGCCTTTGTGGCCATCGTGCTGAATGTGTTACTGCCGAAGGATGCGGAGTAATTCCGCCAGCGCTTCGGGTGTGTCCGCATCCAATAGCTCGTTCCGGTTCCCAATGAAAATGTTGTGGACCCGCTCCGGGTATTTCCGGAGCAATACGCTGCCGCCTTTGCCTTCGGGCAGGATGCGCAGCTCCGAAAAATAACGTTTGCTGAACAGAACGGGGCTTCCGACCAGCGGGTTCGGGTCATTTATGAACCGATGAGCCAGCCGGAAGATCTCCCGTTCTGTTTCTTTTTGCCGTTCGATGCGGGTCTTCGTATCCCAGCCGAAGATGCCCACCATGCTCTCCACGGTCTCCCGCTGAAGCAGGGGCTGGTCGCCGGGCAGGAACATACAGCCCGCAAGGTCGGGCCGCGCCGCCAGCAGGGCGTCCAGCCCCAGCCGCACCGTGTCGTTCCGGCCCGGCAGTGCGTGGACGAGGCAGGGGACGCCCTCCGCTTTGCAGAGTGCTTCCACCTCCGCCGAGCGGGTCACGACGATGCGGGCAGCAAGTTGGGGCGTGTTGGTCGCGTCCAATGCGCGGCAGAGCAGGGGACGCCCGCCGAAATCGGCCAAGAGCTTATTGGAACCGAACCGCCGGGCCAGCCCCGACGCCATGATAACACACCCAACGGGAAGAAGCTGTTGCTCCATCTTTTGAACACCTCGCACAAAATGACGGCCCCTTGGCAGGGGGCTCTTTTAGTGGTATTTTAACAGAAAATATGTTAAAATAAAAGTAATCAGGGAAAAAGAGAGGTACTGCGTATGATGACGATCCGGGAATACAAGCGCGCGGAAAGTCTGGAAGAAGCTTGGCAGCTCAACCAGAAAAAGAACAATCGGGTCCTCGGCGGCATGATCTGGCTCAAAATGGAGAAGCTCAATGTCGGCACCGCCATCGACCTGTCGGGTCTGGGGCTGGACACCGTGGAAGAGACGGACGAGGGCTTTTCCATCGGCGCGATGGTCACTTTGCGCCAATTGGAGCTGCACGAGGGGCTGGCCGCTTACACCGGCGGTGCCGTGCGGGAATCGGTGCGGCATATCGTGGGCGTCCAGCTGCGGAACCTTGCCACCGTGGGCGGCAGCATCTACAGCCGCTTCGGCTTCTCCGACGTGCTGACCATGTTCCTTGCACTGAACGCCTCGGTGGAGCTGTACAAGGGCGGCATCGTGCCGCTGGCCGAGTACGCCGCCCGCCCCTATGACCGGGACATCCTTGTGCGGGTGCTGGTGCCGAAGGAAGCGGCCTCGTTCTGCTACCAGTCGGTGCGGAACAGCCAGACGGACTTCCCGGTGCTGACCTGCGCCGCCGCCAAAACGGCGGAGGGCTACCGGTTTGCCATCGGGGCCCGGCCGGGCAAGGCAATGCTCTTTGCCCTCAAGCCCAATGGGGCTGAGACGCTGGAGCTGACGGCGGATCGCTTCGCCGCCGAAGTGCGGGCCCAGATCAAGACCGAGAGCAATCTGCGCGGCAGCGCCGAATACCGCAATCATCTGGCGGGCGTGCTGGTCAAGCGCGCCGTGCGCCGGCTGGAAGCCTGAGGGAGGGGAATACGATGCAGATCACGATCACATTGAACGGGAAAAAGGTGTCCGCCGATGTTGCGCCGGACGCCCTGCTCATCGACTTTGTCCGCAGCCACGGCTGCTACAGCGTCAAGCGCGGCTGTGAGACCTCCAACTGTGGGCTGTGCACGGTCTTTCTGGACGAAAAACCGGTGCTGTCCTGCTCGGTGCTGGCGGCCCGCGCCGACGGCCACAGTGTCACCACGCTGGAAGGCTTGCAGGAGGAGGCCGCTGAGTTCGGCGGCTTCATCGCCGATCAGGGCGCGGAGCAGTGCGGCTTCTGCAACCCCGGCTTTATCATGAACGCGCTGGCCCTTTTCCGCGAGAACCCGTACCCCTCCGAGGAGGAGATCAAGGAATATCTCGCGGGCAACCTCTGCCGCTGTTCCGGCTACGAGGGCCAGCTGCGGGGCATTCAGGCGTTCCTCGCATGGAAAAAATCGAAGGAGGCAGCCGAATGAAAAACGTCAACCAACCGTTCCGCAAAAAGGACGCGATGCAGCTCGTCACCGGCAAGCCCGTCTACATGGACGACCTTGCCCCCGCCGACTGCCTCATTGTAAAGCTTCTGCGCTCGCCCCACCCCAACGCCATCGTCAAGACCATCAACACCACCGTCGCCAAGAAGGTGCCCGGCATCGAGGCCATCTTCACGTGGGAGGATGTGGATCAGAATGGCCGCCGCTACACCCAAGCGGGCCAGACCTACCCCGAAGCCAGCCCCTACGACCGGCTGGTCATTGACCGCCATGTTCGCTTTGTGGGCGATGTGGTCGCCATCGTGGCCGGTGTGGACGATCGGTGCGTGGACAAGGCCATGAAGCTCATCAAGGTGGAGTACGAGGTGCTGGAACCGGTGCTGGACTTCCATACTGCCAAGGATAACCCCATCCTCGTCCACCCGGAGGACAACTGGGAGAGCCTGTGCCCGGTGGGCGCGGACAACAAGCGGAACCTCTGCGCCCACGACGAGTGCGGCAGCGGCGATATCGACGCCGTGCTGGCGAACTGCGATGTGGTCATCGACCATGTCTACCACACCAAGGCGTGCCAACAGGCCATGATGGAGACCTTCCGCACCTGCTGCTATATGGATCTGTACGGGCGGCTGAACATCCTCAGCTCCACCCAGATCGTCTTCCACACCCGCCGCAACGTGGCGAATGCTTTGCACATCCCCAAATCCATGATCCGCGTCATCAAGCCCCGCGTCGGCGGCGGCTTCGGTGCCAAGCAGACGGCCGTCTCCGCCATCTACCCGGCCTTTGTGACGTGGAAGACCAAAAAGCCCTGCAAACTCCTCTTCACCCGCGAGGAGAGCCAGACCGCTTCCTCGCCCCGGCACGAGATGGAGATGCACGTCCGCCTCGGTGCCACCAAAGAGGGCATCGTGAAGGGCATCGACCTCTACACCCTGTCCAACACGGGTGCCTACGGCGAGCACGGCCCCACGACGGTGGGCCTGTCGGGCCACAAGTCCATCCCGCTGTACGGCAAGGCCGAGGCGTTCCGCTTCGTCAGCGACGTGGTCTATACCAATCATATGTCTGCCGGCGCTTACCGCGGCTACGGTGCAACGCAGGGCCTGTTTGCGGTGGAATCCGCCGTGAACGAGCTGGCCGCCAAACTCCACATGGATCCCTTCAAGATCCGTGAGATGAACATCGTCAAGGAGGGCGACGTGATGCCCGCCTACTACGGTGCGGTGAACACCAGTTGTGCGCTGGATCGCTGCCTGAAAAAGGTCCACGAGATGATCGACTGGGATCACAAGTATCCCGTCCGGGACCTCGGCAACGGGAAGGTCCGCGCCGTGGGCATGGGTATGGCGATGCAGGGCTCCGGCATTTCCGGCATGGACGTCGGCAGTGCGACCCTCAAGGTCAACGATGAAGGGTTCTACTCCCTCATCATCGGCGCGGCGGATATGGGTACCGGCTGCGACACCACCCTAGCGCAGATCGCCGCCGAGGTACTGGACTGCGCGCTGGACGACATCACCGTTTTCGGTGCGGATACCGATGTTTCGCCCTACGATTCCGGCTCCTATGCCTCCAGCACGACCTACGTTACCGGCAAGGCCGTCGAAAAGTGCGCCATGAAGCTGCGGGCACAGATCTGCAAACTGGGCGCGGAACTGCTCCACTGCGAGGAAGCGGACGTTGCCTTTGACGGCAAAAATGTCTTTGTGGATGCCGACCCGGAGCAGAAAGTCTCCCTCAGCGAGGTCGCCTCGGCCTCTCAGTTCGGCCATATGGTGCCGCTGGAAGTCACCGAGACCCACACTTCGCCCTTGTCGCCCCCGCCGTACATGGTGGGTGCGGCTGAAATTGAGCTGGACAAGGAGACCGGTGAAGTCAAGGTGGTGGATTATGCCGCCTGTGTGGACTGCGGCACCCCCATCAACCCGAACCTGACCCGCGTGCAGGCCGAGGGCGGCTTGTTGCAGGGTATCGGCATGGCGCTGACCGAGAACATCACCTACGATTCCAAGGGCTACCCCATGGAAAATTCGTTCATGCAGTATAAGATCCCCACCCGCGTGGACATCGGAAAGATCCGGGTGGAGTTTGAAAACAGCTACGAGCCCAACGGCCCCTTTGGCGCAAAGTCCATCGGCGAAGTGGTCATCAACACGCCGCTGCCCGCCATTGCGGATGCGGTGTACAACGCCATCGGCACCCGGTTCTACGAGCTGCCCATCACCCCGGAGCAGATCGCCATGGCCGTGGAGGAGAACCGCTGAATGGTCACGGAAGCGCAGTTCCCGTTTTTGGCTGAGAAGGGGCATGTCGTCTCGCTGGTGGGCGGCGGGGGAAAGACCACCCTGCTCTATGCCCTGAGTGAGCATTGCGCCCGCAGGGGCTGGCGTGTGCTGGCCGGGACGACCACCCACATCCGGCAGCCGAAGCAGAACTTCGCCGCCGACGACGCGGACGTAAAAGCCCTCTGGGCGGCAGGAGCGTTTGCCATCCTCGGCACGCCGGACGGCAGGGGCAAGCTGACCGCCCCGCCGCCCCGGCAGTTGGAACACTGGATGGAACAGGCCGACGCCGTTTTTCTGGAAGCGGACGGGGCCAAGCGCTTGCCCTGCAAGGCCCCGGCGGCGCACGAGCCGGTGATCCTGCCGGAAAGTGATATCGTGCTGGCCGTGGCCGGGCTTTCGGCGGTGGAAAAACCGCTGGAAACCGTCTGCTTCCGGCTGGAAACCGCCTGTGCGCTGCTGGGCGCGGCACCGGAGACCCTGCTGACGCCGGAACTGCTGGCACGGCTTCTGGCCAGCGAGGCCGGGGGACGCAAGCAGGTGGGGGAGCGGCAGTTTTACGCCGTCCTCAACCAAGCGGACGATGCTGCCCGCCGGGCGCTGGGCGAAGAGACACAGAAACTTTTATGGGAGCGCTTCCGGGTGCGAAGCGTTCTGACACGATTTTCAGAAGGAGAACGAGCGTAATGGCAGGATCGGAAAAGATCGTGTTCTGCACGGGCGGCGGCTGCACGGCCAAGCTCGGCGCGGGGGTGCTGAGCCGCATCCTCGAAAAGCTGCCGCGCGGCGAACAGGATCCGAACCTTTTGGTCGGCTACGACAGCAAGGATGACGCCGCCGTTTACCGCATCACCGATGAGCTGGCCTTCGTGCAGACGGTGGACTTTTTCCCACCCATGGTGGACGACCCCTATACCTTCGGGCAGATCGCTGCTGCCAACGCCTTGAGCGATATCTACGCCATGGGCGGCGAAGTGAAGACGGCGCTGAACCTCGTTTGCTTTCCGGAGAGCATGGATCTGAACATTCTGGGCGAGATCCTGCGCGGCGGGGCCGAAAAGGTCGCCGAAGCGGGGGGCAGCCTCGCGGGAGGGCATTCCATCGCCGACACCGGTGTGAAGTACGGCCTTTCGGTGACGGGCCTTGTGGATCCGCGCCGGATGACGGCCAACGATACCGGCCGCCCCGGCGACAAGCTGCTCTTGACCAAGGCACTGGGCGTCGGGCTCATCTGCACGGCCAACCGGGTAGGCGAAGCCGCCCCGGACCAGATGGAAGGGGCCATCCGCTCTATGACCACCCTGAATAAGACGGCGGCAGAGATCGCGCACAAGTATGAGGTCCACGCCGCTACCGACGTGACCGGGTTCAGCTTTCTGGGCCATCTGCACGAGATGATGGGAGACAAACTCTCCTGCGTCATCGATGCCCATGCGGTGCCGGTGCTGCCCGGTGCGTGGGAAGCCGCCGATGCGTGCCTGTACACGGCGGCGGGCCAGCGGAACCGCAACCACACCGGACCCTTCGTCCGGTTTGAAAATGTCCCATTTCCGATGGAAGAAATTCTGTTCGACCCGCAGACCTCCGGCGGGCTGCTGTTGGCCGCTGCGCCGCAGGACGCCGCCGCGCTGGAGCAGGAACTCCGGACGGCAGGTCTGCCCGCCGCCATCGTGGGCGAGATTTTGGAAAAGCAAACCACGGAAATCACAGTGAATTATTAAATGGAGATACGAGCGATGCTGAAAGTTGATGCACGCGGGGATGCTTGCCCGCTTCCTGTTGTCAAAGCCAAGAAGGCCATTGCCGAATTGAACGGTGCCGGTGAGGTGGAGGTCCTTGTGGATAACGAGATCGCCGTCCAGAACCTGACCAAGATGGCCCAGCAGAAGGGCTATGCGTCCAAGGCCGAGAAATTGGCGGAGCGGGAGTACCGCGTTTTGTTCACGGTGGGCGACGCCCCCGCCGAGGTCGAGGAGGCCCCGGTCTGCGCACCGGACGCCCGCACCGATACGGTGGTGGTCATTGCGTCCGATAAGATGGGCGATGGAGCCGAGGAGCTGGGCAAGACCCTGCTCAAGGCCTTCGTCTTCTCGCTGACCCAGCAGGACAAGCTGCCCAAGACCATCCTCTTCTACAACGGCGGTGCTCACCTGACCTGTGAGGGTTCGCCCATGCTGGACGATCTCAAGGCGCTGGAAGCCGAGGGCGTGGAGATCGTGACCTGCGGCACCTGCCTGAATTTCTACGGTCTGACGGAGAAGCTGCAGGTCGGCACTGTGACGAATATGTACGTCATTGCGGAAAAAATGCTGAACGCCGGGAACGTGGTCAAGCCGTGATCTACCTCGACAATGCGGCTACCACGCTGCAAAAACCGCCCGTGGTAGGCGAAGCGATGCTGGAAGCACTGCAAACAGCGGGCAACCCCGGCCGCGGTGCCCACGAGCCGACCCTTCATGCGGCGCGGCTGGTCTACGACGCCCGCGCTGCGCTAGCCGAACTGTTCGGCGCGGAGAGTCCGGCATGCATCGCCTTTGCCTCCAACGCGACCCAAGCGCTGAACACGGCCATCGGCGGGCTAATCGGCCCGGCGGATCATGTCATTACTACGGTCTGTGAGCACAACTCGGTCCTGCGGCCTCTTTACCGCTTGCGGGAGCAGGGAACACAGCTCAGCTTTGTGGGGGCAGACGACCGCGCCGTGCTGCGCTATGAGCAGTTCGAGGAGCTGCTGCGGCCCAACACCAAGGCCGTGGTCGTCACCGGGGCGTCCAACGTCACCGGCAACGCCACCGACCTCGCGTTTGTTGCCCACTTTGCAAAAAAGCACGGTCTGCTGTTGATCGTAGATGCGGCGCAGACAGCGGGGGCTTGCCCTATCCCGGTGCAAAAGCTGGGCATCGATGTGCTCTGCTTTACCGGCCATAAGGGGCTGCTGGGTCCGCAGGGCACCGGCGGGCTGTACGTCCGCCCCGGCTTGCGGGCGGCACCTCTGGTGGTAGGCGGCAGCGGCGTCCACAGCTTCGACGAGCGCCACCCCGCCGAAATGCCCACTGCGCTGGAAGCCGGAACGCTGAACGTCCCCGGCATCGCGGGCCTTGGGGCCGGGGTGCGGTGGATCTTGGAACAGGGCGTGGAAACGCTCCAAGCAAAGGAAACTGCGCTGGCACGGCTGTTTTACGAGGCCGTCCGGGAAATCCCCGGTGTGATGGTCTACGGCAGCTTCGAGGAACCCCATGCACCCATCGTTTCGCTGAACCTTGCCGGGGAGGACTCCGCCCGCGTGGCGGACGCCCTCTGGGAGGAGTTCGGCATCTGCGTGCGGGCCGGGGCCCACTGCGCCCCGCTCATGCACAAGGCACTGGGCACCGTGGAGCAGGGCATGGTGCGGTTCAGCTTTTCGCACCAAAACACCGAGGCCGAGGCCCTTGCGGCGGCACAGGCTCTGCGTGCCTTGGCGCTGGAGGAGTAAGATGCGAGCAAAACGACCGTATATTGTTCTTTCGTTCCGGGCCACCGTGGATGCGATGGCGTGGGAAAAACGCTGCATCGCGGAACAGATCCCCGGCCGGCTCATTCCGCTGCCGCGGGAGCTGTCCGCCGGGTGCGGCCTTGCGTGGCGGATGCTGCCGGAGGACTGGGAGCGCTGGCGGGAACGATTTGATCCCGCCGAATACGCCGCCGCCGCGCAGGTAGAACAATGAATCAAAAGGAGACCCGAATGGAACCCCGAACTTTTTTGGATGCGTTACACGCTGCGGCGGGTGATTACTTGCTGGCAACCGTGCTGGAAGGTGAAGCGCCGGGTGCGCAGCTTTTGCTGCGCGGCGGTGCGCCGCTCTGGCCGGAACATCCGGCACCGTGCCTGAGCGGGCGGCTGTCTGCGCTGCGGCAGATCACGTCCAGCGGCGTGCAGGAGCTGGAGGGGCTCCGCGTGTTTGCGGAGCGGTTCGGCGCTTCCCCGCGGCTCGTGGTCTGCGGCGGCGGCCATGTGGGCGCTTCGGTGGTGCGGCTGGCAAGGCTGCTGGGGCTGCCCGTTTGTGCGCTGGAAGACCGGCCGGATTTTGCCGATGATCTGCGGGACGCCGGGGCGGAGGAAGTGCTTTGTGCCCCCTTTTCGGAGAGCCTTGCCCATATTTCCGGCGGTGCGGAGTGTTATTTTGTGGTCGTCACCCGCGCGCACAACTGCGACTTGGAGTGCCTGACCGCTATTCTGCAAAAGCCCGCCGCGTATGTCGGTATGATGGGCAGCCGGGGCCGTACCGCGCTGGTGCGCCGCCAATTGACCGAGGCCGGGATCGACCCCGCGCGGGTGGAAGCGCTCCACGCGCCCATCGGCCTTGCCATTGGGGCCAAGACGGCGGAGGAGATCGCCCTGTCCATTCTGGCCGAGATCATTCAGATCAAGAGTGCCCGCCCGCTGACCGAGGGCTTTTCCCCGGCGATTTTGGCAGCGCTGGGGGCGCTGGATGCGCCCGCCGTCCTTGCCACCATCGTTTCGCGCCACGGCTCGACCCCCCGCGAAGTCGGCTCCAAAATGCTGCTTCTGCCCGATGGCCGGACCGTCGGCAGCGTGGGCGGCGGCATCATGGAATACCGGGTGCAGCAGCTTGCTGCAAAAATGCTGGCGGGGGAGGAACCGCCCACGAAGCTTGCCGCCTTTACCACGGACGGCACCGGCGAGGACGCCGCCATTGCAGCCTGCGGCGGCTCGATGAACGTGCTGCTGCAACGCATGGAGCCGGAGGAAAACAGCGATGAAGCGTGAGGAACTGATCGTGGTGCGCGGCGGCGGCGACCTTGCCACCGGCACCATCCACCGGCTGTGGTCGGCGGGGCTGCGGGTGCTGGTACTGGAAGCCGAACACCCCGCCGCCATCCGCCGCCAAGTCTCCCTCTGCGAAGCAGTCTACGAGGGCGAAACGACCGTGGAAGGTCTGCGGGCCGTGCGGGCGGCATCGCTGGCCGAGGCGGAGGCCGTCTGGGCCGAGAACGCCGTGCCCGTCCTCGTGGACCCGAAGGGGGTCTGTCTGCCAAAAGCAGAGCCCGCCGTGCTGATCGACGCCATCATCGCGAAGAAAAACCTCGGCACCACGCGGGCGATGGCCCCGCTGACCATCGCCCTCGGCCCCGGCTTCGTGGCCGGGCGGGATGTGGATGTGGTGGTGGAGACCAAGCGCGGTCACAAGCTTGGCCGGATCATCCGGGAGGGGGCGGCGGCCCCGAACTCCGGCGTGCCGGGCATCATCGGCGGCTATGGGGCCGAGCGGGTCATCCATTCCCCGGCTGCGGGAATATTCCGAAATTGTCACGCCATCGCCGATTTTGTCGAGGCAGGGGAGATCATTGCCAAGCTGGAAACGTCGGAGGGGGAGCGCATCCCCGTGAAAACGCAGATCTCCGGCATCCTGCGGGGGCTTTTGCGGGACGGCTATCCGGTGACGAAGGGCTTCAAGGTGGCCGATGTGGACCCCCGGCGCGAGGAACTGGAAAACAGCTTTCTTATTTCGGATAAGGCCCGCTGCATCGCGGGCAGTGTGCTCGAACTGGTGGCCGCCCAGCTCTGGAAATGAAAAAATGCCGCTGTCCGGTTTTTCTTTCCGGAACAGCGGCATTTTTATCGCTTGGGCTATTCGGTCTCCTCCGTCAGCTTGGTGATGAGCATCTGGTAGATCTCGTTGCCTTTGAGGATGAATTGCTTTTTCACGAGGTCGGCGCTCAACCGGTCGGGCGTGCCGATGTCGAGGCAGAACAGCTCCTGATCCAGCGCCTTGATGGTGCAGCGGATGGAGCAGTGGCCGTCCGGCTTTTCGGTGATGCGGGCGGCGTATTGGGCCTCCTTGCGGGCCCATGTCTGGCTGCGCAGCACGGCGGCCACGGCGCGCTCCCGCACGCTGCGGGGCAGGTCAAAGGCCAGCTCCTGCGCGACCTTGCGTCCTTTTTCCGTGATGGAATAGCGTCCATCGCTCAGCGTGACCAGCTTTTGCTGGGTGATATCATCAAGGCAGGAGCCGATCTCAAAATAATTGACCAGCGCTTCCTCCATCAAGGCATTTTCGATCTCGGTGCGGGTGATCGGCCCGGCGTTCTTCACGAGATAACACAACAGCAACCGGATCTCGGTGCTGTCGGTCAGCCCGCCGGGGCGGACACCGGCGGTAAAAGCATCGTTGGCGGCCATCGTTCTGCACATCCCCTTCAATTTTCAAATGGCTGATTTGGAATCGTTCTCCTCTATAGTATAAAGGCTTTTACGCCGGATTGCAAGCCGCAACCGCAAAATCCGTCTCGATCCGCTTGTGGCTTTCAGGCGTGGAGTAGAGCCAGTGGTCGATATGGCCCTCGGTGATAAAATAATGCAGCTCGAACCGATGGCTCTGCCCAAGGCTGTGGTTCACGATGACCAGCTTGATCTTCATCTTTTCGGGCAGGATGTTCTTGATGTAGACGCTGACCGCCTGTCCGGGATGGAGGTCAGGGCAGCTCTCGGCAAGGCCCGCGAGGTTGGGCGCGATCTCGATGAAGGTGCCGTATTCCTCCACGCTCCGCACGATGCCTACCACGGTCTCACCGACCGTAAAAGCGGCGGCGTTCTCGGCCCATGTGCCCAACAGTTCCCGGATGGTCAGAACGAACCGGCCCTGTGCGTCCCGGTTCTTGATGGCGCAGAGGATCTGCTGCCCGACGCTGACCCGGTCGGCGGGGGAAGAGATGCGGCTGACCGACATGCAGTCGATGGGCAGCAGAGCGCTGATGCCGCATCCCACGTCGCAGAAGGCCCCGAAGGGTTCGATGTGGGTCACGGTGCAGGGGAGGATATCGCCGGGCTGGAGCGTGTCGAGGTAATCGGCCTTGCACATCCGCTGTGCTTCGGCGCGGGAGAGGCGGTAGACCGGCTGACCGGTCTCGTCGGTGTCCATCCCCTCGATGACAAAGCAGGTGGGCCGCCCGACCCGCGTCAGGATCGCAATGTCCCGCACGCTGCCGGTCTCGGCTCCGTCGGCACACTGTTCAAAGGGCATCACGGCCCGCAGCCCGCCAAACTCAAACCGCAGCTGGCGGGCGGTATCGAACGCCAGTGCCGTGCTCTGCAAAATTTCGCGGCTGGCCATTGCCGCCCGCAGCTCCGCAGCCGAAAGCCGGTCGGCACTGCGGTAATTTCCTTCGGTACGAAATGTCTGCATCATTGTTCATTCCTCTTTCTGTGCTGTTTTTGTCGTGCGCACCGCCGCATTGGGTGCGGCGGCAGTAAAACCATATGCGCGGACAATTGCATTTTATACGAGTTTGGTTTATACTATATCTGTATGCGGCAGCCGGAACAAACCGCTGGCCGCAGCGCCTGTGCCGGGAGGGTACAGGCAGGAGGGAGAGTGTCTATGGATATCGCAGTGGGAGATACCATCCTGACCCGCAAGAAGCATCCCTGCGGAGCTTCCAGCTTCGAGGTGCTGCGGGTGGGCATGGACTTCAAGATCCGCTGCACGGGCTGTGGCCGCGAGGTCATGCTGCCCCGCGCGAAGATCGAAAAGAACATCAAAAAGGTCGTGAAACTCGACCCTGCCGCGCAAACCGGCCCCATCCATTGAGAACGATAAGGAGAACTGCACAAGTATGTCAAAACTGTTTTCTCAGATGGAAGCGGTCTGCCACCGGTTCGAGGAGCTTTCGATCCGCCTGAACCAGCCCGAAACCGCGGCGGATCCCGCTCTGTTTCGCCGCCTGATGCAGGAATACCACGAAGCCGAGCCAGTGGTGCAGGCCTATCAGGCCTTGACAACGGCGCAGGATCATCTTGCTCAGGCAAAAGCCCTGCTCGAAGGCGACCCCCTCGACCCGGACTTTAAGGAGATGGTACAGCAGGAGATCAGCGAAAAAAGTCACGATGTGGAAGAACTGGAAAATTCTCTCAAAATTCTGCTGCTGCCCAAGGATGTCAATGACGGCAAAAGCGTTATCATGGAGATCCGCGGCGGCGCGGGCGGCGAGGAAGCGGCCCTGTTCGCCCACAGTCTGCTTCGGATGTACACGATGTACGTCCAGAGCCGCGGCTGGGAGCTGGAAACACTGAACCTCAACGAAACTGAGCTGGGCGGCGTGAAGGAAGCCATCGTCGCGGTGAACGGCGCGGGGGCCTACAACCGCCTCAAGTATGAGAGCGGCGTCCACCGGGTCCAGCGGGTGCCGGAGACCGAGACGCAGGGCCGCATCCACACCTCCACCGCCACCGTGGCCGTGATGCCGCAGGCGGAGGAAGTGGACTTTGAGCTGGACCCCAAGGACCTGCGCATCGACACCTTCCGCTCCTCCGGCGCGGGCGGTCAGCACATCAACAAGACGTCCAGTGCCATCCGGGTGACCCACATCCCCACCGGAACGGTGGTCGAGTGCCAGAACGAGCGCAGCCAGTTCCAGAACAAGGATAAGGCGCTGGAGATCCTCCGCAGCCGCTTGCTGGCCCAGAAGCAGAAGGAGCAGCAGGACGCCATCAACGCCAACCGCCAAGGGCAGGTGGGCACCGGCGACCGCAGCGAGAAGATCCGCACCTACAATTTCCCGCAGGATCGCTGCACCGACCATCGCATCGGCCTGACCGTGCACAATCTGGATAAGATCATGGACGGCAATCTGGACGAGATCATCGATGCCCTCGCCACCCATGAGCAAGCGGAAAAGCTCCAGCAACTCAACGCACAAACCGACAAATAATGCGCCTGAAACGACGTAAAGAACATATACTTTACAGATAGAAAGAACGATGAATCGCATGGAAATGAAAACTGAAATCCTACGCGCTGAAGGCGACGCCATCGCCAAAGCAGCGGAACTTCTGCGCAAAGGCGAGCTGGTCGCCCTGCCGACTGAGACGGTCTACGGCATTGCGGCAGACGCCCGCAACGGCGAAGCAGTGGCCAAGATCTTCGTGGCAAAGGGCCGCCCGCAGGATAACCCCCTGATCGTCCACGTCACCGGCCCGGAGATGCTGCCCGGCCTCGTCAGCGAGGTGCCGGAGCGTGCCCAGCTGCTGATGGCAGCGTTCTGCCCCGGCCCCCTGACCATCATCATGCCCCGCGGCCCGGAAGTGGCGGCGGAGTGCTGCGCCGGGCTGGATACCGTCGGCATTCGGATGCCCAGCCACCCGGTCGCCCGCGCGGTCATCGAGCAGAGCGGCTGTGCCTTTGCGGCCCCGTCGGCAAACCTTTCCGGCAAACCCAGCCCCACCAACGCGCAGGATGTCTTTACCGATATGAACGGCCGGCTGCCCCTCATTCTGGACGGCGGCGAGTGCGATGTGGGCGTGGAGTCTACGGTCATCTCGGTGGTGGGCGAGAAGCCGACCCTGTTCCGCCCCGGCCACATTACATTGGAGGACTTGGAGCGTGCCCTCGGCGAGGAAGTCGAGGTCTCGAAGGCCATCCTCGAAAAGCTGCCGGAGGGCGCAGTGGTCCGCAGCCCCGGCATGAAGTACAAACACTACGCGCCCAAGGCGGACGTCACCCTGCTGGACGGCACCTTTGAACAGTTCAAAGCCTATGTGGAGGCCCACATGGACCAGAACCCCAGCTGCCTTTGCTTTACGGGCGAAGCGGAAAAGCTCGGCGTGCCCTGCGTGGAATATGGCCGCGAGGGGGACGGTGCCGATCAGGCAAAGCACATCTTCCGCAGCCTCCGTGCGCTGGATGAGCAGGGCGACGGCATCGTGTATGCCCGCTGCCCGAAGAAGGACGGCCTGAGCATGGCCGTGTACAACCGCTTGATCCGCGCAGCCGCGTTCCGGGTGATCGCCTTATGATCACGCTGGGCATTACGGGCCGCAGCGGCTGCGGCAAATCCACCGTGACGGCGGTCTTTTCCGCCCACGGTGTCCCGCTGGCCGATGCCGACCAGCTCTCGCGGGAGATCCTGCTCCCCTCCTCGCCGCTGCTGCCGGTGCTGGCGGAGCGGTTCGGGAAAGAGATCCTCCACCCGGACGGTTCACTGGACCGGCGGCTTCTGGCCGACCGCGCCTTCGCGACGCCGGAAGGAAAGGCGGCGCTGGATCTCATCACCCACCCGGAGATCGTCCGCCGCATCCGGCTGGCCAAACAGGCCGCGCAGGAAGCCGGGGCACCGCTCTTCGTGCTGGATGGCGCAGTCATCGTCGGGACCGCGGCGGAAGCGGAATGCGACCGTCTGGCGGTGGTCACAGCTCCCTTTGAAACGAGCGTAGCCCGCATCGCCCAGCGGGACGGCATCGCGCCTGAAATGGCAGCCCGCCGCCTGAACGCTCAGACGCCGGAAAGCGTTCTGCTGGCCCACGCGGATTATGTGCTGTGCAACGACGCCGACCTTGCCGCGCTGGAAGCTGCCGCGTCGGCGCTCTGCGAACAGCTGCTGGCCGAGGGCCGCAGGAAAGGTGGTGCCGAAGCTTCGGTTTGAACGTGAAGAAATTGCTGAACAGCCTTGTGCTGGTGTTTTTGCTGGTGCTTGGCGTGTTGTGTCTGCCTCCGGTGCGCACGCAAATGGAAAAGGCATTCTACCCCTGCAAATATTCCGCCCTCGTGGAACAGTACGCCGCCGAGTATGACCTTGACCCGCTGCTGGTCTATTCCTTCATCCGGACCGAGAGCGGGTTTGACCCGGCAGCGACTTCCAGCGTCAACGCCCGCGGCTTGATGCAGATGACCGAGGAGACCTTCCTCTGGATGCGCAGCAAGCTTGCGGTAGGGGAGAATGTTACCTTTGACGACCTCTACGACCCCGCCGTCAGCCTCCGATACGGCTGCTATTATCTGCATCTCTGTCTGCAACGCTACAACGGCGATGTGGCTACGGCAGCGGCGGCTTACCACAGCGGCTGGGGTACGGTGGACACCCTTTTGCAGATGGAAGAACACTCCGCCGACGGCGTTACATTGCAGGGATTTCCCTATAACCAGATGCACCACTACGTCGAAAAGATCACCGCGTGCTACGCGGTCTACACCCGCCTGTATGGCACGAACCAAGATTAAAGGGCAACGAACCCTTTAAAATATTTAGGAATAAGGAAACAGAAAGGCAGGAGAAATTCTATGGCAGAAAAGACTCCGAATCAGCAGCTTGCTGAAAAGCTGCTCTATAAGCCCGCTTACGTCACCGACAAGGATGCCGACGTCAAGCAGAAGGCCCACGACTTTGCCGAGGGCTACAAGAAGTTCCTCGACAATGGCAAGACCGAGCGCGAGGTCGCCGCAGAAAGCGAGCAGATGCTCAAGGATGCCGGCTACGTCGAGTTCGACCCCAAGAAGACCTACAATCCCGGCGACAAGGTCTACTTCGTCCAGTTCAAGAAGGCAGTCGTGGCCGCCACCATCGGCACTCGCAGCTTTGAGGACGGCTTCCGTCTGGTCATCGCTCACACCGACAGCCCCCGTCTGGACCTGCGCCCGACCCCGCTGTACGAGTCCGACCACCTGAGCTACTTCAAGACCCACTACTACGGCGGCGTCCGTAAGTATCAGTGGGGCACCATGCCGCTGTCCATCCACGGTGTCTTCACCCGCGACGACGGCTCCACGGTGACCGTCCGCGTCGGCGAGGACGAGAACGACCCCGTCTTCTGCATCACCGACCTGCTGCCCCATCTGGGTGCCGAGCAGAATGCCCGCACCCTGAAGGACGGCATCAAGGCCGAGGAGCTGAACATCCTGATCGGTTCCGACGCTGTTGAGGATGAGGAAGTGAAGGAAGCCGTCAAGCTGAACACCATGATCCTCCTCAACGAGAAGTATGGCATCACCGAGAAGGAGTTCATGCGTGCTGAGATCGAGATCACCCCGGCTTACAAGAGCCGCGATGTCGGTTTCGACCGCTCCATGGTCGGCAGCTACGGCCACGATGACCGTGTGGACGCTTACCCCGCACTGGTGGCTGAGATCGAGACCAAGAACCCGGCCTACACCACCGTCTGCGTCCTCACGGATAAGGAAGAGATCGGCTCCGACGGCGTGACCGGTATGCAGAGCATGTATGCCTTCCACTTCATGCAGGAGCTGTGCCGCGCTGCCGGTCAGGACGATATCATCGCCTTCCGCAACAGCGTCTGCCTGTCTGCTGACGTCACCGCTGCTTACGATCCCTCTTGGGCCAGCGCCTTCGAGCCGATGAACGGCACCTATGCGGGCCGCGGTATTGCCATCTTCAAGTATACCGGCAGCGGCAGCAAGGGCTCCGCAAGCGATGCCTGTGCCGAGCTGGTCAGCGACATCACCCGGATGCTGGACAAGGGCAACGTGGCATGGCAGATCGGTGAACTGGGCCGTTTGGATCTGGGCGGCGGCGGCACCATCGCCAAGTATGTCGCCAACCGCGGCATCCCCGTGCTGGATATCGGTGTGCCCGTGCTGTCCATGCACTCTCCGTTCGAGGTCATCCACAAGAGCGACCTGTACATGGCTTATCGCGCCTTCACCCTGTTCAACAACGCTCAGTAAGCAAAACAAGGAATGCCCCGGCAGGTTTTGTGCCCGCCGGGGCATTTTTGCGCTATTTTTTGAAAAATGCTTGACCTTCAACCGACTTTATGGTGTAGTGTAAGGGCGGAGGTGAAGCAAATGAACATCAAACAGGCTGCGGAACAGAGTGGAGTTTCCAGCCCCAACATCCGCTTCTACGAAAAAGAAGGGCTGATGACCCCTGCCCGTAACCGGGGCAACGCCTACCGGGATTACACCGCCGAGGATATCCGGACCCTGAAACTGATTCGGATGCTTCGGATGCTGGATATGCCGCTGCCCGTAATACAGAGGGTCCTCAACGGGGAACAGCCGCTGACCGAAGCGCTTCGGGCGCAGCAGACGGTACTGGAGCAGCAGGCAGCGCAGCTGGCGGGTTCGATCCGCTTTTGCGCAGAGCTGACCCAACAGGCTCCTCAGGTGGATCAGCTGGATGTGGACGATTGTCTGAAACGGATGCAGGACCCGCAGGAGCCGGGTGGATTTTTCTCCGGCTGGCTCAGGGATTACCGTACCGTGGCAGAAAACGAGCAGAAAAAGCGCTTTTCCATCGTATCGGAACAGTCCATCAACACCCCGGAGGATTTTGCTGCCGTACTGCTGCGCTATGGGGAAGCTCAGGGAAGCCCCATTCGCATCACAAAAGGGGGAATGTACCCGGAGTTTGAGTGGAACGGCATCCGATATAAGGCATGGCGCGGGCAGGGACGTTATTGCGATTCTGTTTGCTGCGAAGCATTCTTCCCGGAATCTCTCCAAACGGGACTCCCGCCAAGGCGGGAACGCCTGCTGCGTTGGTTGCGGCGGCTGCTCCCTGTGGCAGTCGCCGTTATGGTGCTGGGAGCACTTGTTCTACGCGGCAGAATGTGAACCCCTGATCCCGACACCGCGAACTTTTACGCAGACCTCGCCGCCGCCTTTCTGACGGACAAGGACGCCGCGCCCGGTAAGATCGTGGAGTACTGGGAGACTATCGCGAGCGGCTGAAGATTTCGACGACTTTTTGACGACTTCGGGAGTGCGAAAAGCTGAGAATATCTGTTACTATCTGCGAGTATCTGCAAGCGAACAAAACAAAGAAAACCCGCATGGACACTGAATTTTCAGCATTCATGCGGGTTTTCGTCATGGTGCGAAGGAGGGGATTTGAACCCCCAAGGATAAACCACACGCACCTCAAACGTGCGCGTCTGCCAGTTCCGCCACCTTCGCATATTCTGTTGTGTGCAATCCTAAGTTCCTGAGGTTTGAAACCGTCGTGCGGACTGCTCCAGTATAGTACCATAAACCCCCGCGAAAGTCAAGCGTTTTTCATAGATTTTTTCGCCCGTCATATCCTGTACAGAGCCGCTTTTTCATAAAATTACCGTACAAGGAGGTTTTTGGCGTGAAGGTGGAGAAAAAGATTTTATTTCGTAGTGGAATTCTCTTGATGTTGGGGCTGGCCGCCGGTTTTCTGCTGGGGAGTTTCTATGCGGCCGCGCCGGTCATCGGCTGCCGGGAGAGCGATCTGACCCCGGTTCCGGACACGGAATTCCTGACACCGACTGAACGTGAGGCCCCGGCGGCCTCGGTGCCGGAAGAACTCCCTGCGCCGCCGGAAAAATGGGTCTGCCTGACCTTCGACGACGGGCCCAGCAAAACGACACCGGATGTGCTGGCGGCGTTGAATGCTGCCGGGGTCAAGGCGACCTTCTTTGTGGTGGCGACGGGCTACAACGAGAAGTATCTGCCCCTCATCGCGGAGGCTGCGGCGGCGGGGCACCAGATCGCGCTCCACTCCGCCTCCCACGAGTACAGTGACATCTACCAGAGCCCGGACGCCTACTGGGAGGACATCGCGCTGCTGCAAGAACGCATTTCGCCCTATATCCTGACCGACGGCATCCACTATCTCCGCTTTCCGGGCGGCAGCACCAATACCGTCAGCCGACGCTACGGCGGAAAGGGGATCATGTCGGAGCTGAAAGCACAGGCGGAGGAAAAAGGCTATACGTATGTAGATTGGAATGTCTGTGCCGAGGACGCCGTGGGCGGCAAGCCCAGCGCCAACACCATCTATCGCAATGTTGTGCGGGAGACCGGCGAGCAGACCCAGTGCATCGTTCTGATGCACGATTCCGCCACGACCCGCACCACCGCTGAGGCGCTGCCGGACATCATCCAATGGTACAAGGATCAGGGGTTTGCATTCTGCACGGTGGAACAGGTGCTCAAACCCTAGAAAGGGGCTCCTGAAAACAAACAGCCCTCTTCGGCAGTTCCGCAGAACCGGACCGAAGAGGGCTGTTTTCGGATGCGGGTAGTGGGGGTCGAACCCACACGCCTTGCGGCACAGGAACCTAAATCCTGCGCGTCTGCCAATTCCACCATACCCGCGTATTCTTCTATTCTGCAGCTGCGGCCAAACCGCCTTAATATAGTATCAGTTCCGGCGGAAAAAGTCAATCACTGCATTGATATTTCCGCCCTTCACAGCGCATACTATCGCCGGACGATCGTATCATTTTCCATGGCGGAAAGGGGCTTTTTGCCGATGCGCAGATCAAAACTACGCCGCGCTGGCAGCATTGCGGCAACTTATCTTCTGGTGGCCGCGCTGGCGGTGCTGGGCTGGCTGTGGCACAGTCTGCCTGCTGAAATTTTGCTGGAACCCGGCCAGACCCTTACCCTGCCCCGTTTTGCCTATGTGCAGCCGCTGCGCACCGCTGGCTCCCGCAACGCGGCCAGCACGCAGGCTGCGGGCAGCTATCAGGCCACTTTGTCCATTGGCGGGTGGCTGCCCGTCAAGACTGTGCGCGCTCTGGTGGAAACACGTCCGGTGGTAACCGTGTGCGGTACGCCTTTCGGCGTTAAGATGTTCTCCGAGGGCGCGCTCATTGTGGGCTTTTCCGACCTGAACACCCCGGACGGCACCGCAAACCCCGCCAAGAAGGCCGGGCTGCGGCTGGGCGACCGGGTGGTGCGCATGGACGACACCCTGACCGAGACGAACGATGCCGTGCACGATGCTCTGGAAACGGCCGCAGGCGCGCCGGTGCAGGTGGTCTACATCCGCAATGGTGAGCAATTCCAGACCCGGCTGACCCCCGTGTGGGACAGCACCGCCGGGCAGTGGCGCGCCGGGATGTGGGTGCGGGATTCTTCCGCCGGGGTAGGCACCATGACCTTTGTGGACAATGCCGCCGGGGTGTTTGCCGGGCTTGGCCACCCCATCAGCGACAGCGACACCGGTGAGAGCGTGGCCCTGCGCAGCGGCGAGATCGTCCCCTGCCAGATCGTGGGGTGTACCAGCGGCACCGTGGGCAGCCCCGGTGAGCTGAAGGGCCGCTTTCTGAGCACCCATGCGCTTGGCAGCATCTGCATCAACAGCAAGACCGGGGTCTATGGCAGAACACGGGCTGCATTTTCCGGCCCGGAGCTGGAGATGGCTTTTGCGCAGGAGGTGGTGCCGGGCGATGCCGAGATCTGGACGACCGTGGACGGCGAGGTGCCCAAGGCATACCGCATCCGCATTGAAAAGGTAAACGACGCAGACCCCCACCGCAACATGATCCTGCGCGTGACCGACCGGCAGCTGCTTGCCAAAACCGGCGGCATCGTGCAGGGCATGAGCGGCAGTCCCATCCTGCAGAACGGCAGACTGGTGGGTGCAGTGACCCATGTGCTGGTAAACGACCCCACGCGGGGCTACGGCATTTTTGCTCAGACCATGCTCAAGCAGGCCCGCGCTGTTGAAAAAACAGACGATACAGCACACACGCAGGCCCAAAACGCAAAATAATTTGCGGGTTTCGATTTTCTTTGCCAAAATTTACCAATATAAACCGTTGAAAGTTCTGGAAAATTATGGTAAAATCCATGGTGTTAAGGGAACTGCACACATTGGAGGAAACAACCATGGACAAAGTTAGATTTTTGATGTCGGATACTGGTGCCCCGTTCACTGCCGCCTGCCGCGAAGCGCTGGAGCAGAAGGGCGTGGACGTGACCGTTGTGGAAAAGGACGGCAACAAGGTCCTGCAGAAAATGCTCACCGTGCGCCCGCAGGTGGTCCTGCTGGATGCTTTTATGCCCGGTCTGGATGCCCTTGCGGTAAAGCAGCGCTACAATGCCGCCGGTGAGCGGCACACCTCCTTCTTCGTGACCGGTGCCTTCCAGAGCGAAGAGATGGTACAGGAGCTGCTGGACGAAGGCTTTGCCTACTACTTTGTAAAGCCCTTTGATGAGACCGTGCTTGCCGCACGGGTGCTCAAGGCGGCACTTGGCCCGGAAAAGCACATCCTGCACACCAGTGTGGACAGCGATGAGCTGACCGTTACCGAGATCCTGCATCAGATCGGCGTCCCCGCCCACATCAAGGGCTACCAGTTCCTGCGGGATGCCATCCTGCTCACCATGAACGAGCCGGAGTACA
>ENA-OYYH01000360-OYYH01000360.1-human-gut-metagenome-genome-assembly--contig:-NODE-360-length-23819-cov-12.406118_pt1 | contig 23819 bp, 21 predicted proteins | sample MGYA00243245_ERZ653439 | MGnify/ENA primary metagenome ERZ653439 (study PRJEB26926, sample SAMN06165028) | human gut metagenome | biome: ENVO:00009003; feature: ENVO:2100002; material: ENVO:00002003... | reverse complement strand
CTACACCTAAGCCTTCGTCGGCAGCGTCAGATGTGTATAAGAGACAGGTAATATGGTTTCGTATAGATATGGTTATGGCATAGTGGTGGCTAACGGGTGTTTCCGTCGATGTTCTACGAGATTATCGTTTTTCGGCTCTGTAGGCGACCACTAAGAACAGACCCTCTCTCAAGTACCAAACATTATAATGATGAATACTGAGATGAGGAATAAAGATAGGTATCACTATAGAATGATAGTTCTTCTAATGGTATATCCTTGAATACGGATTCACCATCTAATTCTTTATCATTATCTACTGTTATACTAATATTAGGTAATGATTGGGTAGATATATCCATATTCCCTATCTTTTCCTTAAACTGTTCTGCCTTAACATACGTATAGATGTCTTCGCTTACCGATCCCACCGCTTTAGCCATCTCGCCGGCGAACTCAGCATACATATCCCGTACCTCATTAAAACCTGCCTTTTTGTCAGGATCGGTATTGTTATAGGTTTTCATTCTCCTACTTACTCTACCGCAGACACCGGCAACGGACGTCCCTACCTCAGCACAGCAGGCTTCCGCATCAGCCAGGCCTGCTTTTACTGTGGCTATCTTCTCCTTACTCCATCCACTAACCTTGTCGTATGATTGTTTAAGACGGTTTAAGAACATGTCCATTCTGCGCTTCTTATCTTCTGCTATGATAGCGCGATAGTACTTTCTTACAATCTGGTTTTGTGTACTTCGCTCATATCCGTCCCAGAAGTCTTTGTGCGCTTCTTTAGCCATAACAGAAGCCAATGACCTTGCTTCTTCTTCTTTTGTCTTTTTACGATCTATGCCAAGAATTTCGCCATCTTCGGAAACAACTTCTTCTGCGTTTAGGAAACGTAGGATATGAGTATTGTCTTTTAAGAAGAAATTGAAATCGTCTTTCTTACTTACTTTTTCTTTCTCCTCTTTCTCTATATCCTTTTCTCCAAAATACCATCTGTTTGTTGCTCCTTTTTTGTACAAGGTCCAGGTATTTGCTATTTGCCAGAAAACGGCTCCGTGCCTATATACCGGAATCAGCTTACCTATTGGGTAGTTATGTTCGTTTGCTTCAATGTAAGCACGAGGATTATCTACGTATGTTATAAATTGTACGTTTTCGAACCTTTTTACGAGCTTGTCTTTTATCGCCATACCGACAATCTCTTTCGCTTTTGTTAGTCCTACATTCAAGTACAAGGCAATTGTTTTATTACTTATCGTCGAATCAATTAATCCATAATACGAGTGGCTTCCGTCTACGACATCCGCCTGAGAGTTTGTCTCTCCACTGTTCAGTACAGACTCATTGTTTCTGACTAAATTAACAAACATCGCCTCTTTTATCCTGTCAAGGACCTTTTCATGGTTTGTTATTTCATTTTTCTTTATCTTAATTAAAATCCTATTCTTTGGAAGATTCACTTTCCCACATCCGAGAGTAAGTTGTACGCCATTAACACGATACCTTCTTGCAACGAACGTACTATCCGTCATACGGAACAGTTCGTTAAACATCGGATGTCCTGTCATGTTCTTGAACTTCGAATACCCGATCCCAAGTTTATGAAGAAGATCTTTCTGGTTTTTGAATCTTATTCTCGAATCCCGGCGGGAGATTTTTATCATACAGTATAAAGCATACAATTCCATGAACAGTGAATCATCTGACCACTGTTCCAAAAGTCTAAGACTTATATTTACGCTTCTATTTAACTGTATCCTCATCTGTTTAACTGTATCCTCATCTGTAACAAAAAAAAATCGGATGGATTTTGGGGATATCCATCCGATTCATGTCTTTTTCGTCCGGAGAACTCCAAAATCCCGTTACAGATAAGAATTAATCCAAGTAGAACAACAAGACACTTAATATTTTATATTCTTATTATTTTACTTGAATTGAGCTATTATCCGTAACGTGCTACAAATGTAGAAATAAAATTCAAGAATCAAACAACAAGAACTTATTTTTTTAATAATGTAGTGCAAATATCTGGACAAATTCTGAATCCATCGTCATAAAATACGTTAATTTTAAATTTATGCTATTTAATGGGAATACTTATCCAATTCACGTAAACACACCCTGAGCTACTTTTGTATCTGTTTGTTAATGCTATAATGATTCTTTTATTGATTGTTTCGTTGTAAAAGCAAAAAAGCATTTATATATTTGCAATTGTAAAAACAAAATAAATATAAAAATGATTTCGTATAAATTCAACATATATAAATCCAAGAACACCAAATATTTGGATAAAATGTTTGGAGAATGTTCGTTTATATGGAATCACGCCTTGAGTTTACAAAAACGTTATTACCGGATGTTTGGCAAGTACATCCCGCTTGGAAAACTAAAAGCTCATTTTGCCAAACGAATTAAAAGAACTCTTTTGCATTCTCAGACTGTTCAGGAAATCCTCGAACGTCTTGACAATTCCTATAAAAGGTTCTTTAAAAAGTTAAGCAAAAGACCTCCAAAGTATAGGAAAGCCGAGAAATTCAGCTCTTTTGTTTTCAAGCAAGGAGGTTTTACTTTAAACGGTAATGTGCTAACCATCAACAAGGTAAACAAACGTTTCAAGTTTTCCTACTCTCGTCCTTACGAGGGAAGGGTAAGACAAATCAGAATAGTAAGGGAAACGTGCTGTCGTTTCAGCTTGATAATCATAACAGATTACAATCCTATAACATCTTACGGAAAGACACATGATGGTGCATCCGTAGGGTTGGATTTTGGACTAAAGACTTATCTTACAAAAAGCGATGGCAATAACGTCGTTTCTCCACTATTTTTCAAAGAATATCAAAAGAAGATAAAGAAATGTAGTTGTAAGCTTTCAAAAGCAAAGAAAGGATCCAACAATAGGAAGCGAAGAGTGTTTGAGCTTCAACAAGTGAGGTTTTCGGATTTAGATTGTTTGATAAAGTGTTGTATAATAATGAAATATTCTTTGTTTATGGAAGGAGAAAATCAGGGAATTTCAATATCAGGAATTTCAACGGAGAAAATCCAAAGGATGTTTCACACAAAAAGTTTAAACTCATTAGAGGAAAGATGCATCCGATTATATTAAAGCAAATGAACGGATTTAATAAATTTAATATAAAAACGTCTCATGAAAGAAAGTGATAATAAAGATGTTAGTAATAGGGCTTATAGGCTTTTAGTACCTTATTCCAATACGGTGGATATGGCCAAGAAGATACTTCTGTTTTATAACGGATACTTAATGGCTTCCGGCAATGAGAAGAATGTCATAGATGCGAGGCACTTAAATCTTCTTGCCTATTATTTTGTGTTTGGATATTCGTATGAGACGAAGAAGAAGTTTTCTCATTGTTTCAGTACCGATCTTCAATATGTATCGGTTTTGGATACGGAGATGAAGAAGCGTGGTATTTTGATTGACCGTGAAGGGAATTACAGGACCAGGTGTTTGTGCCCGGATATAGAGAACATGCGCCGTCTTTTTGTATTGGAGGGTTCAAGAGATCAATGTGCGTTGGTTTCTTTATTTTACAGAAAAAAAACTTTTGAAGCCGATGGCGAAGAATAATTTCCCTATATCATTTGAGTCACATATTATAGATGATGTGATGGATAAGACCGGGAGCGTTTACGACCGAAACCAAATACGTGACGTTTTCAGAGCCAGTATTTCTTATGCCAATAACTTATGTACGTACACAGATAACGTGTCTGTATCGTTCCCGTATGTAGGCGATATGGTTTGTAACCTTCATGAGATGGAGAGGCGCAAACACAATCTTGAGCGTCTTAAATCCAAGGTAGAAAAATTATCTAAGTATCAGGAAAAAGAACTTCAGTGCCTTGATATTAAGATAAGGATGATAAAGGATGCTTATGACTCAGGTGAGATAAAAGGTGGGGATATGTTGATAAAACACAACAAATTATCTATCTTTAAATCTCGTAAGGGTCATAGTTTTAGTGAAATACAAAATATTCAAGAACAGGAATTTAACAGATAAGTTATGAAAAAGATTTTGCAAGCGGAAGTTATATACGATGCTTTTATGGATACGATATTAAAAAAACTTCCAAGAAAAAAAGAAGATTATCCTGATTGGTACAAGGAACGTCTTGAAAAGTGTGAGGGATGTAAATTCAATACTAAGAACGTCCCTAACTCTATGCTTCCTCTTTCTTTATACGTAAGCAAGAAAATAGGTAAAAATCGTTGTTCGGTATGTACGTGCTTCATCAAGCAGAAGGCCTGGAGCAAGACAGAGGAATGTGCGCTTGGGGAGGGGCTTCCCCGTCCTTCGTGGATGGATCGTCAGTATTCTATTGATTTTTATGATGAGAAATCAAGATGGAATAGATTGGAACTTATCACAATGGATTCTGATGAATTTAATGTTATTTCTACAGATGACAAGCAATACAATATTGACCTCTCTAAAGACGGTAAATCATTTGAAATCATTTTCGAACCGATAGAAAAAGGGAACAGTATAAGGTTTTCATTCGTTCTTGAGTCAAAGCATGATATGAAGATAACAGCATCAGAGACATCTTGTGGTTGTACGTCATCTAATTTGAATATCATAGACTCCCGTCACTTTAAGTTCAATATAGAGATACATACAGCAGGATTTGGAATAGGAAGATTCGTAAAACATATGACTGTTCACTATCAAAAAGATGGATCTCAAAAAGAGGAAAAGATTCCGTTTAATTTCGAAGGTATTATAATCCAAAAAAGTTAAGTATTATGAGCGGCTGTGGTAAAGCAAGGCATTTACAATGCGAAGATAAAAGGAAATCCTTATTTTCTATGTTGCAGGCATCTTGTGACGATCTCCCTGATTATTCTGCCGGGGACATTCTCTATGCCGTACTTAGATCTTTTGCCAAGAAAAGAGGATTATCTGTTTCTTTTTTAAGGACGTTGACAGACAGCGAGCTTTTTGAAGTGGCTGATTATAATTTGTCAATGGAGTTGATGGACGTTATTATTTACGATAAAAAGGTTATTGATAATGAAGAAGATTGATTTTGATTCAGATATAAAACATCTTATTTCTTATTACAACCATCTACTGTCTGCACAAGATAAGGTGGGAGAGGAGATGGAAGAGCTAACTAAGGATATTATTAGAAAGAAGGATGAGGAAAACAACATAGAGTTGGAAGACTTTATTGATTTAGAAGAAAAGTCGTTTATGACCAACTTGTATCAACAAGAGATAATGAAAGTATCTTCTTCTGTCAAGACAGTTTACCGGTTGTCTATTAATGCCGGTCATGATCTTAATATAGATGATGACAGCAAGAAGGTTCTTGACAGGATAGTAAACGACGGAGAATCGGATTTTATTATGTACGTTGACAATAATACTGATTCTGTTATGTTCAAGGAAGAATCTGTTGAGGAAGGAATAAAAAACATGTGCAAGTATCGTGTTGATCCATCTTCTCTTGAAGACAGATTTAATATGCTTAAGTCTCAGTATGAGGCTTTTTTAAAAATAGTTAACAATGAAAGCAATAAAGCCGACTAACGATGATGTCTCTTACGTAGATCGAAAACTTCTTGTGCTAAGGGATCAGATAGATAAGGCTGAACGTTATCTATCTGAAAATCCTTGGGATAAAATAGAAGATTCCGATAAGAGGGAGAAAGAATTTAGGTTTCAAAAGAGCTTGTCTGATAGCTTAATGCAATGGACTGAATCTTATATTAAGATGTGTGGGATAATGGATGTCTATAATCAGCTTGAGGCTGCCAAAAATAAGAAAAGCCTAAAAGGAGGACAAACAGTATCAGGTATTCAGTCTTTTGTGAAGAATGAAGCTAAGAACAAGTTCAATAAGTAGTTTTGTCATGAATTTTGATAGCAAAGAACTTTATATAAATATGGGTAACGATATTCCGTTATGGAATGACCTTTATTCTTATGAAGAGCAAGACGATGATGTCAAGCAATTCTGGGAGAATGAGGCTATGAAACTCCTTAACGGTGTTACCATAAATGGTGTATTTATCCATCCTTGGCTATATTGGCATATCAATTTCTGGAAGATGATGATTGACGTAGGAGATGATCGTATTCCTGGAAATTCTCAGCTTCGTGATAATGAATGGATGTTTGCCGAATTTCTAAAGCAGGCTGAAGAAGAGAATAAAGGAATATTCATGTTCGGGTGCCGTCGTTTTGGAAAAGCCCTTCTTGACTCCGAGATACTTTATCTTGAGGACCGGGAAAAGATGATAGGAAATATCGTTGTAGGGGATAAGATATATGACGATAAAGGGAATTTGGTAGAAGTCGTAGGTGTCTATCCTCAAGGGAAAGTAACTACATACAGAGTCGTATTCGAAGACGGTCGTAACGTTATTTGCTGCGGTAATCATCAATGGCGTGTCAATCATGGAGGAAAATGGCATGTTAGGAGTCTTAGAGCCATAGCCGGATTGGATTATAAGAGTATGTCTATTCTAGTAGGTGAGGCCCTTAACTACCCTACGGCAAAGCTGCCGGTTCCGCCGTCGGCCTACGCCTCGATGCTGGCGGCTTATCTCGGTGGCTATGGTGGGGATATGTTTTTTGATAAATACGTTTGTAAGAAGTTTTTAAGATCGTCCATAGATCAAAAGAAAGATTTTATAGAAAACTTCATTCGTTCTTTCAGAAACGTAGTAACCGGAGAAGAAGAGCTTACGTTGTCTCATATTGACATGGATGTCATAAATTTTGTACAACGTATGTTTTGGGCTTCAGGTTGGTATGCTAAATTGGAGGGGAACAAACTTATACTATCAAGGAATCGTAAGGAATTAAAAATAAGATCCATATCGATATACGGAAAGGAGCATGCCACTTGTATAACCGTTGATAATGACTCTCATTTATTTTTGACCACCAATTACATCGTTACTCATAATACGGCCATAATGAGCTCTATTCTGGCTCGTAATGCAACAATGACGTACAATTTGACGCATAATGTTATTGGAGCAAGTAAAGAAGACCTTGCCAATATGGGAGAGTATCTTGAGTTTGGACTTGATAATCTTCCTCCTTATCTTACTATAAACAGGACCGGTAACGACTGGACTAAAGAAGTTGTTTTAGGTACAAGAAACATCAACAACCAACGTGATGTTCATGCCAGAATAAGAATTACCAACGTTGATGATGGAAAGACGCGAGGCTCATTGAAGACCGCAGGCGGAACTCCATATACGTCTATATATGATGAGGTAGGTAAATTTCCGGTGCTTGGAGCATGGCTTGCCGGTAGGCCGGCTCATATGATGCATGGTAGAATGAGGGGCGTTTGTTTGATGGCGGGATGTTGTTGTGCTGGTACAATAGTGTACAAATCAAACGGAGAACCGTGTAGGATAGAGGATTTAAAACAAGAAGATGGAATAATAGGATTCGATGTTGAAAACCATAAAATCATTAGTCAAAATATAGAATGGATAAAATCTCCTTCATTCAAATCATGTTTTAGAATTACTACAAAATCAAATCGTACATTGGAATGCAGCTTTGATCATCCTATAAAATGCGAATATCCAAATGGAAGGGATATTTTGTATGATGGGTATGTTTCTGCAAGTAATCTGATAAAAGGAGACGCTATATGGACTATTGATAACAATGGAAATAAATTATTGGATTATGTAGACAGTATAGATTTTATAGGAGAAAGAAAAGTCTATAATCTTACTGCATCAGATACTCACACTTATATAGCAAATGGTATTATAACTCATAACACTGGCGGTAATGTAGAAAAGTCTCAAGATGCCCAGAAAATCATGAACTCTCCGGACGAATATGGATTTATTATAATGAATTATGATATTCTAAATAAGAGAGTTATTAAACCAACATGGCGTATATGTAAATCTGGATGCTTTGTTCCGGCCCAGATGTCTCATGCGTATGAAAAGAAAGAAACGACTCTTGATAAGTATCTTGGAGTAGAGAATGCTCCCGGTCTTAAGAAGATAAAAATAAAAGTTTCAGACTTTGATAAAAATACTGGAATAATAAAATCGCGTCTTGACGAACTTGTCAAAAAGGATAGGGCTTTATACGTCCAGGAACGAATGGCATTCCCTTTGTCTATAGATGATTGTTTCCTTAATACGAACGTAAATAGGTTCCCTGTAGAAGATGCGTTGAAGCACAAAAGCCGTCTTCTTGAAGAAGGTAGGCCTGGTAAAACAGTGGATATTTATCAGATAGACGGCATGAAAATGGGGTATAATTTTAGTGATAAGCAGCTTGCTGATTATCCGTTTCAAGGTGGTAACATAGATTCTCCTGTTGTCATATATGAGGATCCACCAGAAGAAGGAGGTGTTTTTGATTACACTTATGTTTCATCGCTTGACCCCTATAAATCTGACAAGGCTGATACTGATTCTGTTGGTTCGTTTTATGTACTTAAAAGATATGTAAAAATCAACGATCCATTTGCTTATTGCATAGTAGCATCATACGCATCACGTCCTCCATCTTCCGATGATTTTTGTAGGAATTGTGAAATACTTCAAGAGGCGTATGGAGCTAAGTGTCTTATGGAGAATGCCGACCGAATGTATGAATTTTATCTTACGAGACGAAATAAGCAGCTTATGTTGCTGGAAGATGGCGAACGTCTTGCCGGTAAGATTATCCGTGCCGGCGCCCGTCAGAACAACAAGCTCGGTTTGGCTCCTACGGTTCCCAATCAGCGCATGCTTTTCAATACCGTTATTCAATATTGCTGGGAGGATGTTGTTGTTGGGTATGATGATGATGGTAATGAAATAACACAGAAAGGTATTTACCGTATCCCTGATATAGAACTTCTTGATGAGATCATAGCCTTCGGTCCTGGGACCAACACCGACCGTATCATAGCCTTCGGCCACGCTCTTCTTCTGGCTAAGTACTATGATGATATGGGTTACATGCCTGAAAGTACGACTCAAAAGGAGAATCAAAAGAAGAGAGAACGTAGGAAGACAGAGCAGGTTAAAGGATTTACGGTAAGAAGACATAACCCATACAAAATGAGGTGACGAGAACAAATTCCTTATCTTTGTGAAAAATAGGATAATAGGATGGAATATTTCAATAGAGATCAGGCTTTTCCGGCCAGAGGAGTATTTTCAGGGTTGCCGGTGCAGGCGATACCTACTAAGAGAAAAACCAAGGAGTGGTTTAAAGCCACTATGGATTCTCTTGAATTGATTGGTTTGAAGCAGCTTGATGAGAACCAGAAGTTCAAGGATTTTTATAGGATGATGGAAGGTAAGTTATCCTTTATGGAGCTGAAAGATGTAATTCCTTATCTTAAGGATGTTCAGTCTATAAGGGACAACGTAAATATTCCATCATTCTTACGTCATTATGATATAATAGGTACGATCGTAAACGCTTTTGTAGGATGGTTGGGTAACCTTTCTGACAAGTATAATGTAGTTGGATTAGATGAATCTGAAGTGAATCAGTATTCTGCCACGAAGGAGAATCTTCTTCATAATTACATTAAAGAGGAATTGGACAGAAGGGTTAGGCAAGAGTTATTGAATAGAGGATTGGATCCGGATTATAATAATTTTGCCAGCGAAGAAGAAAAGCAGGCTTATGCTCAACAGATACAAGAGGTGAAAGCATCTATGACCCCTCCTGAGATAGAGAACTTCATGAATACAAAATGGAAGACTGCCGAGGTCATATGGGGTTCTCATACGCTTGAGGCGGACAGGGGGCGTTTTTACATGGATGAGATAGACACTGAGAATTTCATCGACTATCTTCTTACCGGTCGTTGCTTTAGAAATTATCATGTAGGATACGACTATTATAAGCCGGAGAGGTGGTCTCCGTTGAATACGTTTTACTCTAAGACATTAGATAGCAAGTATCCGCAGTACGGTGATTATATTGGTCGTGTTCATTATTATACTGCCAATGATATTATAGTAAGGTGGGGGCATCTTCTTACGGCGAAAGATAAGCAGAAGCTTATAGGAGGTGCTGATAATTTCAATGGTACTTATCATAATGGTGATAATGGAAGCTATATAAGTTTATCCAAATCGGCGAGTGTAGGGATGTTATATCAGAATAAGGTAATACCTTGGAAAGGATATAATGATTATGCCTCTATAAAAGCTTATGAGGATTATTACGGTATTCCAGCCGGTACATATACCGGATACGATAGTAATGGTAACGAATATCACAGAACCAGATTCATGCCAAATTTAGAGCATGGTAATTACTATAACCGTGCCCAGAGTTTGAGCGACGAGCATGTTCGTAGTGATTTGTATCAGGTAACTGAATCATATTGGGTATCCCCGGCTCAGGTGTATGTAATTACCTACCAAACTGAGACCGGATTAGTAACTACCGAGATGGTAACTGATGAGCTTCTTCAGGACTTTTTACAGGAAAATGGTATTAAGAAAATTACCAGGACCATGAGTAAGGGAATGGAGAACCCGGAGATTAATACCTATTTCGTAGATTACGTTCCACAGGTAAGGTACGGGGTTAAGATCAGTGGCGGGGCTCTCGCTCAGGACAACCTGTATCTGGATGGAGAACCTATCGATCATCAGATAAAAGGGGATAGCAACATCTATGACTTTGTTCTACCCGTTGCCGGATATATCGGTACTTCTATGGCCAACAGGATTCAGCCATATCAAATATTTTATAATTTCTCCATAAACCAGATAAACAATATTCTTGAAAAGGAGATTGGTAAATTCTTCTTAGGGGATATTAATTTGGTTCCAAGTGAATATAAGGATTTGGGTGAAGATGTGGCTGATATATGGGCAAACCTTCTTGATGTGGCTAAGTCTGTTGGTGCTCTGACATTAGATACCTCATCTCAAAATACGAAAGGCGGCGTTCCTTTCAACCAGTTTGCCGTCTATGATTTGTCGCAGACAGAGCAGCTTAAAACAAGAATGGAGCTTGCTGAATGGTCGAGGATGAAGTGTTTTGAAATGGTTGGTATCACACCTCAAGTAATTAACGGTCCCAATAGATATGAGACTGCCACCGGGGTTCAGCAGGGCGTTACGGCATCTATGTTACAAACACAGATATACTTTGATAACTTCGGTTATTTCAAGAAACGGGCTCTCGATCTTCATCTGGCCGTTGCTCAACAATGCCAGGAAGAAGGAAAGGATATTTCTGTAATGTACACAAAAAGTGACCTTACCAGAGCGTTTTTATCTATAGGAACCGACGGTCTTAGTTTAAGGCATCTTGGTGTTCAGGCTTTATCCAACTCAAAGAAGAGGGATGAACTTGAAAAGTTCAAGACCTTTATGTTGCAGCTAAATACAGCCGGAGGAGACATTTACGATCTTGCATCTATCTTTACATCAGATTCTATGGTGGAACTTATACAGAATGCAAGGAATACTCGCGCATACAACGAGCGTCAGATGCAGCAGCAACAACAGAATCAGATGCAGCTTAACCAGCAACAGATACAAGCTGAAGCTGCTGAGAAGGATAAGCAACGTCAGCATGAACTTGCTTTGGAAGACAAGAAAGGTCAATACCGGATACTTCAAGAGAAGATCCAGGCGGCAGGCAGGGCGGCAGACGCCAAGAGCGACGCCACCTCCCTCAACTTCCTGGCTTCTGTTTCAGATCAGACCGTAAGGCAAGCTGATATAGAAAGCAAGGAAAGGATAGAGGATAAGAAGCTCGAAAACGATTCCAAACTTCATGATGATGAAATGAGAATAAAAATGGAAGAGTTAAAATTAAAATCCAAAGAACTTGCCCAACGAGCGAGGGAAGACGCCACCAAAAGGTATGTAGCCGGAATCAATAAGAATTAAGGATTAAATATCCCCAAATTTCATTAGAAAATCTCTAATAAAATTTGGGGATATCTAATTTTTAGTGAAGATTAAACACTTATAAGTTTTTTGTCTGAAATATAGGTATTTAAATATTTTTGCAGTATGGGAAAATTAGAAAAAAATGGAATAGTAGAATTGGACGATATTTTTAGTATCGGTCCGGTCGATGATGTTTATAATAGGGAAGAAGATATTCTGCCTATTAATGGTAATGAACCGGCTAAAAAAGATGAGAAGCCTGTAGAAGAAGGTTCTCAAATTAAAGAAGAGCTGGTTGTTGATCCTACTCCTGATCCTAAAGAGGATAAAAAAGGAGAAGAGAATGTAGTTGACGTTAATCAGGATCAGGTAGAGACCCCTGTTGTCAATTACAGAAAAGTATTGGATGCCCTTTCTTCAAGGGGAATCATTCCCGATTTGAAAGATGTGGTATTTAGCGGTGAAAACGGCGAAGAGATTACTATCAATGATCTTGATTTTAGTAAAGAAGATTCGTTGTGTGATATACTATCTACAGTCCTTGAAAGCCAGAAAGAGGACATTGTTAAGGATAAGATAGATGTTACCTCTGTTTCTGATATTACTAAGAAGCTTATCCAGGCTGATAAGGCCGGCGCGAATATCGTTGATATTCTTAAGCAATATGATACGAATGTCGCTCCTATAGAAAAGCTTGACATTGAAAACAAAGCAGATCAGATAAAGATCGTTCGCCATTATGTTGATCTTCTTGGGTTGCCTAAAGATGAAGCTGATGAGTTTTTCAAAGGCATTATCAATAAAGGTGAAGAGTATGTTGAAGCAAAGGCTATAAAGTATAAGGCTGAGCTTGATAAGAGAATGGATGATATTATCCAGCAACGTACTAAAGAGGCTGCCGACAAGAAGGCGAAGGATGCAGAAGATTTTAGAAGGTATAAGAAAGACCTTAAGTCTTCTATCCAGGCAAAGTATCAGCTAAATGACACTATGGTATCTAAAGCTCTTGATTTTGCTCTAAAACCTTCTGAATCGAATCCCGGAATTACCAAAGCATTTAATAGGGTAAGGGAGATGATGATGAATCCGGAAGAAGCGCCAGATTTGATTATGTTTCTTATGAACCCAGGAGAGTTCATAAAACAGAAGTCGAATCAAGCTGTAGTTGATGAGAAAAAGAAAATTTATAAGCTCATCAGCCATACAAATAAAGACAAGAGGGTGGCTCCGGTAGATGATAAAGGTGATCAAGTTCAAGGTGTGAAGTTCGATGAAATCAGTATAGATTAAAAATTAAAACATTTTTTCGTTCATGGCTAATGTACTTTTAACAAAAAATTTCCCGGCCACCATGAATGGTGACACGGTGATTGGATATACCGACGCTAAAGTCGTTAAGCAAAGTATCGTAGAACACGATCTTAGCTCTTTAGAAGATTGGTACTACGAAGATCCTGATAAGAACCATCTGGGTATGCTTGAGTTGTTTTCTAACATTACAAACTATCCTCTGCCTATGTATATGGGTATGATCAAACAGGATGCTACTATTACCGTAAATGGTATCAATGGTTCATTCCGTTATGATCTTCCGGTATCAGAAACGTATGAGGTGGTTACAGTAGAAGACACGTCTTTGAAATATGCAAAACCTGGTATTGATGAAAGCTTCTTCGAAATTGTGTTGAATGCACAATTTAAACAAGGAGATGTTATTACTTACGATGTGATTAACGGTTGCCAGGCCCTTATCTCTACAGAGCGTCCTCCGAAACAAGAAGGTGAGAACTGGAGATACTGGTGTAAGCTGTGGGGCCGTTCTCGTGCTAAATACTTCCCGAAAGACATGCTTCGTGCCGGTATTAAATACTGGAAGGTAACAAACGTTCTTGGTGAGTTCTCTACTCAGTTCTCTGGTGTAGGAGGTGCTTCTAAGGCCGGTTCTATGACTTGTGAATTTACGCTTGGTGGACACCGTGGTGTTGAAGGTGAAACGACTATGTACGCAGGTATTAAGTCTTTGGCTTATGCGGATGAACGTACACAGAATTTCATCGACAAGGCTTACCAGAAAGTTCGTCAGCTTTCTGAAATCAGAGGAGGTGATGCAAGTTATGCTATCATCGGTTCTCGTCTTGGTGACGGAAGCATTGATATGCGTACGGCTCGTGTAGCCAATACAGTATCTCTGTTCTGTTTGGCTGAGTTGGCTAAGATGGAAGCATACGAACTTATGTTCATGCGCGGAGGTAGAGTAAAGGGCCATAATGGTGTTTTAATGAAAAACGAAGGTCTGTATCACCAACTGCGCCGTGGTTTCGTTATTTCCTACGCTCGTCCGGGTGGTATCAAGCGTGAACACTTCCTGGCTGCTGCTGACTATATTTTCCGTGGCCGTAGCGATATGCCGATTGAAAATCGTGTAATGAAATTCAAGGTAGGTGCTATGGCTTACAAGAACATCGTTGAAATCTTCCGTGATGAGTTCTTCTCTCAATTAGGCGCCTTAGCTCCGCTTATGGGTACAGAACGTATCATAAATAACCCGGTAACAGGATCAAACGATGCTCTTGAATTAGGAACTGTAAAGATCAAGGGTGTTACTATTCCGGGTATTGGTAAGGTCATTGTAGAACACGAACCTTCTTTGGATTACGTTGATATGGTAGATAGAAGCCAGTTGGTAGACGGTATGACTCCTATCACATCATATTCATGTATCATGGAAGATTTGACCGCTCCTGAATATTCCAATGCATTTGCCGGCATTCCTGCTTCAGCCGAAGCTCGTATTGGTAATATCAACAGCAACGTATTCTACGTTAAGCCTGATATCGGTTCTATGTGGTGGGGTTACGAACAAGGTAGATGGTCGTCCAGAGTATCGGCTCAAGAAATTGTATCCAGCCATCCTCGTATGTCAGAACAATTCTGGTGCCACTCTGTATCGGCTTGTTGGGTAAAAGATACCAGCCGGTTCGTAACAATTGAATTGTTACCGAGTTCTTTGTGATCATAACTTTTAGTATTAACTTGCGGTCGGCTTTAAAACCGGCCGCAAATTTTGTTTTCATAGGATATATAAAAAGATGGGAAAAAAGATTTTTGAAGAAAGCCATGAGTCTAAGAAACTGCTGGCTACCGTAGGAGGAATGAAGATATATTCCGACTCTATTTATGTTATAACAGGTAAGATGGATGAAGAAGCTCCTTCCGGATATCAGGAAAGAGGTATTTCCAAGACTCCTTTCCCTGGGAACAAGACAGTATCTTGTTGTGGATGGGATAAGGATCTTAGGGTGTATGATACCGGTTTCTTCATCAATTCAGCATGTTATAAAGGTTACTCATTTGAAGACAAGAAGAATGAAATGGATATGCGTATTAAGAATATTCGGTATCCGTTTGAAGAAACTGTCAATGAGGACCTGGACCAAAAGAATTTCGATTTCTGGGATTCTTACAGAATTGACTTGTATGATGGTCGTTTGTTCTACACTAATGACGTTCGTGATTTATTTGAGTTGTATATAGCTATTTTGTCCAAGTCTCTTACTCCTAAAGAGGAAGATGGTAATCCGATGTATGTCGAATCTTATTATTGTGTAGAAGACAAGACTACGGCTGTAGATATCAGGAAACAACGTCAGATTGATAAGGCTGATATTTTATATGAGTTCATGAACAAGCTGAAAGGGTCAGAGGCTGAAAGGAAAAGCATCTACGATCTGCTTTTGTATCTTGACATCATATACAGCGTAGAGCTTGATCAGAGCATGGTTCAATACATATTCACTAATTGGATTGACGCCAAGAATACGAACGTTGACATGTATAAAGAAGCAAGCTCAAGGTTCTTATCTGACGACGAATCTTCTGAGGGAATGCAGGTGATTAAATTACATCGTATGATCAGGGAAATGATTGAGGGCCTGGCTGTCACCGTCAACACCGACGGACTGTATCTGAATGGCGAGCTCCTGGGCGCCGACGCCATCTCTGCATCTATGGCTCTTGCTTCCAATAAGTCGATGTTAGAAACTAAGTCGCGTGTCTTGGAAGAGTATAACGCTTTAAAGAACAAGCATAAAAAAATAGAAGGAGCTAAGTCTGACAAGAAGAAAAAGGAAGATGAGAAAGGTTTCGATGTTGATCAATACGCTGACAAAAAAGAATAATTTATGAAAATCGTTGATTGTTATCTCCGGGCCTTACAGAAGGCTGAAGAAAACATGACCAACGGTGGTATAAAACTTGACAAGGCACGTTTTGTTCAGCTTTTTAATGACGAACAAAACCGCCTTGTTCGTTATATCCTTGATAAGAAAAATGAAGAGGATATACGTTATATCCAAAAGTTGGTTGTGTATTCGAAAGAACTTGACGAGAGAGGAGATAAAGATAATCCGGAAAGCACTTTATTTTCATTGCCTTCTGATTTCTTCTCTTTTTCAAACATATCAGGCGTATTTACCAAAGGTGAATGCACGGTCACTGATTTTACCATGTGGGAGGCTAAGAACGAAAACCCGCATGAGCTTCTTGCCGACTTTTTTAACAAACCTGATTTTGATTTTAGGGAAACATTCTATACAATAGGCGAAGATTCGGTAAGGGTGTATAAGTCTGGTTTTGATGTAGACACCGTTTACCTTACATATTACCGCTATCCGAAGGAAGTTGACATCGAAGGATATATTAAATCCGATGGTTCTAATTCAACTGATATAGATCCTGAATTAGATGATAAATTAATTGGTATTATCCTTAACATGATTGAAAAGCAATTTGCTTTGAATGAAAGCGAATACGGACGTTATCAAATAGATTCAAACAACGTCCAATCTCCTTTGTAGCAGAAGAAAGGCATATCCTAAATTAAAGATTATCAAAAAGCATTAAGAATTAATTAATTCCTAATGCTTTTTGTTGCTTATATGACTATCGCTATTTTTGAGACAGATAACAGAATACTAATTTTTAAAATATTATAAGGCTATGGCTATCCATAAACCGTATGACAGACACATTATCTGTCCTCCGCACGCTAAGTTGGCGGACGTAGACTCTTTGTTGCTTCAAGAAGGTCAGATCGCTATCTATGATTTGGATGGTGAGCAGACTAAAGATGGTTTGAAAGCGTTGAAAGACTTGAAAGGATATCGTAAGGACGAACAACGTTTCCAGATCAGAATCGGACGTAATGAGATGGTGAACGACCGTGTATCTGATGATAAATCATTCTCTACACCTACGTTTGCTATTGATGAAATTATAGAAGTGTATGCTTCTGCTCCGAAGAGCAAAGAAATTAAAGTAGATGAAGTTATTTTCGGTTATAACGGAATTGACGACAGTACCGCTATTACAGCAAGAAAAGGCGATCGTATTCCTATCCATATTAAGCTTACAGGACGTTTGTTTGAGCTTCGTGGTTATCCGATGGGTGAGGTAAATATCGATGATTACATCATTTTCGAAAACTGTCCGGGTCGTGAGGATATGTGTTCAGAATGTGATCCTTGTGAAGATGTTGATATTTTGGCTGCTATCTTGAAAACAATCGAACGTATCAAGAATCAGCCGATTGCAGGTGGTGGCAAGGTAGGTGATTTTGTAGAAATCCATCCTATCCATTCTTGCGATGAACTGGAAAAAGCTCCGGTGGAAACCGACATGAATTTCTATTGCATGGAAATGTGTGATACCGGTGATGCTTATGCTCTGGCTCAGCTTAAGGCTGCTTATCCAGGTTTGGATATTAAGAGAGTAGGACGTCATCTTTCTACATCTAAATATCAGGTGATGAAAGAAGGTGGTAAACCTGCTGATTATACTCAAAAACTGTCTTCTATCATGAAAGGCTGCGAAGAGTGCCCTGACGGATATACCAAGGTAGAAGGCGGTTTGATTTATGCCGTAACGTTAGAGGATGATGGTGTTGATCAGTCCACTGTAGTAGAAAGCATTAAGAATGCCGTTAGTAGCACTGCCAAGAAAACAGCAGCCCAAGATGGCGGCGTAGGTATGTACACTGTGGCCGTAAGCAAGAAACTGACGAAGGCTGATATCGATGCATTTGTAGAAACTAATCCGACTGCTACAGTAACGTTCGTTGCTAAAACATCAGATATGTGTAGCAACCCTGCTGTTACTACTGTTAGTTGGGAAGCATGTGGCTCTTGTAAGATTTCGAAAGAAGCTTATGAAATCACGTTGCCGGATGATGAATGTGGTAACAGTGCAAAAGAAGAATTGCAGGCAGCATTCCCGTATCTTACAATTGAAGATTATGGCACACCTGGTGGATGTCAGCATAAGTTTAAAACCGTTGTAGTTACTAACATGGTTTGCGACGAATGCGATAAAATTTTCAAAGACTTCTTTGTATCGAAAGCTCCCGAATCTTATCGTGGACGTAATTGGAAACGTTTGGGTGCCGTAGCAGGAGATCAGTCTATTATAGCCGATCCGATTCCTAAGAACTGCAAATGCGGTATCTTGTTCCGTGGTATTGACTACATGATTTCTCCGTCCGACTGTTTGATTGACCGTCTGACATTCCAAGAAGGATCTGTTCGTATTGCTGTAAATGGCGGTTATCCGGATGAACAGCGCGAGGCTATCAGCACGTACTTCAACCCGATCCACACCGAATACAAACAGCACTGGGCTCCGCGTACTCACCTCGGCGCTGAATTGCTGGATAAGGAACGCGAACAACGTATGTTCTTCGACTTCCGTAAGACTCACCAAGAGCTTATGGAACGGATGTTTACCAACGAAGAAACCCGCTTAGACCTGTTGGCTCCGTATGCTGATTATTCAGTAACGTTGAAGCCGGCACGCTACTCTAACGGTTTCGGTAGGGTAATTGATGATCATATTACAGTACACTTCCATGTACCGTATGGCGCTCACGAAGGCATTCAAGACCTTATGGACTTGTTAGCTGCTTCGGCAAATATCAAGCCCTGCAAGATTTGATTTTCCTTTTTTCTATATATCCCAAGGGGGAGGAGGCTGGTCCTCCACCCCCTTTTTTGTAATAAAATAATTTGAAATAACTTAGTTTCATATGAATGGCGTGGATTTTTTATCTGGTGCCTTTGGTAGGGGCATTGATAAAATAACCAACATAGTTGGAAAATGGGGTTCCTCCCAACCGGTAGATGACAGCAAATCCGGTATAAAAATAGGGGACAAAATCTACCAAGTGGTTGTGTCCTTAAATGGCTGTTATTGGTATCTTGACGAAGAAGGCAAGAAGCATCCTGTTTCTGGTATTCCGGCCACAACCGAATGGGAGTGGATTAACATAGCTGAGAAAGTTATCAAAGATTTCAAAACCTGTTACCGTACATCTGGTGGAAAGGTTGAAGTATGGAGTTGGTATCTTCTTAACGATCAGATGGATGTTCTTAAAGAAACCCATAGAATTACCGACAGTACCGATATGGATAATCCGGTAGGTAAAGTTCTTACTAAAATACCGGACGAGTGGGTTATGATCGACTGCGATCTTCCTGATATGACAGAACGCGACATTACGTTCGTCAACAGATGTTATAAGACTCCGGATGGTAAGGTTGAAATAGAAGGATTGGAAGCCATAGATGATAAGATAAATATCAGGGAATCTATTTATACCGTTATTCAATCGACGGACGATAATTTCCCTGCCGGCCATGTTTTTAAGCTAATTCCAGAAAATTGGGTTCGAATGGTTTGTGACTTTCCTGACATGACAGAACGAGATGTAACTTACGTTCTTGAATGTTACACTACTAAAAAAGGAAAAGTGCAAGTAGAAGGTTTGGTAGCCATAGATAACATCCTTGGAACCAGGGAAGAGATTTACACCGTCCTTCAGTCAACCGATCCTGATATTAAGGTAGGAACCGTGCTGGATTCCATTCCCGAAGATTGGGTGAGGATGGTCTGTGATTTTCCTGACATGACGGACCGGGAAATTGTTGAAGTAGATGAATGTTATAAGACTGATGGTGGTAAGGTTAATATAAAAGGTTATCAATCTATTGATGCCGTTCTTGGTGTAAGGGAACAGTATTATTATATTGTTAAGACAACGGACGACGCCTATCCTCAGTGGACGATAATAGATAAGATACCTAACGAATGGACGAAAACCGAATGCGATTTTCCTGATCTTACGGAAAGACATATTATGTCCGTAGATGAATGTTATACTACTCCTGGTGGTAAAATACATCTTGGTGGATACAGGTCGGTAGATAGCATAATAGGTGTCCGGGACGAGTATCTTATTGTTTTAGAAACGACCGACCCTGATATACAAAGAGGCGCCACATTCAGCAAAATACAAGAAGGATGGCAGCGTATTGTTTGTGATTTCCCTGATGCTACTACATCCGATACAGAAATAGTAGAAAACTGTTATAAGACGGAAAAGGGTAAGGTTCAGATCCGAACATACATAACAATGGACGGATACGGAAATACAAGGGAATTGAGACATATGGTTCTTAAAACAACCGACCCTGATTACAATATCGGATCCAATATCGATCAGATACCGGTAGGTTGGTTAAGTATCGAGTGTGATTTTGCGTCTGCTACACAACGTCATATAAGACAGGTAAAAAACTGCTACGTTTCTGATGCAGGGAGCATCTACGTTGAGGGAGAAATCGTTTACGACAATGACCTTGACATAGACAAGATGGCACTGACGGTCATGGAAAGCACTGACCCGGCGATAGCCGTAGGGACGGAGCTGGCTGCCATTCCCTCTGGCTACGTGAGAACAGTTTGTAGATGTAATTGTTGCAACCACTAAATCTTATTGTCATGAGCTGTAACGAATATTTTTTAGTAACACTGGAGTCTAAATCGACTCCAGTTCGTCATAAATACACGAATTTAACAGACGAATGGTATGGTCCTGATGGTGTTAAGTACGAAGATCCTGATACGATAGCCAAAATCGAAGAACAAGCTACAGATAAGAATCGTATAGGGGATAACACTTTATATCAGAAACTTATTGAAATACATTCTCAAGGAGAGTCAATAAAATCGGACATCGGAGATATAGGTTCGGTATTGGATTACATAAACGGGGAGGAAGTGTGATGGGAACCATATCAGATAAGTTAATGAGGATTATAAATACCAAAGAGGATATAAGGCAAGCCCTTATATCCAAAGGGTATGATGTACCTACTTCCATACCTTTTAAAGAGTATGCTAAAATGATATCGGACTTACCATGTAGAGTGGATTCTTTTCCTGATATAGAAGGAATTGTAGCTCGTTATTCAGCATTAGGTCTTACTAATGAACAAATGGCAGAGAACCCTGTATGGAAAGACCTTACAGATAATGGGCATGATTTACAGATGAAGAATTTAGCTCGGAAGGGGATGTCAGGGGTTGGAGGATATGTTGGTGATTTTTCTAAATGGGTGAATAATAGAGATACTACAGAAATAGGAATAACTAAAAGTAACTCGAAAGTCATTATTGATGTTAAAGTATCACAGGGTTCAGAAAAGAATATTGTGTTTATCAGTAAATCTAATTTAGGTATATCTAATAATGTCACCATTAAGATTACAAGTACTTACCCGGAAGGAGTTATGAAATTTGCCAATTCCGCTTCGAATAAGTATTTAAAGTTGCCTTCAAATGGAATAATAACATTACAAGATAACCCAGAATATACAAGTAATGAAATGCATCTTCATTTAGCAAGTGCGGATTTAGGTCAAATCACCATCGAACAACTACCTCTCTACCCCGGTGCACTTGTCTTTGACGGAGTAGACGATTATGGTGTCTGTGAGAACTTCCCTATTCTGACTAAGGAAAAGGGATATACGGTTGTGGTGTTGAGACAGTGGGATCAAGATTTTTTGAATACAACTTTGACAGGAGGACTGTTGTCAACTAGGAATTATTCCACGGGAGAAGGTGTAGCATTTGAAAAAATAGAATCCTCAAATAAGGGTTATTGGAATTTAGGTGCTGGAGGTATCATAGATTTTGCAAAATCACCATTTACATGGCAAACATCAAAACAATATAATAATGTTGGTATTTTAAAAGGTGACAAAAATCATGGAAAACCATTATGTGTAGGATGTGGATTGTCTGGAGGCCAACAGTGTGGTAGATTTGCTATCTGGGAACTTGTATTTCTCGACCACGATGCCACCGAAGAAGAACTGACCAAGATCAAAGACTACTTCGTCAAAACCTATCCCTGGCTCTTCCCCGACCAGGCATGGACAGTGGTAGGCAAAACCAACGAGGACGAAGATCGTGCTACTATTGCCAACATTACGGGCAATGGTAATAATCTTGTGCTGTCGAATTTTGGGTTTATTGAAGGGAGTGGCTACAATGAAGAAGGGGAACATGCTGGCTATCTGGTTACTGATGGGGTGGATGATAGAGTACAAGATAGTTCTTTTAAACTAAATAAAGATTGGACACTTGTGGGAGAATGGGTATTTTTAAATCAAAAGGCAACAAATGCAGGAATTACTAAACCATTCAGCTTTGTTGTCTATAACAGAACAACAGGATTAAGCCTATTCATAAATACGGGAACATCAGGAATTACTATAGAGAACGTTAAATCTATAAAAGCCATATGCTCTGATGGACGTATATACCTTGACGATTGGTCTGAAATGTTAATTAGTAAAGATCAAGACATAACAAGCAGCATCTCTGTTTTGTCAATCGGTTTTAACGGTACAGCATATACTCAAATGGCTTTTAAGAATTTAGGCATCTACAACAATCAGATTCTTTCCAAAGACGACTGTATCAAAGCCTACAACTATTTACAAACCCTAAAATCAAAGTAATATGAAGTTTATAATAATACCAAAAGAATTATTTGATTCTATTCCAGAAGAAGCAAAAAAACAACTAGGAATAGATAATCCAAGGATGAACATAGATGAAACCGAAGTATTACTTCATATTGAGCATTATGATGTTTTATTTCCGCCTATGATGACTTTGGAAGAAGATGATAATAGTGATATCGTTTATCCGTTTCCAACATACGATGCAACATCAACAGAATTCAATAGTTTAATCACTTCTGATGAATGGAGTACAAATACTAAAGACTATGACATTTAATTCATTAAATACAATAATTGATGATATTTTGCTCATTGTACGTGATAATAATATCAGTGAATCTGAGAACTTATCACGTATACAAATAGAGCAGTGGATACATCAATATAGAGCATATTTAATTAAACAGGATCTAGATAAGGGTAGAGATATAAATCCAGAGTATATACAAACTATTGGACCTTTACACATATCCAAAGTAAGTAGATGTGGAGTACCTAATGGTTTTAATTATATCTCTGATGACGAACTACCTAAGTTCATAGATTTACACTTTGGTTCTGGTTTAGTAGCTGTGAAAGATATGTATGGCAACTTAATACAGGTTGGGACAGAAACAAAAGCTAAATATCAGACTAGCAGAAAATATACATGTAATGATTATATTGCTTATATAAAGAATAATCACTTATACCTAAGTGGTCCTGGTTTTTTAGAATATGTAGAAATAGATGGTATATTAGAAGATCCTACAAAAGCTGAAGATTGTTATGATTACGATTCAGCTTATCCTATGCCTGCTGACAAAATACCTACATTAAAGAATTTAATCTTTAGCAAAGAGTTAAATTTTATGTTATCAGTACCTACTGACACCACGAATAATAGTACTAACGACGTTAATAATGAACTAAATGCAAGAAACTAAATCTTATACTGGCAAAGACTTCTATAAATCTTATATTGATTATGTTGGTGATAACCCATTATACCAAGTAGAATATAGAGTGTTTAGAGACTGTCTCTTATACACATCTCCGAGCCCACGAGACGCGTAGTAATCTCG